>LUMW01000029.1_pt1 | contig 52935 bp, 50 predicted proteins | sample 729761 | NCBI WGS metagenome assembly LUMW01 (sample SAMN03860302, study PRJNA289734) | marine metagenome | biome: seawater column; feature: ocean; material: water; isolation source: Red Sea water column Station 192 - depth 500m | place: Saudi Arabia: Red Sea | collected 2011-10-15 | depth 500 m
AGCACGCACCGACCTCGACCACATCGACGAGTACGTCCCACCCGACCAGGGCGGACCACCCGGCCAGACCGCCACCGACACCCTCGCCCCGCTCTGCAGACGCCACCACCGAGCCAAGACCCACCCATCCCCCGACGGGCAATGGGACTACGACCAGCTCACCCCCACCACCTGGCTCTGGACCAGCCCCCACGACCTCCGCTACCTCGTCCACCCCGACGGCACCACCGAGCTCTGACGCGCACGCTCCGAGCTCGCACAGGGCTGCCCCTGGCAGTCGCTCTCGTGAACCCTCAGACTCTGGGCATGTCTCGGAGCACCCGCCGCGGTTCGCGCCTCTCCTCCCGCCTGGTGGCCACGGCGCTGCTGGCCGGATCCCTGAGCGCCTGTGGCAGCGCGGAGGTCGCGGTCGTCGACGACGTCACCGTCCTGATCGGCGCACGCAGCGGCTCGGGGATGGACGCCCTGCTCCCAGGGCGCCTCGCCGTCGTCGACGGGTGCCTCGGGCTGGACTACGAGGACGGCGCAGTGTCCTACGTCGTCATCTGGCCGCACGGGACCGAGGTCGTGCGGGACAGCCCGCTGACCATCGCCCTCCCGGACGGCGAGGAGCACCAGCTCGGCGACCAGCTCTCGGTGGGCGGCGGCGAGTCGTCGTCCCCGACGGCCGGTGGCATCGACGTCGAGGAGGAGTGCCCCGGCGCGGCCGTCTGGCTGGGCAGCGACTGACCGACGCCTCCGTGCGGCACGATGGCGCGCATGCGTGCGGTGAGCTGTGAAGGCGGAGAGCTGTCCCTGGTCGACCTGCCCGACCCCGAGCCGGGACCTGGCCAGCTGGTGCTGCGGGTGCGGCGTACCGGGATCTGCGGCTCCGACCTGCACGCCCGACGGCACGCCGATGAGCTGGCGGCGGTGATGGACGAGCTGGCCTACGCCCACAGCATCCGCTCCACCGAGCCGACGGTCCTCGGGCACGAGCTGTGCGGCGAGGTCGTCGCGCAGGGCCGCGGCACCGCGCGCTCCTTCCCGCTGGGCTCCCGCGTCGTGGCCTTCCCCCTCGTCCGCGGCACCGAGGGCGTGCACCCGGTCGGGCTGTCGCCGCTGGCGCCGGGCGGGTACGCCGAGCAGGTGCTGGTCGAGGCGTCGATGTCCCACCGCGTGCCGGACGCCCTCGACGACGACCTGGCGGCGCTGACCGAGCCGATGGCGGTGGCGCTGCACGCCGTGCGCCGAGGCGAGGTCGGGAAGCGCGACACCGCGATCGTGCTGGGCTGCGGTCCGGTGGGCCTGGCGGTCGTCCTGCTGCTCAAGTCGCGCGGGGTGCGCACCGTCGTGGCCAGCGACCCCTCGGCCGCGCGCCGCCGGCTCGCACGCGACTGCGGGGCCGACGTGGTGGTGGACCCCAGGGTGGAGTCCCCGTGGACGGCGGCCCCCGGCCGCGGGTGGCGTACGACGGCGCCGGAGCTGCTCGACTTCGCGGTCAGCACCATGGAGCGACTGCGCAGGGTGCCCGGCTGGCAGCACGTGAACCGGGCCGCCGAGCTCGCCGGGGCGGCCGACCAGCCCGCACCGGTCGTGTTCGAGTGCGTCGGCGTCCCCGGGATGCTCGAGCAGGTGCTGACCGAGGCACCACTGGCGTCGCGGGTCGTGGTGGTCGGCGTCTGCATGGCGCCCGACACGATCCGGCCCTCGATGGCGGTCAACAAGGAGCTCGACCTGCGCTTCGTGCTCGGCTACACGCCGCTGGAGTTCCACGACACGCTGCAGCTGCTCGCCAAGGGCAGCGTCGACCCGTCGCCACTGCTCACCGGTGTGGTCGGTCTCGAGGGCGTGCCCGCGGCGTTCGACGCCCTCGAGGCAGCCGACCGGCACGCGAAGATCCTCATCGACCCGAGGCTCACGGGCGCCGAGGTGCGCCTCCGCTGACCCGCTAGAGCAGCCGTCGGTCCGAGGCCCAGCGCGTCAGCTCGTGGCGCGAGGACAGCTGCAGCTTGCGCAGCACCGAGGACATGTGGGTCTCGACGGTCTTGATGGAGATGAACAGCTCCTTGGCGACCTCCTTGTAGGCGTAGCCGCGCGCGATCAGCCGCATCACCTCCCGCTCTCGCTCGGTGAGCCGGTCGAGGTCCTCGTCGACCGCGGCCACCTCGATCGACCCGGCGAACGCGTCGAGCACGAAGCCGGCCAGTCGCGGGCTGAAGACGGCGTCACCGTCCGCGACCCGTCCGATCGCCGCGACGAGCTCCGGCCCGGTGATCGTCTTGGTGACGTAGCCGCGCGCCCCGCCGCGGATGGTGCCGATGACGTCCTCGGCCGCGTCACTGACCGACAGCGCGAGGTAGCGGGTGTCGGGGTGCGGACGCCGCCTCATGACCTCCGCTCCCCCGCCGCCGGGCAGGTGCACGTCGAGCAGCACGACCTCGGGTCGGTGGGTCGCGATCGCCGCGACGGCCTCGTCGACGTCGGCCGCCTCGGCCACCACCTCGACCCGGCCCTCGCCGGCGGCGGCCAGCTCGGCGCGCACCCCGGCGCGGAACATCGCGTGGTCGTCGACGACCACGACGCGGACGGGCTGGCTCACGGGCTCTCCTCCTGCGGTTCACCGGGCTCGGACTCACGGGGCTGGCGCGGCATTGCGAGGCGCACCTCGGTGCCCTCGCCCGGCGCGGTGCGGACCTCGGCGCGGCCGCCGTGACGGGTCATCCGGTCCACGATGCTGCCGCGGACGCCCTGCCGGTCCTCGGGGACCGAGTCGAGGTCGAAGCCGGCGCCCCGGTCGCGGACGAACACCTCGACCAGGCTCGGCCCGACCTCGGCGTACACGTCCACGCGGCCGGTGCCGGCGTGCTTCGCGGCGTTGGTGACCGCCTCGCGGGTCGCGGCGACCAGCGGCCGCAGTCCCTCGGTCATCGGGCACTCCCCCACGACGACCACGTCGACGCTGATGCCGTGGGCGTCCTCGAGCTCGGCGGTCACCGCGCGCAGCGCGCCGGAGACGGTCGCGGCGTCGGTGGTGTCGCCGGCGAAGAGCCAGGCCCGCAGGTCGCGCTCCTGGGCGCGGGCCAGCCGCGCGACGGTCGGCCCGTCGTGGGCCGACTTCTGGATCAGGGCGAGCGTCTGCAGCACCGAGTCGTGCAGGTGCGCAGCCACGTCGGCCCGCTCCTGCGAGCGCACCCGCTCCTCGCGCTCGGCGCTGAGGTCGGAGGCCAGGCGGTAGACCCACGGCCCCACCACGACGGCCAGCGCCGCGACGCCGAGCAGGGCGGCGACCAGCACACCCTGCGCCTGGCCGCCGTTGTCGAAGCCGACGATGAAGACCGCGGCCACGAGCAGCAGCCCGCCCGCCGCGATCCGCGCGTACGACGCCCAGCCACCGGACCCCAGGACGACCCGCACCGGATCGACCCGGCCGGTAGTGTCCAGCCACCGCTCGCGCTGCGCCTCGTCGGCCTGGCGCCACAGCAGCGCGACGCCGGTGAGGCCGATCGCGATCGGCCAGAACACCGCGCCCCGGCCGAGCGTGGCCTCGAGCAGCAGCACCGCGCCCAGGGCCAGCGCCGCGAGCGCGACCGCGGGCCCGACGTCCTGCAGGCGGCGCGACCGGCCCGGTCGCCGGCCGCCGCGGGTGGCGCTCGCGAGCCCGGGCGGCTCCTCCTCGAAGCGTGCGTCGGCCGGGAGGACCAGCCACAGCCCGGCGTACATCGCGATGCCCATGCCCCCGAGCACGGCCGCGAGCAGCATCGCCACCCGCACCCACACCACCGGCACCGCCAGGTGGCGCGCCAGGCCCGCGCAGACACCGCCCAGCACGGGGTCACGGGTGTCGCGGAAGGCCTTGCGCGGCGCGCGGTCCGCGGGCGGGACATGGGTGGAGGTCATGGCCCGACCATCGTCACACAGGGGCAGGGGACCCACCACGGGGATCGACCCCTGCCCGACCCCGGGGGTGCGACCCCGAGGACCAGGGTTGTCCCCGATGGTGCCGGGGACGCCCTGGCGCCAGGCTGGAGCCATGACCGAGACACCGACCTCTCCACCTGGCCCGGCCGGCCCGCCGCCCCCGGGTGACGACCAGGGCCCCCGCACCTCCGGCGAGGAGGTGCGCGACCTGGGCCGCATCCGCCGCTCCACCACCGACAACAAGGTGGCCGGTGTGGCCGGGGGCCTGGCCCGCCACCTCGACGTGGACCCGGTGATCCTGCGGGTGGCGTTCGTGGTGCTCACCTTCTTCGGCGGCGCCGGGTTGATCGCCTACGCCGCCGGCTGGCTGCTGCTGCCGATGGACGACGGGTCCGAGGGCGTGATCCGGATGGAGGACCGCAACCGCGCGGTCGTCCTGACCATCGTCACGGTGCTCGCCGGCCTGGCGATCGTCGCCGAGCTGGCTGGGGACGCCTGGGGGCCGTTCTGGTTCCCGTGGCAGCTGGCCGCGGTCGCGGTGATCGCCGCGGTGCTCATCAACCGGCACGAACGGCGCCGCTCGGCACCCCCGGCGCCGCCCCAGCACGGGCCCCAGCACGGGCCTCAGCACGGGCCTCAGCACGGGTACGGCCAGTCCGCCCAGGGCTGGGTCGGCGAGCAGGCACCGCAGCAGACGTGGGTGGCGCCACAGCAGACCTGGGTGGCGCCCCCGCCGCCCGTGGTCCGGGACCCGCGCCGTCGCGGACCGCGACTGTTCTGGTTCACCGCCGCCCTGGTCACGCTGGCGCTCGGCGTCCTGGGCACCGTCGACCTGGCGGGGGCCTCCGTGGCCGACGGCGCCTACCCCGCGCTCGCGCTGGGCGTGATCGGCACGATGCTCGTCGTCGGCTCCTTCTTCGGCCGCGCCGGCGGGCTCATCCTGGTCGGCCTGCTCACCGTGCCGGTCCTCCTCGGCGCGACCGCCGCCGACCGGATCGACACCGAGCCGCTGCAGGAGGCGCCGACGAGCGCGGCGTCGCTGGACCCGTCGTACCGGATGGGCGTCGGCGAGCTGGTCATCGACCTGCGCGACATCGAGGACCTCGACGAGCTCGACGGCCGGGTCCTCGACATCACCGTGCAGGTCGGGCGGATCGAGGTGCTGGTCCCCCGCGACCTCACCGTCGAGGCGACGGCCACGGTGCACGGGCCCGGCGAGATCCGGCTCTTCGGGGAGCAGCGCGGCGGGATCGACACGCAGGCCACCGAGACGCACGACGGCGGTCCGGGCAGCCCGGTGCTGCAGCTGGACGCCGAGACCAACCTGGGAGAGATCGTGGTGAGGACCCGATGAGCGAGCACGTGCAGGAGCCGGAGCAGATGCAGGAGCAGAAGCCGACGATCTGGGAGGCCGGCCGCCACCCGGTCAACATCGGCCAGCTGGTGATGGGCCTGACGTTCCTCGGCCTGGTCGCGGTGTGGGCGCTGTTCACCACCGACGCCGTGGACGGCGGCGACGTGCGCTGGCTGCTGCCGGTGCCGTTCGTCCTGGCCGGGGCCGCGGGCCTGGTGGCCAGCGCCGTGTCGGGCGCCGCCCGACGCGACCGCTGGAGCTAGCCGCGCTCAGACCTCGAGCAGGTCGCGGGCGGCCAGGCAGAGCTCGGGCTGGTCGGTGATGAGCCCGTCGACCCCCATCTCCAGCAGCAGCGCGGCGTAGCCCCGCAGGTCACCGTGGCCGGCGGGGCCGTCGCCGCCCCGGAACGCCGCGGGCAGGAAGCGGTCCTCGGCACGCAGCGTCCACACGTGCACCGAGAGCCACTCACGGTGCGCGTCGCGGACCAGCCGGGTCGGCAGCACCCGGTCACCCGCGTCGTGGGCCACCAGGGAGTGCCGGGCGCCGATGCCGTCGGCGTACCGCTCGACCAGGGCCAGCCCGGCCGGAGTGACCAGGTCCGCGAAGGTCCGCGGGTCGCCGGTCATCGCCCAGTCCGCGGGCCGCTCGTCGAGCCGCTCGACCAGCTGGATCAGCGGCACCCGGGTCCGGCCGGCCAGCGAGCGCAGCACCGTCGGCTCGAAGCTCATCACGCTGACCCGCGAGCGGCTGTGGTCGCGGCGGTGGCGGCGCAGGTCGTCCAGCAGCGGCTCGGCCAGGTCCAGGCCGAGGGACGCGGAGTGGGCGGGGTCCTTGAGCTCGACCAGCACGCCGACGCTGCGGCCGTGCCGCGCGGACTCCTCGGCCAGCATCGTGAGGACCTCGTCGAAGGTCGGCACCCCCAGCACGCCGTCGTACGCCGCTGAGCCGGCGCGCAGGGCGGGCCAGCGCTCGCGCGCACGCACCAGCCGGACCTCGTCGAGGGTGAGGTCCTCGACGAACCAGCCCTCCACGGGGCGGCCGTCGACCACCCGGGTGCTGCGCCGGTGCGCGAGCTCGGGACGGTCCGCCACGTCGGTGGTCACCGAGAGCTCGCTCTCGTGCCGGGCCACCAGCACCCCGTCGGCGGTGCTCACGAGGTCGAGCTCGATCTCGTCGGCGCCGAGGGCGATGGCGTGGCGGTAGGCCTCGAGGGTGTGCTCGGGCCGGTGGCCGCTGGCGCCGCGGTGACCGGCGACGGCCGGCGTGACGGCCAGCGAGGACGTGCGGCGCACCGCGAGCCGGGAGACGGGTGTGGTGGTCACCCCGCCACGGTGCGAGCCCCGACCCTCACCCCGGCGACGCCGGGGTGAACGGTCGGGTGAACGTCAGGTGATCAGTGGCCCCTCAGTGGCCCTCGAGGCCGGTGATGCGCAGACCGGCGTGGGTCTTGTACTTGCGGTTGATCGAGATCAGCACGGCCGTGAACGGCTCGAGCTGGCGCGCGAGGCGCAGCTTGCCGCCGTCGATGCCGCGGCGACCGGTGACCGAGGCGGCGAGGTCCATCGCGACCTCCTTGGCCTCGAGCACGTCGCCGACGACGAGGACGTCCTCGTCGAGGAAGTCGTCCTCGCCCCACAGCAGGACGGCGGAGACGTTGTGGAAGGCGCCGACCACGGTGGCCTCGGGCTGCAGGCGCTGGGCCTCCTCGGCGGCCGAGCCCTCGCCGCCGTCGACGACGCGGCCGTGGGCGCCGCGCTTGTCGAAGGCCAGCGGGTTCACGCAGGAGATGACGGTCTTGCCGGCCAGCGGCAGCGAGGCGACGAGCTCGTCGTGGCCGTCGTAGGGGACGGCGAGCAGCACGACGTCGGCCTGCTCGCAGGCGTCGGCGTTGGCGGCCCCGGTGACGGTGCCGGCACCCTCGACGCCAGCGAGGCGCTCGGTGACCTCGGCCGCGACCGGGACGGCCTTCTCGGCGGCCCGGGAGCCGAGCACCACGTCGTGGCCGGCACGGGCGAAGCGGTAGCCCAGCCCCTTGCCCTGGGGGCCGGTGCCTCCCATGACGGCGACGCGGTAGGTGGTGGGGGTCTCGCTCACGAGTGGTCCTCTCCTGGACGCGGACGGGTCGTGCCGGATCTTCGCACCCGCTGCTCACCCTGCCGACGTGGAGCCAACCCTTGATACCGTCGCGGGCGTGTCCGGCGGGTTCCGCGGTGATGTCCAGGGGCTGCGCGCCGTCGCAGTCCTCACGGTCGTCGCCGCCCACGCGGGGGTGCCCCACCTCCCGGGGGGCTTCGTCGGGGTCGACGTCTTCTTCGTCATCTCCGGCTTCCTCATCTCCGGGCTGCTCTTCTCCGAGCTCCAGCGCGGGGGCGCGCTCTCGCTGACCGGCTTCTGGGCCCGGCGGGCGCGGCGCATCCTGCCCGCGGCGACGGTGGTCCTGGTCGCGACGGTCGTGATGTCGCTCTTCTGGACCACGATCATCGACGCCCGAGACGTGCTCGACGACGCCGCCTGGTCCGCGGCGTTCCTCGCCAACGTCCACTTCGCCCAGCAGGGCGTCTACTACTTCGCCGCCGAGACCGGGCCCTCGCCGCTGCAGCACTACTGGTCGCTGGCGGTGGAGGAGCAGTTCTACCTCGTCTGGCCGCTGCTGCTCATCGGCGTGACGGTCGCTGCGCGCGTCCTGAGCCGCCGCGGCAAGCAGCAGCGCCTGGCCCGTGGGTCGGTGCTGGCCGTGCTGCTCGTGGTGACGGCCGCGTCGTTCGCCTGGTCGGTGCACGTCACGCAGACCTCGCCGACGTCGGCGTACTTCTCGACCCCCGCGCGCGTCTGGGAGCTCGGCATCGGCGCCCTCGTCGCCCTCGTCGCCCCCCGCCTGGCGTCGCGCCTGCCGCGCCTGCTGGGCTGGCTACTCTCGCTCGCCGGCGTCGCCGCGATCGCCGCCGCGGTCGTGGTCATCGACGAGACCACGCCCTTCCCCGGGTACGCCGCCGCCCTCCCCGTCCTCGGTACGGCCGCCCTGCTGCTGGTCGGCTCCACGCCCGGGCTGCTCCTCGCCCCGGTCCGGTGGCTGCTGGACAACCCGGTGATGCGCCGGGTCGGTGACTGGTCCTTCTCCCTCTACCTGTGGCACTGGCCCGCGCTGGTCCTCACCGAGCGCAGCGCCGGTCGCGAGCTCACCGCCGTCGAGACCGCCGCGGTGGTGCTCGTCGTGGTCAACCTCGCCGCGCTCACCTACCGCTTCGTCGAGCAGCCGTTCCGCCACGGGTTCCCGGCGCGCCGACTCACGGTGCCCCGCAGCCTGGTCCTCTACCCCGCCAGCCTCGTCCTGGTCGCCGCGACCGTGGGCGGCGGCTGGTGGTGGACCGGCGTCCAGGGCGGCGAGGACGGCGACAACCCGGCGATCACCGTCGACGAGGCCGCCCGGCTGGCCGAGCACGAGCGGGCCGTCGCCCTGGTGCGCGCCTCGGTCGAGGCGGCCCGCAACGAGGTCGACATCCCCTCCGACCTCACCCCGAACCTCCTCGACCTGCGCAGCTCGATCGCCGACGTCGGCGCCTGCGACTACGAGGACGCCGACGTCCGCGCGCTGTGCCCGCGCGGGGACAGCTCCGGCGACCGCACCCTGGTGCTGCTCGGCGACTCCCACGCCCGGGCCTGGATCCCGGCGCTGGAGCAGATCGCCTCCGAGCACGGCTGGCGGGCCTACTACCTCGTCAAGCCGCAGTGCCCGGCCGCCCACGTCACGGTGGCGCCGGTCCGCGAGGCCGTCGTCTTCGAGGCCTGCGAGGAGTTCCAGGAGTGGAGCATGGCCACGGTGGCGGCACTCTCCCCCGACCTCGCGATCGTGGCGTCCTCACCGCCGGTCAACGGCGTCTGGGTCGACGGCGAGCGCCACGAGCAGCTCGACGAGGTGGCCGACGTCCTCGAGGACGGCTACGACTCGCTCTTCGACGAGCTCGACACCGCCGCCGACCGCACCGTGCTCATCCGCGACGTCCCGAAGGCCGGGCACGACCCGGGCGACTGCCTCACCAGCTCGCGGCCCAGCCTGCTGGACTGCATGTTCACCCCCGTCGAGCGCTCGACGCTGCTCGGCGACGTGGCGGTCAAGGTGGCGCTGCTGCACGGCGCCGACGTGGTCGACCCGACCCCCTGGCTGTGCTGGCAGGACCTGTGCCCCGTGGTCATCGGCGACACGCTGTCCTACCGCGACACCGACCACCTCACCACGGAGTACGCCGCGGCGCTGGCGGGTGCGCTCGGGCGGGCCCTGGGCCTCGCCGACGGGTGACCACGTCTCCCTCCCGGACCGATCGTGACACTGATACTGTCACGGTCGACGTACACCACCCCGGAGCCGTGGAGGTCCCCATGAAGCTGTCGATGCCGCTCGTCTACGCCGGCAACCCGCGCGAGACCGCCGACCAGGTCGTCGGCCTGGAGAAGGCGGGCCTGGACCTGATCTGGGTCGCCGAGCCGTACGGCTTCGACGCCCCGACCCTGATGGGCTACCTCGCTGCCAAGACCGAGACCGTGCAGATCGGTGCGGGCATCCTCAACGTCTACTCCCGCACCCCCGGCGCGCTGCTGCAGACCGCCGCCGGCCTCGACAACGTCTCCGGCGGACGCGCGGTGCTCGGCCTCGGCGCCTCGGGCCCGCAGGTCATCGAGGGCTTCCACGGCCTGCCCTACGACCGCCCGCTGACCCGCACCCGCGAGGTCATCGAGGTGCTGCGGATGGGCCTGCGCCACGAGAAGCTCGACTACCAGGGCAAGACGATCTCGCTGCCGCTGCCCGAGGGCGAGGGCCTGGGCCTGGGCAAGCCGCTGAAGCTGCTCAACAAGCCCGAGCGCCCCAGCGTCCCCCTGTGGGTGGCCGCCCTCGGCGACAAGAACGTCGCGATGACCGCCGAGGTCGCCGACGGCTGGCTGCCGTTCCTCTACTTCCCCGAGAAGGCCCACCAGGTCTGGGGCGAGCCGCTGGCCCGCGGTGCCGCCAAGCGCTCGGCCGACCTGGCCCCGCTGGAGATCTGCGCCGGCGGCATGGTCGCGATCGGCGAGGGCCCGGAGACCAAGGCGCTGCTGGACTTCATGCGCCCGATGTACGCCCTCTACGTCGGCGGCATGGGCGCACGCGACAAGAACTTCTACAACCAGCTGGCCTGCGAGTACGGCTTCGAGAAGGAGGCCAAGGAGATCCAGGACCTCTACCTCTCGGGCAAGAAGAAGGAGGCCGAGGCACTGGTCCCGCTCGAGTGGCTCGAGGCGGGCAACCTCGTGGGTCCCGAGTCCTACGTCAAGGAGCGCATCGCCGCGTTCAAGGAGTCCGGCGTGACGCACCTGTCGGTCACCCCGGCCAGCGACGACCCGGCCGGCACCATCGCCCAGATCAAGGAGTGGGTGTCCTGAGCACCCGCGGCGCCGCCCCCGTCGCGAGGGTGCGGACCTCGGTCCGCGCCGTCGAGGGGACCTCGGTCCGCGGGGGCGGCAGCCGCAGCTCGGTGCGCACCGCCGGCAGCTGCTCGCCGGCGGAGCCCGCACCATCCGCAGGAGCCGCAGCACCGAGCGGCTCGTCGCGCGTCGGCCGCAGCCGGCCGACCAGGCTCCAGGCGCCGCTGAGCAGCGTGAGCCACGCCGGGATGCCGACCAGGTAGGCCGGCACGACCCAGAGCGGGTGGACCTGCCAGGCCAGGACCAGCCCAGCCATGATCGGTGCCACGACCAGCACCGCGGCAGCCCCGACCAGGGCGAGGCGTCCGAGCCTCGCCCTGCTGGGTACCTCGTCGGTGGTCATGCCTGTGGTCGTACCTGTGGTCGTGCCTGTGCTCATGTCAGTGCTCATGCCTGTGTGTCCCCCATGCGCCGCTGGCCTCCAGACAACCAAACGATCGACGTCAAGGAAAAGTCACGGTCCGATGATCGAACAAGTCCGGACGGTCCCTCCAGACCCGTCGGACCCCGTTCAAGCACCCGTCTTGGCCGGTGGGCCAGGTCACGTGGCGCGCCGCCCGGTCGTTAGCCTGAGTCGATGAACGAGCAGCCCACCCCGCAGCAGGTACGCCGGGCGCTGGCCCGCGTCGAGCGTGGCGCTCGGCTGGATCCGGCCGAGGCGACGGTGCTGCTCGCCGCGTCCGGCGAGGACCTGCAGCGGTTGTGCACCGCGGCGGCGCGGGTGCGCGACGCCGGCCTGGAGGCCGCGGGTCGTGCGGGCGTGGTGACGTACTCGCCGAAGGTGTTCATCCCGGTCACGCGGTTGTGCCGCGACCGGTGCCACTACTGCACGTTCGTGGAGACCCCGGGCCAGGCGGCCCGGGAGGGCCGGGCGCCCTACCTCTCGCCCGACGAGATCCTCGCGATCGCCTCCCAGGGGGCGGCGATGGGTTGCCTGGAGGCGCTGTTCACCCTCGGCGACCGGCCCGAGGACCGCTGGCCCGAGGCGCGCGCGTGGCTCGACGAGCAGGGCTACGACTCCACGCTGGCCTACGTCCGTGCGATGGCGGTGCGGGTGCTGGAGGAGACCGGGCTGCTGCCGCACCTCAACCCCGGCGTCATGTCGTGGGAGGAGATGAACCGCCTCAAGCCGGTCTCCCCGTCGATGGGGATGATGCTCGAGACCACCTCGCGGCGGCTCTTCGAGACCAAGGGCGAGGCCCACTTCGGCTCCCCCGACAAGGACCCGGCGGTGCGACTGCGGGTGCTCGAGGACGCCGGTCGTCTCTCGATCCCCTTCACCACCGGACTGCTGGTCGGCATCGGCGAGACGCTGGAGGAGCGTGCGGACACGATCTTCGCGCTGCGCGGCTCCGCGACGGCCTACGGGGCGATCCAGGAGGTGATCGTCCAGAACTTCCGGGCCAAGCCCGACACCGCGATGCGGCACGCCGACGACCTCGGCCTGGACGAGTACCTCGCCGCGATCGCCGTCACCCGGCTCGTGCTGGGCCCCAGGGCGCGGGTCCAGGCACCGCCCAACCTCACCGACCTCGCCGAGTGCCACGCGCTGCTCGGCGCCGGCATCGACGACTGGGGCGGGGTGTCCCCGCTGACGCCGGACCACGTGAACCCCGAGCGCCCCTGGCCCTCGGTGGAGCGGTTGCGCGAGATCAGCGCCGAGGCCGGCTTCGAGCTGGCCGCGCGGCTCACGGTCCACCCGGAGTACGTCCGCGCCTCGCTGGCCGGTGACGCGGCCTGGATCGACCCCCGCGTGCGGTCCCACGTGGCCGCCCTGGCCACCCCCGAGGGGCTCGCCCGACCCGGCGTACGACCCGAGGGGCTGGCGTGGCAGGAGCCCGACGGTGGACTGGAGTCCACCGGCAGGACCGACCTGTTCGCCGCCATCGACGCAGAGGGGCCAGGAGGGGGCCGCACCGAGGACCGGCGCTCGGACTTCGCCGAGGTCTACGGCGACTGGGAGAGCGTCGGCGCCGCGGCGACCATCACCGGAGCCCCCGCGGTGCTGCACAGCGAGGGCCGCGAGGCGCTGGCCGCCGCCGAGGCCGACCCGGGCAACCTCTCCGACGAGCACGCCCTGACCCTGATGACCGCCGAGGGCCCGCTGCTGGAGCAGGTGTGCCGGCTGGCCGACGACCTGCGCCGCGAGGTCGTGGGCGACGACGTGACCTACGTGGTCAACCGGAACATCAACTTCACCAACGTCTGCTACGTCGGCTGCCGCTTCTGCGCCTTCGCGCAGCGCAAGACCGACGCCGACGCCTACACGCTGTCGATGGACGAGGTCGCCGACCGCGCTGCGGAGGCGTGGGACCTCGGCGCGACCGAGGTGTGCATGCAGGGCGGAATCGACCCCGACCTGCCGGCCTCGGCGTACTTCGACCTCGCGACCGCGGTCAAGCAGCGGGTGCCGGAGATGCACGTGCACGCCTTCTCGCCGATGGAGGTCGTCAACGGCACGGCCCGCACCGGCCTGTCGGTGGAGGACTTCCTGATCAAGGCCCGCGAGTCGGGGCTCGGGTCGTTGCCGGGCACCGCGGCGGAGATCCTCGACGACGAGGTCCGCTGGGTGCTGACCAAGGGCAAGTTACCCGCCCGGACCTGGATCGACATCGTCTCCACCGCGCACCGCATCGGGCTGCCGACGACCTCGACGATGATGTACGGCCACGTCGACAACCCGCGGCACTGGGTCGGCCACCTGCGCGTCCTCTCCCGGATGCAGGACGAGGCCCTCGAGCACGGCGCCGCCCGGTTCACTGAGTTCGTGCCGCTGCCCTTCGTGCACACCTCCGCACCGATCTACCTCGCCGGCGTCGCCCGCCCCGGGCCGACGATGCGCGACAACCTCGCGGTCCACGCGATGGCGCGGATCCTGCTGCACGGGCGGATCGACAACATCCAGACCTCCTGGGTCAAGCTGGGTGTCGAGGGCACCCGGGCGATGCTCCGGGCGGGGGCCAACGACCTCGGCGGCACCCTGATGGAGGAGACGATCTCCCGGATGGCCGGCTCCGAGCACGGGTCGGCCAAGACCGTCGCCGAGCTCGTCGACATCGGCGCCGGCATCGACCGACCCGTCCGCGAGCGCACCACCTTGTACGCCGCCCGTTAGGGGTCTCCCCCACGATGGAGCCATGGCCCTGTCGTGGACGAACGCCCTGATCGCCGCCGGCTCCGCCCTGGGCGGGGCACTGGCGCTGGTGCTGGCCGCGCACGTCGCGTTCCGGCTGCTGGCACGGCGCTGGCCACCGGGAGCGGCGCTGTCGGACTCCGCGCGCGTCCCGTTCCGCGCCCTCGCGCTGGTCCTCGCGGCCAACGGCTGGGTCGCCAGCGTCCGGCCACGCGGGGCCGAGCACTGGGCGTGGTCGGCCGGCGCACTGGGCCTGCGCATCACCGGCATCGTCGTCGGCGCCTGGCTGCTGTGCGCGGTCCTGCTCTTCCTCGAGGACCTCACGCTGGGTCGCGCCCGCACCGACGTCAGGGACAACCGCGTGGCGCGCCGGGTCCGGACCCAGGTGCTGCTGGTGCGCCGCCTCACGGTCGCCGCGGTGGTCGTGGTCGCCCTCGGTGCCATCCTGCTCAGCTTCCCCGGCGTGCGCGCCCTGGGCGCCTCCGTGCTCGCCTCCGCCGGCCTCATCTCCGTCGTGGCCGCCCTGGCCGCCCAGTCCACGCTGGCCAACGTCTTCGCCGGCATCCAGCTGGCCTTCAACGACGCCATCAAGGTCGAGGACGCCGTCATCGTCGAGGGCGAGTGGGGCACCATCGAGGAGATCACGCTCAGCTACGTCGTGGTCCGCATCTGGGACGACCGGCGGATGATCCTCCCGTCCACCTACTTCACCACCACGCCGTTCCAGAACTGGACCCGGCGCAACTCCGAGCTGATGGGGTCGGTCGAGATGGACCTGGACTGGCGCGTGGACACCGACCGGCTGCGCGCGCACCTGCCCACCGTGATGGCCGCCGCCGGCAACCTCTGGGACGGCCGGGTGTCGCACCTGCAGGTGACTGACGCCGTGGAGGGGTTGGTCCGGGTACGCGTGCTCGTGACGTCGTACGACGCCCCCACGCTCTACGACCTGCGCTGCCACGTGCGGGAGGCGCTGGTGGGCTGGTTGCGGGAGGAGCAACCGGACGCGCTACCCCGCTGGCGGATCGCCTGAGGGGGTGGGACGGTCCGGCCGGTGGCGTGCCTAGGTTGGCTACATGAGCCAGAGCGAACCGACCGACCTGGATCCCGACGCCACGACCGCCGCGGAGAGCTACGGCGACTACAGCGTCGACGACGAGGACCAGCCCGTCGGGCTGGACAACCTCACCGACGTCGAGGGCGACGTGGAGGACGAGCTCGACCGGGGCTACTCACCCCCGGAGAAGTACTCACCGGCCCAGGGCTACGGCAACACGCCCTACGAGGAGGCCACCGGCGAGTCGCTCGACCAGCGGATCGCCCAGGAGGAGCCGGAGCCGGACCCCTACGCCGAGGTCCCGACCGAGAACCTCGACGACGGCGAGGTCGGGGACGAGCGCGCCGGACGGCTCGTCGACCCCGACCAGGGCCTGGGCGAGGACACCGAGAAGGACCTCGTGGGCGACGACGTCGGCATCGACGGCGCCGCAGCCTCCGCGGAGGAGGCAGCGGTCCACGTCGTCCGCGACGAGTGACCCGGAGAGAGTAGAACCTGTTCTAGTCCGGCAGTAGGGTGCCGAGGTGCGCTTCAGCCTCAGCACCGCCTACCTGCCCGTGACCGAGCTACCCGCCCTGGCGCGGGCAGCCGACCGGCTCGGCTACCACGCTATGGCCGTCCCCGACCACGTCGTGGACCTGGAGACCCTCCAGACGCCCTACCCCTACACCGCCGACGGTGAGCGACGGTGGGACCGGGACGCGGCATGGCCGGACCCGTGGGTGCTGATCGGGTCGCTGGCGGCGGTGACGACCCGGCTGCGCTTCTTCACCTCAGTCTACGTCCCGGCCATCCGCAACCCCTTCCAGGTCGCCAAGTCGGTGGGCACCGCGGCGGTGCTCTCCGGCGACCGGGTCGCCCTGGGGGTGGGCATCGGGTGGTGCCGCGAGGAGTTCGAGCTGCTCGAGCAGGACTTCCGCACGCGCGGGCGTCGCACCGACGAGGCGCTGCGGCTCATGGAGGCGCTGTGGGCGCCCGGCTGGACCGAGTTCGACGGCGAGTTCTACTCCGCCCCGCGCATGGTCATGGAGCCGACGCCGGGCGAGCGCATCCCGGTCTACGTCGGCGGGCTGTCGGAGGTCGCCTTCCGTCGCGCCGCCCGCCACGACGGCTGGGTGGGCGACCTCTACACCGTGGAGGAGGCGGCGTCGCACGCCGCGACCCTCGCCCGGATGCGCGAGGAGGCCGGCAACGAGCGCGACTTCTCGGTCATCACCGCGCTCACCGACGCCTTCACCCCCGAGCAGTTCGCCCGGGCGGCCGAGCTGGGCGTCACCGACGTCATGACCATGCCGTGGGCCTACTACCACGGTCTCGACGTCAGCCTGGAGCAGAAGCTCGACGGGCTGGAACGCTTCGCCCAGGACGTGCTGCGGCCCCTGGGAGTGGCGGAGCACCCGGAAATGTAGAGAACCGCTGGTGTCTCGGGTCACCAGCGGTTCATGAAGAACACTAAGCCGCGAGCCGGCGCCTGTCAGGTGAACGACCGCGAGATCCCGCCATGCGGGCGAACTGGTCCAGCCCACCAGCCCACTACATTGGCGTCGTGAGCACCCCGAACGAGCAGCCCGAGACCCAGCCCACGGCGCCTGGGTCGCCCGAGTCGCCGGAGCCGAGCGAGCCGTCGCGGCCGTCCAGCTCCGAGAAGCAGCCCGAGAACCCGCTGCGCGGGTCGCGGACCAGCGGCGTGTGGGTCGGGACCGTCGGGCTGGGCCTGCTGCTGGTGCTCCTGGTCGTGTTCATCGCCCAGAACACCGACACCACCACGGTGCGGTTCCTCTCCTTCGAGGGGGAGGCACCGGTGGCGGTCGCCCTCCTGATCGCCGTCGCCGCGGGCATCCTGCTCACCGCGACGGCCGGCTCCCTGCGAATCCTCCAGCTGCGCCGGCGGACCCGGAAGGTCACTCGAGGCTGAGCTCGACCATCAGCTCGTCGGCGATCTGCTCCAGGGCGGCGCGCAGCTCGTCGAGGCCGGACCCGTCCGGGGCACTCAGCTCGGCGTCGACCTCGAACAGCAGACCACCGGCCATCGGAGCCTCTCGCAGGTCGGTGGCCAGGCTCTCGATGCCGACCCCGTGAGCGGCGATCGTGCGCGAGATCTCCGCGACGATGCCGGGGCGGTCGGTGCCCAGTAGGTGCAGCGCCACACTGGTCGGGGACGACTCCGCGGGAGCGTCGGTGCGGCGTACGTCGACGCGCAGCCCGTCGCCCGCCAGCGCCGCCAGGTCGGCCTCGAGCGCCTCGACCGCAGCCTCGGGCACGCTCACCAGCACGATGCCGGCGAACTCACCGGCCAACCGCGCCATCTGCGACTGCTGCCAGCTGCCGCCGTGCCGCTCGACGGGGGCGGAGACCGCCGAGACCAGCCCGGGACGGTCGGCTCCGATGACGGTCAGGACGAGGTGGGCCTGGGGGCTGCTCATGCGGTGGAGCGTACTGCCGGCTCCGGTCGCGACCCGGCCAGCGGCATCAGCGGTCTCATCGAGGCCACGACGGTCCAGGGCAGCACGTCGACCGCGAGGAGCGCCACCGCGCCGGAGATGGTCTTGTCGGCCAGCGAGGTGATGATGTTGGAGCTGGCCACGGCCAGCCACGACGAGTTCACGACGTCCTGGATGATGACCCGGACGTCGTCGGCGCCGTTGCCGGTCTCGCCGTTGAGCGCCAGGATGATCGGCACGGCGAGCACCGAGCAGCACAGGGCCGTGATGGCGCTGAGCCCGAAGAAGCGCGGGACGGTGGTGCCCATCCGGAACCGCCGCACGCCGTAGCCCCAGACCAGCGCCCCGGCGACGTTGACGACGGCGAACGGGATGGAGTCGTAGCCGGAGATGCCGACGCCGAGCAGGTTGCTCGACAGGCCCACGCCGGCACCCCACCAGGGGCCCAGGATGATCGCGGTGACCGCGGTGCCGACCATGTCGAGGTAGAGCGGGATCTCCAGGACGTCGACGAGCCACCGGCCGAAGAGGTTGATCGCCAGGCAGCCCAGGCAGAGCAGGAGTGCCGCCTTCACGGTCGGCGGTGCCGGCGGCGGCGCCGGGGGCTCGGGCGGCAGCTCGGGCTCCGGGGCGGGCGCCGGCTCCCCCACCGGCGTCGGTGCGGCCCCGGCGTGGGCGGTGCGGCAGCGCTCGGCCCACTCGTCGACCTCGGCCTCGCTGGCACCCAGGGCACGGACGATGTCGAGCACGAGCGCGGTGTCCATGCGGCGACGGCCCTCGCGGAAGGCGTCGTAGACGGTGGTGCGCGCCGGGCGGGAGTGCGCCTCGGCGCCTCCTCGCAGCTCGCGGATCCTGGCGATGCGCAGGGCGATCTCGGCGTAGGACGGGGACCCCGCAGCCGCGCGGCGGGCCTGGAGGTCCCCCGCGATCTGGTCAAACGTGGTCATCCGAGCCTCACGGCGAGAAGGATAGGGGTGACGGCCGACCCTGTTAAGGGTTTCCGCGCTACACCCCCGAACAAGTCCGAACATGTCCGAACACGCGGGGCCGCGTATGGTCTCCCGGTGACTGTGCCAGAGACGGGGCCCGCGGAGCCCTCGGCCACCCCCACGTCGTACCTCGAGCGCGTCGACCCCGACGAGCTCGCCACGACGCTGAAGGTACTCTCCGAGCTGCACCTGCTGGCGCCCGACCACCCCGACGTGCGCACGGTCAAGCACGCCACCGGGCACATGTGGAAGCTGATCAAGAAGACCCGTCGTGCTGCGCTGCGCGCCGAGCGAGCGGCCCACGACCGTGCCGTGGTCGAGCGCACCGCCACCGGCTCGGCCCTGCGCATCGACGACGAGACCGCCGGCCTGCCGCTGGTCTCCACCGCGCAGGGCGCCTACGCCGGGGAGCTCATCACCGCCCGCGGCTGCTACATCTGCAAGACCGACTACACGTTGGTCGACGCGTTCTACCACGGCCTGTGCCCCGACTGCGCCGCGTTCTCCCACTCCAAGCGCGACCAGCGCACCGACCTGACCGGCCGCCGCGCGCTGCTCACCGGCGGGCGGGCCAAGATCGGCATGTACATCGCGCTGCGGCTGCTGCGTGACGGGGCCGACCTGACCATCACCACCCGCTTCCCCAAGGACGCGGTGCGCCGGTTCGCGGCGATGGAGGACTCAGCCGACTGGCTGCACCGCCTCACCGTGGTCGGCATCGACCTGCGCGACCCGACGCAGGTGGTGGCGCTGACCGACGACGTGGCCGCGGCCGGCCCGCTCGACATCCTCATCAACAACGCCTGCCAGACCGTGCGGCGCAGTCCCGGCGCCTACTCCCAGCTGGTGGAGATGGAGTCGGCCCCGCTGCCAGACCTGCCCGTGCTGCCGGAGATGGTTTCCTTCGACCGGATCTCCGAGGCACACCCCGCGGCGATCACCGGGGCGCTGCGCGAGCACTCCGTGGCCCACCACGAGGGGGAGTCCGCCGAGCAGGCGCAGGCGGCGCACAACGCCGCCAGCCTCACCGCGCTGGCACTCAAGGCGGGCCACGCCTCCCTCGACGCGCACCTGGCCGGCACCGCCGTCGACGCCGGCGGGCTGCTGCCGGACCTGCAGACCACCAACTCCTGGACCCAGGTCGTCGACGAGGTGGACCCGCTGGAGCTGCTCGAGGTGCAGTTCTGCAACGCGATCGCGCCGTTCCTGCTGGTCTCGCGCCTGCGCCCCGCGATGCGCGCGGCGATCGCCCGCGGTGCGCGCCGCGCGTACGTCGTCAACGTGAGCGCGATGGAGGGGCAGTTCGGCGGACGGCGCTACAAGGGCGCGGGACACCCGCACACCAACATGGCCAAGGCGTCGCTCAACATGCTGACGCGCACCTCGGCGACCGAGATGTTCGAGACCGACCGGATCCTGATGACCTCGGTGGACACCGGCTGGATCACCGACGAGCGCCCGCACCAGGAGAAGCTGCGCATCGCCGCCGAGGGCTGGCACGCCCCGCTGGACCTCGTCGACGGCGCGGCTCGGGTCTACGACCCGATCGTGCGCGGCGAGGCCGGCGAGGACCTGTTCGGCTGCTTCCTCAAGGACTACGTCAAGGCGCCCTGGTAGGGACAAGCGGCAGGCGTGGCGCGACCCCTCGTACGGGATGGTCGACCACCGCCGACCACCCCGTACGGGTCTCAGTCGGTGCTGCCGACGCTCCCGGTCCCCACTGCCTCGCCGTGCGCGGCTGGTTCGCCGGCACTGCTACGGCAGCTCGGCGCGGGCATCGTGAACGTCTTGACGCGGGGCAAGCTGCCCGGCACCAACGCGGTCACGCGGACGAACTCGTCGACCCCCGGGCACCCGCCGACCTCGCCGAGACCGATGGTGCGCACGTTGGAATGCCAGGAGTACGACACCCCATCGCCGAGCCAGCCCTGGTAGAGGAACTTCAGACCAGCCTTCTTGCCCTTCTTCGTGGCCGATGCCTTGGTGGTGTGCAACCACATCGAGGACTTCTTCTTGTCCACCGAGCCGAACGTCTTGACCCATGAGCGTCGAGTGGGCTTCGCCCCGGGGTCCACGAGCAGGCCCGGCGCCCAGGTCCACAGGGCGTCGGCTCGTGCGCCCCCGGGTGACGCGTCCTTGCCCTGGACGGTCACGTAGACCGTCCGTCCGGACAGGCGCTCCTCCGGAACGAACGAGAAGGTCTGGGTGGCCTCGTCGTACGTGGTCGGGATCTCGACCTGCCCCTTCACCTGCTTGGCCATCGGCTTCCAGCCGTGGGTGGCCGTGACGCGCGCGATCACGTCGACGTCCTCGTCCCAGCTTCCGGTGAAGGAGATGGTCGCCTCTTCGCCCGTCTCCAAGACGATGTAGTCGTAGTCGTCGCCGACTCCGCCCTCCGGGCCAGAGACGGTCGCTGCCGTGGGCTGACCGACCACCTCGTGCTGGTAGGAGTAGACCTGGCTCCGGGCGGACTCGACGTACTCGCCGTACTGACCGGCCGACCTGTCGAACTGGTGGTACTCCAGGGTGAGCCTCGACGGCTCGTCGGTCGACAAGGCATAGCAACCGTAGGTCGTGAGCGACGTCGGCAGCTCGTCTTGGAAGGTGTAGGCCGTGCCTATCGGCCACTCGTAGCCGTCGACGCGCAACTCGTAGTAGCCATCGGTGCCAGGCTCGGGAGGCGTCGCGTCCTCGAAGGAGACGACGGCCTGGCACCCGGTCTGAAGTCGGAGATCACCACCGACATGATCGCCGCGCGACCACGTTGACTTGTCCAGCACGACATCGATGATTTCCAGGTCGAGGTCCGGCTCGACCGCGGTGGCTGTGCTCGTCACCAGCGCGGCAGGCAGGATCAAGGTGGCGATCATGCATGACGGCAGGAGGCGCGCAATACGCTGCAGGGAGGGCATGTGCTGCACTCTGCCGCGATGATCAGACGGACGAAGGTGTGTCGGTCATTCCCGAACGACTCCGAACAAGGACCGCGCGGGGACCCGCGGGATCACTCCCACTCGATGGTGCCCGGCGGCTTGCTGGTGATGTCGACGGTGACCCGGTTGACCTCGGGCACCTCGTTGGTGATGCGGGTGGAGATCCGCTCCAGCACCTCGTAGGGCAGCCGCGCCCAGTCGGCGGTCATGGCGTCCTCGGAGGTGACCGGGCGCAGCACCACCGGGTGGCCGTAGGTGCGACCGTCGCCTTGGACGCCGACGCTGCGGACGTCGGCGAGCAGGACGACCGGCATCTGCCAGATGTCGTGGTCGAGCCCGGCGCGGGTCATCTCCTCGCGGGCGATCGCGTCGGCCTCGCGCAGGATGTCGAGGCGCTCGCGGGTGACCTCGCCGATGATGCGGATGCCCAGGCCGGGGCCGGGGAAGGGTTGGCGCTGGACGATGACGTCGGGCAGGCCGAGCTGGGCGCCGACCGCGCGGACCTCGTCCTTGAAGAGCGTGCGCAGCGGCTCGACCAGCTCGAACTCGATGTCCTCGGGCAGGCCACCCACGTTGTGGTGGCTCTTGATCGTCGCAGCGCCCGCGCCGTGTCCGGACTCGACCACGTCGGGGTAGAGCGTGCCCTGCACCAGGAAGCCGACGGTGGTGCCCTCGGGGGCGGCGTCGATGATGTCGGACTGCGCGGCCTCGAAGGTGCGGATGAACTCGCGGCCGATGATCTTGCGCTTGGTCTCCGGGTCGCTGACACCCGCCAACGCGTCGAGGAACTGCTTCTCGGCGTCGACCACGACCAGCTTCGCCCCGGTGGCGGCCACGAAGTCGCGCTCGACCTGCTCGGACTCACCCTTGCGCATCAGCCCGTGATCGACATAGACGCAGGTGAGGCGCTCGCCGATCGCCTTGGCGACGATCGCACCGGCGACCGCGGAGTCGACACCGCCGGACAGCCCGCAGATCGCGCGGCCGGCCTCACCGATCTGCGCGCGCACCCGCTCCACCTGCTCCTCGGCGATGTTGCCGATGGTCCAGGTGGGGGCGCACTTGGCGATGTTCCAGAGGAAGTGCTCGAGGATGCGCTGGCCGTGCTCGGAGTGCATCACCTCGGGGTGCCACTGCACCCCGGCGAAGCCCGCCTCGACGTTCTCGAACGCCGCGACCGGGGTGCCCTCGGTGCTGGCGAGCACCGAGAAGCCCTCGGGCGCCTGCGAGACCGAGTCACCGTGCGACATCCAGACGTTGTGCTGGGCGGGGATGCCCTCCAGCAGCACGCCGTGCTCACCGATGGTGACCGGGGTGCGGCCGTACTCCCGGGCACCGTTGTTGTCGACGGTCCCGCCGAGCCCGAGGGCCATCAGCTGGAAGCCGTAGCACATGCCGAAGACGGGGGTGCCGCTGGTGAACATCGCCTGGTCGATCGACGGGGCGCCCTCGGCGTACACCGAGGACGGGCCGCCGGACAGGATGATGGCCTTGGGGCCCTTCGCCAGCATCTCGGCGACGGGCATGTCGTGGGGCACGATCTCGGAGTAGACCCGCGCCTCGCGCACCCGGCGGGCGATCAGCTGGGCGTACTGCGCGCCGAAGTCGACGACGAGGACCAGGTCGTGCTCAGGCGCATCCGTCATGCGGCGAATCCTATCGGCGAGAAGCCGACCGCTCCCCCACCAGGTGCGTGGCTCTCGACACTGCGTAGATCACGACGTTCTGCAGGCCACCGGGCTGTTCCACCTGCAGAACGTCGTGGTCTGCGGGGCTGCTCGAGCGCCTGCCTCCTGACCGCGGATCTCGACACGTCCGTCGCGGCCTCGTCCCTCGGCCGCGGGGCTGCTCGATCTCCTCGCCGGCTCTTGCTCGGAAAAATGCACCAGGGCCCGGCCGGGGAGGGAGGGTGGCCGGGCCCTGATCGTCCACGCTCTGCTGGACAGCGCCTGGACCGCGACCCGGCTATTGGGAGGGAGCATGACTGCCGGGTCTGCTCACCTCAACGACCACCCGGGGCCGGGGTTACGTCCAGGTCACGACCGGATCAGAAATACTTTCCCGGTCCAGACCACCGACCTGAGGAGGGGTCTCAGGAGACCCCCACGATCGGCAGTCGCAGCGCGCCGGGGGCCGCGGCCGGGACGGCCGGCGAGGCCGGCGGCACCGGGGCGATCCGCTGGTAGTCCGCACCCAGCGGCGGCCGGGCGTCCTCCTCGCCCTTGTTGGGCCACAGCGACATCATCCGCTCGGCCTGGGCGGTGATCGTCAGCGACGGGTTCACGCCCAGGTTGGCGCTGATCGCCGACCCGTCGGCGACGTGCAGGCCGGGGTGGCCGTAGACGCGCTGGTAGGGGTCGATGACACCGTTCTCGATGGAGTCGCCGATCGCGCAACCCCCGATGAAGTGGGCGGTGAGCGGCATGTTGAACGGCTCGCCGATGTTGCCGCCGGGCGTGCCGCCCAGCAGGCGGGCCATCCGGCGCACGGCGTCGTTGGCCACCGGGATCCAGGTCGGGTTCGGGGCGCCGTGGCCCTGGCGGGAGGTCATCCGCCAGCCCAGCAGGCCCTTCTTGCCGTAGGTCTGGATGGAGTTGTCCAGCGACTGCATGACCAGCGCGATCACGGTGCGCTCGGACCAGTGCTTGAGGTCGTAGAGCTCCTTGATGTTGCCGCGCTGGTGCCACATCTCCTTCAGCCAGCTGCGCCAGCGCGGCTCGTCGCCGTCGCCGTCGGTCAGCACCGTCTGCATCAGGGCCATGGTGTTGAAGCCCTTGCCGTAGCGGACCGGCTCGATGTGGGTGTCGGTGTCGGGGTGGAAGCTGGAGGTGATCGCGACGCCGTAGGAGTAGTCCGTGGTGTCGCCGCTGGGCGCGATGGCGCCGAGGATCGACTCGGAGTTGGTGCGCGAGAGGTAGCCGAGGCGGTCCGACAGCCCCGGCAGGTGGCCCTCGTCCTTCATCCGGTGCAACAGCTTCTGTGTGCCCAGCGAGGCCGCCGCGAAGACCACGTGCTCGGCCGTCAGCGTGCGCGTGGTGCGCGGGGTGGCGCGGCGGGCCTTGGTGAACTTCACCGCGACGTCGTACCCGCCGCCCTCGCGCGGGCTGACCCGGGTGACCGTGGTCAGCGGCATCACCTTCGCGCCGTTCTTCTCCGCGAGGTAGAGGTAGTTCTTGACCAGGGTGTTCTTGGCGTTGTGGCGGCAGCCCGACATGCACTCGCCGCAGTTGCGGCAGGGGTTGCGGTCGGGGCCGGCACCACCGAAGAACGGGTCGGCGACCTTCTCGTCCGGGTCCGCACCGGGGCCGCCGAAGAAGACGCCCACCGGTGTGGGGTGGAAGGTGTCGCCCACGCCCATGTCGGTGGCGACCTTCTCCATCACGTCGTCGGCCGGGGTGCGGATGGGGTTCTCGACGACGCCGAGCATCCGCTTGGCCTGGTCGTAGTAGGGCGCCAGCTCGTCGCGCCAGTCAGTGATGTGGCTCCACTGGGCGTCGTTGTAGAACGCCGGCAGCGGCTCGTAGAGCGTGTTGGCGTAGACCAGGGACCCGCCGCCGACGCCCGCGCCGGCCACGATCATCGTGTCGCGGACCGCGTCGATGCGCTGGATGCCGTAGCAGCCCAGGGCCGGGGCCCACAGGTAGGACTTGATGTCGAGGGTGCCGGAGGAGAAGTCGGAGTCCTCGAAGCGAGCGCCGGCCTCGATGACACCGACCTTGTAGCCCTTCTCGGTCAGTCGCAGCGCGGAGACCGAGCCGCCGAAGCCGGATCCGATGACCAGGACGTCGTAGTCGAAGGTCGCGTGCTTGCCCATGGGTCAGGCCCTCCCCAGCTTCTTCATCAGGCGCAGGTTCGCGGTCATGACACCGGCGTACTGCTCGTCGGACATGCCCAGCATCGGCGCGAAGCGCAGCAGGCGCTGCGTGCCGACAGACTGGGACTCGGTGTAGCGGTGGATGCCCTCGCTGCCCTGGCGCCGGCCCATGCCGGACTCGCGCATGCCGCCCATCGGGGAGTCGATGCTGGCGAAGGTGGCGCCGAAGGCCTCGTTGATGTTGACGGTGCCGCACTTGACCTGGCGGGCCAGGTCGCGGGCCCGGGCGCCGTCGCGGCTGTAGATGGAGGCGTTGAGGCCGTACTCGCCGTCGTTGGCGCGCGCCACGGCGTCGGCCTCGTCGTGGAAGCGGTACAGCGAGATGACCGGACCGAACGTCTCCTCGCCGAAGCAGGTCATCTCGGGGGTGACGCCCTCGAGGATAGTCGGCTCGAAGTAGAACGGACCGAGGTCGGGTCGCGCCTTGCCGCCGCACAGCACGCGCGCACCCTTGGCGACCGCGTCGTCGACGTGACGGACCACGGTGTCGAGCTGGTCCTGGCTGATCAGGGAGCCCATGTCGTTGCCCCAGTCCAGGGTCGCGCCCAGCGTCATCGCCTCGGTGCGGGCGACGAAGCGCTCGACGAACCGGTCGTAGACCTGGTCGGCGACGAAGAGCCGCTCCATGGACACGCAGAGCTGGCCGGCGTTGGAGAACGAGGCGCGTACGGCGCCCTCGGCCGCCCGCTCGACGTCCGCGTCACGCAGCACCAGCATGGGATTCTTGCCGCCGAGCTCCAGCGAGCAGCCGATGAGGCGCTCGGCGCAGCCGGCCGCGACCTTCTTGCCGGTGGCCGTCGAGCCGGTGAAGCAGATGTAGTCGGCCTTGCCGATCACCGAGGTGCCGACGCGGGAGCCGGGGCCGGCCACGACCTGCCAGAGGTCCTTGGGGAACCCGGCCTCCTCCAGCAGCTGCGCGCCCAGCAGGGCGGAGAGCATGGTCTGGGCGTCGGGCTTGGCGACGACCGCGTTGCCGGCGAGCAGGGCCGGGAGGCCGTCGCACAGCGCCATGGTGAAGGGGTAGTTCCACGGCGAGATGATGCCGACGACGCCCTTGGGCACCCGGTTGACCTCGACGCGGGTCAGACCGGGCACCACGCCGAGCTTGCGCTTGGTGTCGAGGTGCTCGTGGGCGGTGCGGCCGTAATAGCGCGCGGTGAGCGCGATGTGCATCGGCTCGTCGAAGGCGTGCTTGCGGGCCTTCCCGGACTCCCACACGATCAGGTCGAGGATCTCGTCCTGGCGGTCGAGCACCAGGTCGTGCAGGCGCAGCATGATCGCGGAGCGGTGCTCCAGGCTGGTGCGCGCCCAGGCCTCCTGCGCGCGGCGGGCGCGCGCGAAGGCCTCCACCACGTCGTCCTCGGTGGACTGCGGGATGTGGGCCAGCGGCGCGCCGTTGATCGGCGATCGGACCTCCGCGGTCTCCCCCGAGGTCGCCAGGATGCGGCGCGTCAGCGCCTCGACGTACTCCGGCTCCAGGGCGTAGGAGGCGGTGGGGTCGTGCTCGGGGTCGTGCGGGCCCTCGGCGAGCGGACGGCCGGTGGGGTCGGGCGTGGAGGCACTCATGTACCGAGAGTATGTGACCGGCGTCTCCGGAACTACCCTTCAGTAGCACTTCGTGGCGCTTGACACATTCTTTTGCGATGTCAAACACGAGACCCCCGGGGCCGAGCGGCTCCGGGGGTCTTGCACGGTGAGCGATCAGGGGGCAGCGGCCACCGTCACGTCTTTGGTCACCACGGTGATTCCGTTAGCCTTCAGGACCACGATGAACATCCCCGACGGGGACGAGACACCGGGACCGTCAAGGACGCGCATGCGCAGGTCGGTCCCCGCGCCGGCGTACTTGGTCTTGCCGGTGGCCACCCGAGCACCTCGGGACCCGTTGTTCTTCTGCTCGAACACCTTCCCGGTCACGGTGCGGCACTGCGGGCTGACGTTCGCGCAGGTGACGTCGCCGACCAGGTAGGTCTTCGAGCCGGCCGTGCGCATGGTCAACCCGCCGTCCAGGCTGATCGAGGGCTCCGGGGCGGCCTCGGCGGACGAGGCCAGGCAGACCGCGTCTGTCGAGACCTTCGCCGAGGCGCCGGAGTCGTTGTAGAAGCGCTGGCGCACGTCCTTGTACGCCGACTCCGAGCCCAGGTAGTAGACCCCCGAGGTCAGCTCCGCGAAGGTGCCGGTGACCGCCAGCGACCCCTCCGGGCACGAGGCCGTGGCGTCGGCGGCGGAGCCGTCACGCACGGTGGTTTCTGCCCCCGCGGTCGTCGACGGGACGGTCGAGAGCGTGACCTCGCCGGCGCTGCTGGTGGCCGAGGTGGCCACGCAGTAGACCGTGGAGGTCACCGAACCGGCTCCCGCACCCTCGAAGTAGTGGGTCCAGGTGGATCCGCTGACCGTCGAGCTGAGCAGGTAGGCGTCGCCGTCCAGGGTCCAGCCGGAGCCGACCGGGATGGTCGCGGAGCCCGGGCAGGCAGCTGCCGCCGTGGCGAACCAGTCGGTGGCGGTGGTGCCGAACGGAACCGTCGCCTGCCCCGTGCCGAACGTCAGTGACTGGCCTCCCGCCGTCTTGTTGCCCAGGCAGGTGACGCGCACCCGCCCGGTGATCCGGTCACCGGAGCCGTTGGACACGCTGGTGGTCCACTTCCCGGCGGCGTTGCCGCGGTTGCTGCTGGTGACCACGACGTCGGTCGACTCCCCCACGGAGTCGGCGTCGACCTGGAAGCCGCCATCCACGGCGGTGTAGCCGCTCGGGCAGGAGACCGAGTCGGTCGCGGTGGCGCCGGCGGCGACCTCCACGAACTTCCCGGTCCTGGTGTAGCTCAGGTCCGCGCCAGCAGCGCTGGCGGGGGTGCTCACGGCCACGAGTGGCACCGTGAGTGCGAGAGCGCCCCACATCGCTCCCGTCAGGTGTTTCACGCGCGAATTGCGCATGGCAGAACGTCCTTCCCTCCGACGTAGCGCCCTCCCGCGCCACGTGCTGCTCGCGACAGTAGCCACGCCCGGACGAGCCGGACAGGGTAAAGAACAAGCAAAGGACCAGGTGGGACGAAAGCGCCCCCTGGAGCCGGATTCGGCCCCCGGAAGACCAGACCAGCGGCCTATACCAGCCGGGATCTCAGCCGGCTGGTGGCGGCGTGTAGATCGACTTGAGCTCGGTGTACTGGCCCAGGCCCTCCGGGCCGAACTCGCGCCCGAGTCCGGAGGCCTTGAAGCCGCCGAAGGGCGCGGCGAAGTCCATCGTGTAGGTGTTGATGCCATAGGTGCCGGTGCGCACGCCCCGGGCGACCTCGAGGCCGGCCTCGACGTCGGCGGTCCACACGGTGCCGGCCAGGCCGTAGTCGGAGTCGTTGGCGATGCGTACGGCGTCCTCGACCCCGTCGTAGGCGATCACCGAGACCACGGGGCCGAAGATCTCCTCCTGCGCGATCCGCATCCGGTTGTCGACGTCGGCGAACACCGTGGGACGGACGTACCAGCCGCGGTCCAGGCCGTCGGGCATCCCGACGCCGCCGGCGACCAGGCGGGCCCCCTCCTCCTGGCCCAGGGCGATGTACTTCTGCACCCGCTCCTGCTGGCGCTGGGCGACCATCGGGCCGATCTCGGTGGCGGGGTCCATCGGGTCGCCGACCGTCATGCCGCCGATGCCTGCGGCGAGCGCCTCGACGACCTCCTCGTAGCGCGAGCGCGGTGCGAGGACGCGGGTCTGGGCGACGCACGCCTGCCCGGAGTTCATCACCGAGAGGAACTTCAGTCCCTCGACGGTGGCGGCGAGGTCTGCGTCCTCGAGCACGATCGCGGCGGACTTGCCGCCGAGCTCGAGCGAGACCCGCTTGAGCTGCTCGCCGCAGGCGGCACCGATGGCGCGGCCGGCAGCGGTGGAGCCGGTGAAGGCCACCTTGTCGACGCCGGGGTGTGCGACCAGGTGCTGGCCGACCTCGCGGCCGCCGGCGACGATGTTGACCGCTCCGGCGGGCACACCGGCCTCGTGGAGGAGCTCGGCCATGAGGTAGCAGTCCAGCGGCGACTCCGGCGCCGGCTTCACCACGACCGTGCAGCCGGCGAGCAGCGCCGGGACGACCTTGGACATCACCGTGAACTGCGGGACGTTCCACGGCGGGATGGCGGCGACGACGCCGACCGGCTCGTGGCGCACCACGACGTCGGAGCCCAGCGAGCCGGGGCGCGCGGCCTCCCAGGGGAACTCACGGGCGATCGCGAGGAACGACTCGATCTGCATCCACGGCGCCGGCGACTGGGCCAGCTGGGAGAACGAGGTCGGCGACCCCATCTCGAGGCTGATCAGCTCGGCCATCTCGGTCAGCTTGGCGGCGTAGAGACCCGAGAACGCCTCGATCACCGCGATCCGCTCCTGCGGCGTCATCCGCGGCCAGGGGCCCTCGTCGAAGGCCTTCCGGGCGGCCGCTACGGCGGCGTCGACGTCACCGATGGACGCCTCGGGCACGGTGGCGATGACCTCTTCGCTGTGCGGGGAGACGACCTGCAGGGTGGCGTCGGTAACCGGCGCGCGCCAGCCGCCGTCGATGTAGAAGGCGTCGCGGTCGAGGCTCATCAGTGCTCCAGGGGTGGTGGTGGCGGGGTGGTGCTTGCGGGTGGTTGCCGGGGCTTCGAGACGGGACTCCGTCCCTCCTCAGCCGCCGGCGACGGAGAAGAAGTCGGTGAAGCCGGACGGCTCGTGGCGGCCGACGGAGAAGTGCTCGAAGAGGCCGAAGCCCTCGGTCTCGGTGCCGTTCTCGTGCACCACGGCGCGGCCGACGTGGTCGACGCAGCCGAACATGAACATGCTCTTCACCGCGTCCGAGGTCAGGTCGTAGGTACGGCGCTCGACGAAGGACTCGCCGTGCCACTGCCCGTGCAGCCAGTCCTGGTCGCCGCCGTAGCCGCCGCCGAAGTGCAGCGGGACCGCGAGCCTGGACTCCACCTCGATGCGCAGCGGGCCCTGCCGGGTCGCGCACTCGAGCGTCGCACCGGTCGGCGTACGACCGCCGGGGGTGTAGTGAATGGTGACCTGCGGCCAGCCGAGCTGCTCGACGCGACCGTCCTTCCACACGCGGGTGCAGTCGTTGAGGGTGCGGATGCCGTCGCCGTCCTCCTGCATGATCACGACGATCGCGTAGTCCTCGAAGCGCATCGGGACGTAGAGCCACCACATGCCGTCGAAGTCGGCGGGGCGGCCGGCGGGCTCGGCCTCGCCCACCGGGCGGATACCCCATGAGCGGTCGCGGGAGCCGACCCAGGCGTCCGGACTGACCGCGATCTCCTCGCCGTCGACCGACAGCGAGCCGGACCAGGTGCCGACCTGGGCGAAGCGCTGGGCGTCGAGGGTGACGCGGGCGCCCTGGCGCATGACGTGGCGCTGCTCCTGCACGACCTCGAAGGAGCCCTCCCAGGTCAGGTCGGCCGCGAGCCCCTCGGTCTCCTCCAGCACCATCCGGATCTTCTGCAGCGGCTCGATCACCTCGAGGCGGTAGCCGCCGACCTGCTGGTGCAGCCGGTCGTCGTCGATCTCGCCGCCGAGGTGGACCGCGGTCTGCTGGTCGCCGCGGGTGACGAGGAAGAAGGCGTCCTTGGTGCGCAGGTTGGGGTAGTAGCCCATGCCGGAGATGACGAAGATGTCACCGGTGCGGTCGTGGGCGTTGAAGTAGCAGCGGTCGTAGAAGTGCCGGTCGCTGGATCCGGGCCAGCCGATCGGCTGCGGGACCTGGTGGAGGGGGTACTCGTCGAGAGGGCCGAGCCCGCCGCGCGCGCGGCTGGGCGTGCTCATCAGGCCCCCACCTTCGCCAGGACCGACTCCAGCAGCGGCTTGCAGTGGAAGAGCGACTCGATGTCCGCAGGCATCTCGATCTCGCCGAAGTGCACCTGGCGGGCGCCGGTGCGCATGAAGACGATGCACCACTGCAGCCCGTTGTAGACGTGGTACCAGTCGAGGTCGCCGAGCTCGACGCCCGACTTCTCGGCGTACGTCGCCACCACGTCCTCCTCGCGCAGGAAGTGCGGCATGCCAGGCAGCTCCAGCATCCCGACGATCGACTCGAAGACCTGGTGGGCGAAGAGCAGCCAGCTCACGTCCAGAGCGCGTGGGCCGAGGGTGACCATCTCCCAGTCCAGGACGGCCACCGGCTCGAAGTCGCGGTAGATGACGTTGCCGATGCGGGCGTCGCCCCAGCACAGCACCGGGTCGCCCTGCTCCTCGGCCATCGGGACGTTCGCCTCGAGCCAGGCCAGGGCACGCTCGACGGTCGGTGAGGGGGCGAGGTCGCGGACGGCGAAGTCGTACCACGCACGGACCTTGGCGAGGTTGCGGTGCAGCAGCGTCTCGCCGTCCTGCTCGGGCGCAAGGTAGCCGAAGCGGCCGAGCGGGTCCTCGATCGCGTGCAGCCGGGCCAGGACGTCGACGGTGGAGTCCTGGAGCCGGCGCTGGTCGGCGCGGTCGGCGTCGAAGAGCCAGTTGTCACCGAAGGGGTAGGGCAGCACGTCGGGGGGCACGACGCCCTCGACGCGGTCCATCAGGAAGAACGGGGTGCCGAGCACCTCGCCGGACTCCTCCAGCCAGCGCACGCCGGGCACCGGGACGTCGGTGAGCTCGCCGACCTGGCGGATCACCTCGTACTGGTGGCCGAGCTCGTAGCGGGGGAAGACCGGGAAGTCCTGGGGCGCGGGTGCGACCCGGGCGACCATCGGCACGGTGTCGCGGGAGCCCTCGGTCCAGGTCGCGTCCAGGACCAGGGTCTCCGAGGACATCCCGTTGCTGTCGGTGCCGCTGTGCAGCACCACCTCCGGCTCGGCGTGCTCCGGTAAGAGGCCCTGCAGCCACCCCTCCAGCACCTCGGGCACGCGGGCCGCGTCGCGGCTGCTGCGCTGCATCTTCAGGTCTGCGGGCGGTGGCGCCTGGGTCACGACGGTCGACTCCTTCGTCCGGACGGTGTGACGTGGGTCATGCCCGGCCAGAATCCTAGAACCTGTTCTACATTGTCAACGCGTGCCAGACAGGTGTGAAAGAGGTGTCTCAGGGCGCCCGCCAGGCCCTCGGGTCCGCTCGGCGACCGGTCCGCCGGGGATTCAGCACACCAGCAGCCCCTTCCTTAACCTGGCTGGGTGCTCCGCCCCTCCCCCCGCCCGACCGCACGCGCCGCTGCCGTCGCCGCCCTGGCGGTCGGTGCCGCGGTGAGCACCCTCGCCGGGCCCGCCGCTCCGCCGGCGCCCGCGGCCCCGTCCGCGGCACGGGGGGCGGTGACCGCCGACCCCGACGACCGCCCAACCGTGCGCGGGCTCCCCCGCCCCGACGGTGCGTACCGCTTCGTGTCCTTCCCCGACTTCCTCAACCAGGACGTCGGCGACGTCACGCGCGCCCCGCACTGGCAGCAGGGCGACCCGAAGGGCACCAACTCCGCCTACGAGGACTCCCTCGACCACGTCCTCGACGACGTCGCGGCCCATCAGCCCGAGGCGTTCCTGGTGGCCGGCGACCTCGTCGAGGGCGAGTGGGGCAAGGACGAGACCGGGGTCGACCCGTTCGGCCCCCACCGCACCACCGACCAGCGCAAGAGGGCGCTGAAGGAGGCTGCGCGCGTCTACTACGGCGACTGGCTGCGCCGCCTCACCGACCACGGGCTGCCGGCCTACCCCGCCGTCGGCGACCACGAGATCGGCGACGACCCGTGGACGCCCCGCGGCGACGCCGAGCGCCGGGCGTGGATCCGCTTCAAGGCCAACCACACCTGGCTGTGGAAGCGGCAGCTGGTCAAGCACACCTACGACGCCGTGCGTCGCGCCCCCAGCGACGACCTGCGCCGGGTCGGCGGGGTCTCGAGCCCCGAGCGCGGGCAGGCCAGCGACACGGCGTACGCCGTCCGGCTGGACCGGGACCTGCTGCTGGTCACCGTCGACGTGTTCCGGCCGACCTCGAGCGGCGTCTCGGTCAGCCTCGACCCCGACCAGCGCGACTGGCTCGCGAAGGTGCTGCGCCGGGCGAAGAAGCAGCAGGTCCCGTGGGTGGTCGTCCAGGGCCACGTGCCGGTCCTCGGACCGGTGCGCACCCGCTTCTCCTCCGGGCTGACCTACGAGGGCAGCGACCTGTGGCAGCTGATGCGCAAGCACGACGTCGACGCCTACCTGTGCGGCGAGGTGCACGACCACACCGTGATCCGGCGCAAGGGCGTGGTGCAGATGTGCCACGGCGGGCTCTTCTACCGCGGCGAGTCGTCGTACGTGCTCGGGCAGGTGACCGACACCAAGCTGATGCTGGAGACCCGCTACCTGCAGGGCGACCCGCAGTGGAGCGGCACCAAGCTGTGGTCGACCGAGGGCGGCAACGGGCCGCGGCGCGTGGTCTACCGCAAGCCGTCGCGGGTCGTCGGCGCCTACGTCCTCAAGCGCGACCCCGAGCGCCCGGACCGCAACAACCGGGTCAAGCAGGCGCGGGGCATCTCCGGGGTCACACCAGGTCGGTGACCTGGACCCGCGCCTCGTCGGCCTCCTGGTCGGTGAGCTTGAGCTGCGACTGCCGCTCGGCCTCGACGCGACGCAGGTAGTGGTCGACCTCCTCGGCGATGCGGGCGTCGTCCCAGTCGAGGACCTCGGCCATCAGGCGAGCGGCGCGCGGGGCGGCGGCGACGCCGCGGTCGAAGGTCTCGATGGAGATGCGGGTGCGCCTGGTCAGCACGTCGTCGAGGTGGAGCGCCCCCTCGTGGGTGACGGCGTAGACGACCTCGGCGGCGAGGTAGTCCTCGGCTCCCTCCAGCGGCAGCGCCAGCTGACGGCGGGTCTGCACCATGGCGAGCAGGTCGTCGATCTGGCCGCCGTAGCGCGCGAGCAGGTGGTCGATGCGAGCGACGTGCAGTCCCGAGCGACGCGCCAGCAGCACCCGCTGGTTGGCACGGGTCTCGTAGGACTCCGCCCCCACGAGCGGCACCCGGTCGGTGATGGAGTCTCGGACCGCCCCGTGGCCGGTGGTGCGCAGGCTGTGGGCGGCGGCGTCGATGGCGTCGCGGGCCATCACGCGGTACGTCGTGTACTTCCCGCCTGCGATCATCACCAGCCCGGGCACGGGCGTGACGACGGTGTGCTCGCGGGAGATCTTCGAGGTGGGCTCGGACTCGCCGGAGAGCAGCGGTCGCAGGCCGGCGTACACGCCCACGACGTCCTCGTGGTCCAGCGGCTCGCGGAGGATCTCGTTGACGTGCTCGAGGATGTAGTCAAGGTCGCGGCGGCTGGCCGCGGGGTGGGCCTTGTCGAGGTCCCAGGGGGTGTCGGTGGTGCCGATGATCCAGTGGCGGCCCCACGGGATGACGAAGAGCACCGAGGTCTCGGTGCGCACGATGAAGCCGGTCTCGGAGCGGATGCGGTCGCGCGGGACGACGATGTGCACGCCCTTGGACGCCTGCACGTGCAGGGCGCCGCGGCCGCCGACCATCTCCTGGATCTCGTCGGTCCACACTCCGGCGGCGTTGACGACGACGCGGGCGCGGATCTCGAGGTCCTGGTCGTGCTCGAGGTCGCGGGCGGTCACGCCGACGACCCGCTCCCCCTCGCGCAGGAACCCGGTGACCTTCACCCGGGTCGCGACGTGGGCGCCGTGCTTGGCGGCGGTGCGGGCCACGGCCACGACCATGCGGGCGTCGTCGACCTGGCAGTCGTAGTACCTGATCGCGCCGGTGATCGACTCGGCCTTGAAGTCCGGCGCCATCCGCGCGACCTGGCGCCGGGTGAGGTGCCGGTGCATCGGCACGCCCATGTCGTACTTGCCGGCCTTGGCCATGCCGTCGTACAACGCGAGGCCGGCGCCGACGTAGGCGCGCTCGAGGACGGGCTTGGTCAGCGGGTAGAGGAACGGCACCGGGCTGACCAGGTGCGGGGCGAGGCGGGTCAGGAGCAGCCCCCGCTCCTGCAGCGCCTCGCGGACCAGGCCGAAGTCCATCATCTCCAGGTAGCGCAGCCCGCCGTGGATGAGCTTGCTGCTGCGGCTGGAGGTGCCGCTGGCGAGGTCGCGCTGCTCGAGCAGGCCGACGCTCAGACCGCGGGTGACCGCGTCGAGGGCGACACCGGTGCCGGTGATCCCTCCCCCGACGACCAGCACGTCGAGCTCGTGCTCGCCGGCCTGGCCGGTCATCGCCGCGAGGGCGGCGTCGCGCGCGTCGGGACCGAGGGCTCCGGGCGTGGGAGTCATGCGCCCAGTGTGTCAGGTCCGCGGTGCCGGGTTCAGCCCCCGAAGCGCGGGGGTCGGTAGGAGCGGCACTCGTCACCCGAGCCGGGGTAGCGGTCCTTGACCGCGCAGGCGCGGCGCATCTGGTCGCGGGCGTCGACGGGGAGCAGCCACCCCTTGCGCACCGCGCGGTTGGTGGCTTTGCGCAGCTGGCGCTCGTAGTCGCGGGAGTGCGCGACCACGACGTTCTGCAGGCCAGAGGGTCGGATTCCCTGCAGAACGTCGTGATCGAGGACGCCGAGGCGCGCGATGGGTCAGGAAGCCTTGGCCGCCTCGACCGCCTCGGTGAGCCCCTTGGCCGCCAGCCGGTCCGCGCGCTCGTTGCCCTCGTCACCGGCATGGCCCTTGACCCAGTGCCAGTGCACCTCGTGGCGCTGACAGGCGGCGTCGAGCTCCTGCCACAGGTCGACGTTCTTGACCGGCTGCTTGGCCGAGGTCTTCCACCCGTTGCGCTTCCAGCCGTTGACCCACGAGGTGATGCCCGAGCGCACGTAGGTGGAGTCGGTGTAGAGCTCCACCCGCACCGGCCGGGTCAGCGCCTTCAACGCCTTGATCGGCGCGGTCAGCTCCATCCGGTTGTTGGTGGTCTGCCCGGCCTCTCCCCCGCAGAGCTCGAGCTGGTGGCTGCCGATCCGCAGCAGTGCGCCCCAGCCGCCCGGGCCGGGGTTGGGCACGCAGGCGCCGTCGGTGTGGATGGTGACGGTCTCGGTGCTGTCGGACGGCTCGGTGCTGTCGGGGGACTGCTCGTTCACCGGGAGATTCTCACCCGAGCCGGTCGGCGTGCATCGTCTGGCGCGCCCGGACCTCGGCCAGCAGGTCGAGGTCGATCTCGGCCACGGCCAGCCCGGGCTCGGTGCCGAGCGCCGCGAGCTCGTGGCCCTCGGGGTCCAGCACGCACGAGCCGCCCGTGATCGGGCGATCACCGCACGTGCCGAGAGCAGCCCCTGCGACGACGAACATCCCGTTGTCGAGCGCCCGCGCGGGCAGCGTAGCCGGTGAGGAACGCCTCCGGCAGCACCAGCAGCCGCACGCCCCGGACGCCGGCCTGACGGGTCAGGTCGGCGGCGAGGGCGACGTTGGCGGCCGGGTCGCCGTTGACAGGCACGGCCTGGCCGGCGGCGACGAGGAGTCGGGTCACGCAGGGATCCTGGCACGCCCCCGCCAGACCAGGACCAGCCAGATCGCCAGCGACATCTCGAAGACGACCGACGGGGTGGCCACCACGGCGAGCGCCAGGTCGGCGACCGCCTGGTAGTCGGTGAGCAGCAGCCGGGCGAGGGTGTCGGCGACGTACGCCGCGCCCGCGACGGGCAGGCCGATCGCGAGCCAGCGCGGCCCACCGCCCAGCCGCATCAGGCGGCCCAGCAGCGCCAGGTGGACGCCGAACGCCGCCAGTCCGACCACCCAGGTCGTGTCGAACGCGTTGAGGGCGAGGAGCACGAGCTCCTCGTCGTGGTCGACCAAGCGCAGCGCTGCGTCCAGGAAGACCAGCGAGACGCCGAGGAAGACGGTGTAGGTCAGGCGGCACCAGGCCGCGAGCAGCGACAGGTCGTGGTGGACGCCGCGGAAGAGCACGTGCAGCGCCCAGGCGAGCACGACGTCGACCACGAAGATGAAGAGGAAGGCCGCGGTCCCCAGACGGAACGTCCGCTCCCCCTCGGCCAGGGCGTCCGCGGTCGCGGCGGCGTCGCCCGGGTGGAGCACCGAGCCGACGGCCAGGAAGTTGGCGAAGATCGCGAGCACGAAGATCGCGGCGTACCCGATCGCGGCCGTGCGGGCGGCCGCGCGCAGCGTCGAGGGCTCGCCGGGGGCGGTGGGCGGGGCAGGGGCGGTCAGCGTGGTCATGGGTCCTCCAGGGGGGGGGACGGACGGTCGGGTTGGGACGTCAGAGGGTGATGAGGGCCTTGCCGCGGACGTGCCCGTCGGCGAGGTGGTCGAGGGCCTTCGGGGTCTCCTCGAGCGAGAACGTGCGGTCGACGGCGGGCCGGACCCGACCCGCTGCGGCGTGCTCGACCAGGACCTGCAGGTCCTCGGCTCGCTCGGCGGAGACCAGGCCGGTGAGGCGCTGGCCGACGAAGGGCGACCAGAGCATCGCCAGCAGCTGGCGGTGGGCGCCCGCGGTCCAGCGGCCGCCGTTCTCGCCGCCGGCGACGACGAGTGTCCCGTCGCGCACCAGCAGCCGGCGCAGGTCGCGCAGCCGGTGGCTGCCGCCGACGACGAGGACCAGGTCGTAGCGGGTGCCGTCGTCGAGCGGACCAGCCGCGTAGTCGAGCACCCGGGTGGCGCCGAGGTCGCGGACCAGGTCGGCCTTGGCGGCGCTGGCGACGCCGGTGACCTCCGCGCCCGCGGAGGCGGCCAGCTGGACGGCGTACGAGCCGACGCCGCCGGACGCCCCGATGACCAGGACCCGGTCACCGGTGCGCACCCCGTCGCCGCGGTGCGCCTTGGCCAGGCCCTGCAGCGCGGTGAGGCCGGAGATCGGCAGGGCGGCGGAGGCGACCGGGTCCAGTCCCTCGGGAAGCGGCACGAGGCGGGTCACCGGCACCACGGCCAGCTCGGCGCAGGAGCCGTCGGCGGTGCCGAGCACGCGGTCTCCGACGGCGTACCCCGTGACCCCGGCACCCACGGCCGCGACGGTCCCGGAGACGTCGCGGCCGACGACCGGGAAGCGCGGCGAGCGGAGACCGACGTAGGGGCGAGCGACGTAGGGCAGGCCTGTGAGCAGGTGCCACGTGCCGCGGTCCACGGCGGCCGCGGTCACGCGGACCAGGACCTCCCCCTCCCCCGGCGTCGGGTCGGGCAGCTGCTGCACCGACAGCTGCTCGGTCCCACCGAACCCGCGCTGGACGACTGCACGCATGATCTCGCTCCGTTCGTTGCCTTACGTTGTAAGTCTGATGGCACGACGGTAGCCTTACGCCGTAAGTTCGGTCAACCGGCTGTCTGGACAGCCCGACAGGAGGTGCCCGTGCCCGCACGGAAGGACCGCCCCTCGCTCACGCGGGCAGCGGTGGTGGCCGCCGCGCTCGCGGTGGCCGACGAAGACGGGGTCGCGAAGCTCTCGATGCGAGCGGTCGCGCGACGCCTGGGGGTGGAGGCGATGTCGCTCTACCACCACGTCTCGAACAAGGACGACCTGCTCGACGGGATGGTCGACGCGGTCCACGAGGAGTTCCACGCCCCCGTCCCCGGCGAGGACTGGGCCGAGCAGATGCGGCTGCGCTCCCGGACCGCGCGCGAGGCGCTCAAGAGGCACCCGTGGGCGGTGGGGATGATGGACTCACGGCGTACGCCGGGGTGGGCGACCCTCACCCACCACGACGCGGCACTGGGCTGCCTGCTGGAGGCCGGCTTCTCCCTCGGACTGACCGGGCATGCCTTCGCCCTGCTCGACGCGCACCTCTACGGCTTCCTGCTGCAGGAGCTGGCGCTGCCCTTCGACGGCGGCGGGGCCGAACTCGAGGAGGTCGCGGCCGGCGTGATGGCGTCGATCCCCGAGGGGACGCTGCCGTGGTTCCGGCGCTTCACCCTCGAGCACGCGCTGCAGCCCGGCTACGACTTCGGCGACGAGTTCGACGTCGGGCTGGAGCTGGTGATCGAGGGACTGGCCGCCCGGTTGGCGGCAGAGCAGGCGTGAGCCGCTACTCGACGACGACCTCGACGCGCTGGAACTCCTTGCAGTCGGTGTAGCCGGTGGTGGCCATCGACCGCTTGAGCGCACCGATGAGGTTCATCGTGCCGTCGGCGACCCGCGAGGGGCCGAAGAGGATCTCCTCGATGGTGCCGACGGTGTCGAACTGGACCCGCTGGCCGCGGGGCAGCTCGGGGTGGTGCGCCTCGGTGCCCCAGTGGAAGCCGCGGCCCGGCGCGTCGGTGGCGCGGGCGAACGGCGAACCGACCATGACCGCGTCGGCGCCGCAGGCGATGGCCTTGGAGATGTCGCCGGAGGTGCCGATCGAGCCGTCGGCGATGACGTGGACGTAGCGACCGCCGGACTCGTCGAGGTAGTCGCGGCGGGCCGCTGCGACGTCGGCGACCGCCGAGGCCATCGGGACCGCGACGCCGAGGACGGTGCGGGTGGTGTGGGCGGCGCCGCCGCCGAAGCCGACCAGCACGCCGGCCGCGCCGGTGCGCATCAGGTGCAGCGCCGCGGTGTGGGTCGCGCAGCCGCCGACGATGACCGGCACGTCGAGCTCGTAGATGAACTCCTTGAGGTTCAGCGGCTCGGCCTGGCTGGAGACGTGCTCGGCGGAGACGGTGGTGCCGCGGATGACGAACATGTCGACACCGGCGTCCACGACGGTCTTGGCGAACTCCTTGGTGCGCTGCGGGGACAGCGAGCCGGCCACGGTGACCCCGGCCTCGCGCATCTGGCGCAGGCGCTCGGTGATCAGCTCGGGCTTGATCGGCTCGGTGTAGATCTCCTGCATCTTGCGCGTCGCATCGGTGCCGGTGAGCCCGGCGACCTCCTCGAGCAGCGGCTCGGGGTCCTCGTAGCGGGTCCACAGGCCCTCGAGGTTGAGCACGCCGAGACCACCGAAGCGGCCCATCGCGATGGCCGTGGTCGGCGACATGACCGAGTCCATCGGCGCCGCGATCACGGGCAGGTCGAAGCGGTACGCATCGATCTGCCAGTGCGTGCTGACCTCCTCGGGGTCACGCGTGCGCCGCGAGGGCACGATCGCGATGTCGTCGAAGGAGTAGGCACGCCGGGCGCGCTTGGCCTGGCCGATCTGGATCTCGGTCACCCGAGCAGGTTAGTCGCCGGATCAGCGACCGGTGTAGTTGGGCGCCTCGACGGTCATCTGCACGCCGTGCGGGTGTGACTCGGACAGCGAGGCCTGGGTGATCCGCACGAAGCGCCCCTTCTCCTGCAGCTCCGGCACCGTGCGGGCACCGACGTAGAACATCGTCTGGTTGAGGCCGCCGATGAGCTGGTGGGCGACCGCCGCGAGCGGGCCGCGGTAGGCCACCTGGCCCTCGATGCCCTCGGGGACGATCTGGTCGTCGGAGGTGATCTCGGCCTGGAAGTAGCGGTCCTTGGAGTAGGACTTCTTGCCGCGCGAGGACATCGCACCCAGCGAGCCCATGCCGCGGTAGGCCTTGAACTGCTTGCCGTTGACGAAGACCAGGTCGCCCGGGGACTCCTCGCAGCCGGCCAGCAGCGAACCGAGCATCACGCAGTCGGCACCGGCCACCAGGGCCTTGCCGATCTCGCCGGAGTGCTTCATGCCGCCGTCGGCGATCAGCGGGACGCCGGCCGGCTTGGTGGCCAGCGACGCCTCGTAGACCGCGGTGACCTGCGGGACACCGACACCGGTGACGACGCGGGTGGTGCAGATCGAGCCGGGGCCGACCCCGACCTTGACCGCGTCCGCGCCGGCGTCGACGAAGGCCTGCGCGCCCTCGCGGGTCGCGACGTTGCCACCGATGACCTGCACGTGCTTGGTGGCCGGATCGGTCTTGAGCCGCTCGACCATCTCCAGGAGCATGCGTACGTTGCCGTGGGCCGTGTCGGCCACGAGGACGTCGACACCCGCCTCCACCAGGGTCGTCGCGCGCTCCCACGCGTCGCCGAAGTAGCCGATCGCCGCGCCCACGAGGAGGCGGCCGTCAGCGTCGTACGACGCCTTGGGGAACTGCTCGCCCTTGACGAAGTCCTTGACGGTGATGAGGCCGACGAGACGACCCTCGTCGTCGACCAGCGGGAGCCGCTCGCGCTTGTGCTTGCGCAGCAGCAGCGTGGCCTCCTCGCGCGAGATGCCGGCGTGACCGGTGATCAGCGGCATCGGCGTCATCATCTCGTCGACCTTGGTGGTCGCCCACTCCGCGACCGGGGTGAAGCGCAGGTCGCGGTTGGTGATGATGCCGAGCAGGCGCATGTCGGGGTCGACCACGGGCAGGCCGGAGACGCGGTACTCGCCGCAGAGGCGGTCGAGCTCCTCCAGCGTCGCGTCGGGGCCGATGGTGACCGGGTTGGAGATGATGCCGGTCTGGGTCCGCTTGACAAGGTCGACCTGGTAGGCCTGGTCCTGGATCGAGAGGTTGCGGTGGAGCACGCCGATGCCGCCCTGGCGCGCCATCGCGATCGCCATGCGCGACTCGGTCACGGTGTCCATCGCCGCCGAGAGCAGCGGGACGTTGAGCGTGATCTCGCGGGTCAGGCGCGAGGAGGTGTCGATGTCCGCGGGTGCCAGGTCGGAGTGGCCCGGCAGGAGCAGGACGTCGTCGTAGGTGAGGCCGATGGCGGCGAACTTCTCCGGGATCTCCACGCGCCGAGTCTACGGGCCGCTCAGGTCGCGAGCGGCTTCAGGTCGCGCACGGGGACCCGGACGGTCAGCGTGTCCTGGGCCATCCGAATGCGGCCGCGCATGCCGGCGGCCATCACCATCGGGAGCACCGCCTGGTTGTCGGCCCGGGTGCGCAGCACGATCTCGGCGGCGCCGAGCATGTGTGCGAGCCGGGAGGAGTCGATGAGCAGCCGCGTGCCGAAACCGCGACGCTGCCAGGCCGGGTCGACCCGCAGGGTCACCGGCCGCACGTCGGGGTCGTCCTCGAGCGGCGCCTGGACCGTGGCCAGGCCGACCACGACACCGTCGACGATCGCCGAGACCGTGTCGCCCTCCACGACGTACGACGGCACGGCACCGCCGCCGAGGCGACGGCCGCCCGTGGAGCTGCCGATCGCGGCGGACTCCTTGGTGCGCTGCAGGACGTCGCTCACCAGGTCGGCCATGGCCGCCCCGCGGGCCCGCTCGATGTCGGTGAAGGGTGCGGTGCGGCGTACCTGCACCTGCACGTCGCCGACGGTCATCTCCATGCCGTCCTGGACCGGACCGTGGTCGCCGTCGCGGGGCTCGGACTCGGCGTCGAAGAGCTGGGCGACGACCTCGGGGAAGCTGGTGGGCCGCGCCAGGATCGTGCGCGCGGCCTGGACGTAGCGGGTCGGCTGGTCGGTCAGCGCCGCGGCCGAGACCTGCTGGGCGGCCAGGTGGGTCCAGCCCGAGGACTCCACGAGCAGGGCGACCTCGTGCTCGCTCCAGCCGTCGGGGGTCTCCATCACGACCTCGTCGGTCACGGCCTCCACGCCCGGGAAGATCTGCAGCCCCCGGATGTCCACTCCACGCTCCGCGCACTGCTGCGCCAGCGCCGCCAGCCCACCGGGCCGGTCGGGCAGGCTCGCGCGGACCCTCCACAGCATCGTCATGGCAGGAGTTCATCCCACGCGTGTTGCGGGGTTGTTGCGGTCGCGTGACCTGGCCCGACCGACTGGCGGCCCGGCCTGTGACGTGCGCGACCCCCGCCGGACCGGGGTCCGACGGGGGTCGTGGTGCGGGTGCTGCGAGTGAGCCGAGGCCTCAGTGTCCGTGGCCGTGCCCGTGGCCGGCGGCCGCGGACTCGTCCTCCTCCTCGGGCTTGTCGACGACCAGCGTCTCGGTCGTCAGCAGCATGCCGGCGATCGAGGTGGCGTTGACCAGCGCGGAGCGGGTGACCTTGACCGGGTCCAGGACGCCCTGGGCGACCAGGTCGCCGTACTCGCCGGTGGCGGCGTTGTAGCCGTTGCCGACGCCGAGCTCGCGGACCTTGGTGGTGATGACGTAGCCGTTCTCGCCACCGTTCTCGGCGATCCAGCGCAGCGGCTCGTCGGCCGACTTGCGCACGATGCGCACACCGAGCGCCTCGTCGCCCTCGAGCCCGAGGTTGTCCTCGAGCACGGAGACGGCGTGGACCAGCGCGGAGCCACCGCCGGGGACGATGCCCTCCTCGATGGCCGCACGGGTCGCGGAGACGGCGTCCTCGATGCGGTGCTTCTTCTCCTTCAGCTCCACCTCGGTGGCGGCGCCGACCTTGATCACGCACACGCCGCCGGCCAGCTTCGCGAGGCGCTCCTGGAGCTTCTCGCGGTCCCAGTCGGAGTCGGTGTTCTCGATCTCGGCCTTGATCTGCGCCACGCGACCGTCGACGGCGGCGGCGTCGCCGGCACCCTCGACGATGGTGGTGTGGTCCTTGGTGACCACGACGCGGCGGGCCTGGCCGAGGACCTCGAGGCCCACCTGGTCGAGCTTGAGGCCGACCTCGGGGGCGATGACCTGACCGCCGGTCAGGATCGCGATGTCCTGCATCATCGCCTTGCGGCGATCACCGAAGGCCGGGCTCTTGACCGCGACGGCGTTGAACGTGCCGCGGATCTTGTTGACGACCAGGGTGGAGAGCGCCTCGCCCTCGACGTCCTCGGCGAGGATGAAGAGCGGCTTGCCGGTCTGCATGACCTTCTCCAGCAGCGGCAGCATCTCGGCGACGGCCGAGATCTTGCCCTGGTGCAGGAGGATGTAGGCGTCCTCGAGGACGGCCTCCATGCGCTCGGGGTCGGTGACGAAGTACTGCGACAGGTAGCCCTTGTCGAACTGCATGCCCTCGGTGAAGTCGAGCTCGGTGCCCATCGTGGAGGACTCCTCCACGGTGATGACACCGTCCTTGCCGACCTTGTCGAAGGCCTGGCTGAGCAGGTCGCCGATGTGCTTGTCGCGGCTGGAGATGGTCGCCACGGACGCCATGTCCTCGACCGACTCGACCTCGCGGGCGGCCGAGCGCAGCGCCTCGCCGACGGCCTCGGCGGCCTTGTCCATGCCGCGCTTGAGACCCATCGGGTTCGCGCCGGCGGCCACGGCGCGCAGGCCCTCGTGGACCATCGCCTGGGCCAGCACGGTGGCGGTGGTGGTGCCGTCACCGGCGACGTCGTTGGTCTTGGTGGCGACCTCCTTCGTCAGCTGGGCACCGAGGTTCTCGAACGGGTCGTCCAGCTCGACCTCACGGGCGACGGTCACGCCGTCGTTGGTGATGGTCGGGGCGCCCCACTTCTTGTCGAGCACGACGTAGCGGCCCTTGGGGCCGAGGGTCACCTTCACGGTGTTGGCGAGCGCGTCCACGCCGCGCTCGAGAGCGCGCCGGGCGTTCTCGTCGAACTCCAGGATCTTGGGCACTACTACTCCTTACAGAGAGTCAGGAAACAGTGCGGGTCGTGCGCCGGCGCCCGCGAGGACACAGGCGCACGACCCGGAGCTGAGGATGCGTCAGCCGACGATCGCGAGGACGTCGCGCGCGGAGAGGATGAGGAACTCGTCCCCGCCGTACTTGACCTCGGTGCCGCCGTACTTGCTGTAGATGACCTTGTCGCCCACGGAGACGTCCATGGGGATGCGCTCGTCGCCGTCCTCGTTGAAGCGGCCCGGGCCCACGGCCACGACCTCGCCCTCCTGGGGCTTCTCCTTGGCGGTGTCCGGGATGACCAGGCCGGAGGCGGTGGTCTGCTCGGCGTCGAGCGGCTTGACGACGATCCGGTCCTCGAGGGGCTTGATGTTGACCGACACTGTTGTCGACCTCCACTTTCTGCACGGATGGGTTCAGGAACGTGGTGCCTGCTTCCCAGGTACGCCGTCGCGGGGGCCGCACCGGTGGCAAGCGCTGGCACACTCAGGGTGAGAGTGCCAGCACAGAAACTAGCACTCACCCCTAGTGAGTGCCAGAGCCGGTCGCCACTGGCAGGATCGCGGGGTGGATCTCGACGCCTTCCGGTGGCTGCTCACCGACGACGGGCAGGCCCTGCTCGCGCGCGCCGAGGAGTACGCCGGTGACGACCCGCTCGCCGCCCAGACCCGCCTGCGCGCCGCGGCGACGCCCGAACAGGCGGCCGCCGCCCTGACCCAGGCGACGCTACGGCGGCGGGCCGAGCCGAAGTTCGGCGAGCTCGCCCCCCGGCTCTACTTCACCCCCGACGGGCTCGAGCAGGCCACCCGACCCGCGGTCGCCCGACACCGGGTGGCCCGGCTGCAGGCGTTCGCCGCGAGCACGCTGGTCGACCTCGGCTGCGGCATCGGCGGGGACCTGATGGCCTCCGCAGAGGTGGGGATCATCTGCGCGGGCGTCGACCTCGACCCGGTGCGGGTTGCCGTCGCCGAGGCCAACCTGGCCGCGCTCGGCCTGCCCGGCGCGGTCATGGTCGCCGACGCCGTCGGCGTCGCGCCCTGGTCCTTCGTCGAAACGCTGCTGCGCCGCGACTCCTGCGTGAAGGTCGCCCCCGGCATCCCGCACGACCTGGTGCCGGCCGGCGTGGAGGCCGAGTGGGTCAGCGACCACGGCGAGGTCAAGGAGGCCGCTCTGTGGTCGGGCTCGCTGGCCACCACCGCGCGCCGCGCCACCGTGATCGGCCGCGGCGGGCTCGCCACGCTCACCGACGAGGACCCGGTGGCCGACGAGGTCCGCGCGGTCGGTGACTTCCTCTACGAGCCCGACGGTGCGGTCATCCGCGCCGGGCTGGTCACGGCAGTCGCCGCCGGCGTCGGCGGCGGGCTGGTCGACCCGCACATCGCCTACGTCACCAGCGACCGGGCCTTCCGCTCGCCCTTCGCGCGCGGCTACCGCGTGGTCGAGGAGCTGCCCTACCGCGAGAAGCAGCTGAAGGCCGCGCTGCGCGAGCGCGGCGTGGGCCGGCTGACGATCAAGAAGCGGGGCGTCGACGTCGTACCCGAGGTGCTGCGCAAGCGGCTCTCGCTCTCCGGGGACGCCGAGGCGACCCTGGTGATGACCAGGGTCGCCGGGAGCGGCACCGCGCTGCTGGTGCAGCCGCTGTAGCGCCGCGTGCAACAACGACGTTCTGCAGGTCGACCTCGGCGTGTCGCCTGCAGAACGTCGTGATGCGGACTCAGGCGTTGGCGGGCACCGCGGCCGGGGTGTCGGTGCGGGCCTTGACCTCCTCGCGGTGGCCGTGGCGCAGCCCGAGCAGCGCGAGGACCAGCAGGACGGCGGCACCGGCGAAGGCGGCGATCGCGGCGTACCCCGCGATCATGCCGATGGTCGCGAAGGCGTACCCGTAGAGCAGCAGCCCGCGCAGGGTGTTGCCCATGAACAGCGACTGGCGCAGCCCGGCGAGGGCCTGGCCGTCGGCGGTGGCCTTGTCGGCGTCGGAGAGGGCGAGGTACTCACCACTCACCTGCTGGTAGGTCCGCCCGTCGCTGGAGGCGTTCATGTGGGCGAGGATGTAGTGGTCGGCGTAGGCCTTGGCCTCCGCGCCGGTGTCCAGCGGCGAGCCGACGAACGGCTCCAGGGCCTCACGGTCGGCGTCGGGCAGTTCCGCGATGGCCTCCTCGGCGGGCATCGTGATCTCCTGCATCCCCAGCTGGTAGTCGACCTGGTCGGCCACGAAGGCGTTGGCCCAGGTGAGCAGGCCGCCGGCCACCAGGAGCACCGCGGCGAGCGCCAGGCCCACCCACGAGGTCAGCTTGTCGAGCATCGCACGCATCGTCTTGTTCCTTTCCCCGGGCGGGACCTCCCCGCCTCGACGAGTACGACGCTATGGGCCGTCGCCGGGGCGGGGAGAGGGTCCGCGGGCACCCGCCCGGAGGGCCATGGTCCCGAGGTCGTGGGACCTCGGCCCAGGGACCTTGTACCCGGTCGGGTCAGCCGAGGGCTGCCTTCTCCGCCCCGATCGTGGTGTCGTCACCGTGCCCGGTGTGCACGACGGTGTCGTCGGGCAGCTCCCACAGGCTGGCGCGGATCGAGGCCTCGAGGGTCGGCCGGTCGCTGAAGGAGCGGCCGGTGGCGCCGGGGCCGCCGTTGAAGAGCGTGTCCCCGGTGAAGACGCAGCCCAGCGCGGGGGCGTGGAAGCAGACCGCACCGGGCGCGTGCCCGGGCGTGTGCAGGGCCCGCAGCGTGGTGCCGGCGACCTGGACCTCGAAGCCGTCGGCGAGGTCGACGTCCCAGAGGTGGTCGGTGTGCGTGAGCTCCCACAGGGGCTTCTCGTCGGGGTGCAGCATGATCGGCGCGACCACTCTCTCGCGCAGCGAGGGTGCGACACGGCAGTGGTCGTCGTGCGCGTGGGTCAGCAGGATCGCGCGCACCTGCCGGTCGCCCACGACCTCCATGATCGCGTCGACGTCGTGGGGGGCGTCGATGACGACGCACTCGGTGTCGTCGCCGACCACCCAGATGTTGTTGTCGACGTCGAAGGTCTCGCCGTCGAGGGAGAAGGTCCCCGAGACGACCGCGTGGTCGATGCGGGCCCCCGATCCGATGCCCGCCATCAGAGCACCACCACCGAGCGCAGCACGCCGCCGTGGTGCATCTTCTCGAAGGCGGCCTCGACGTCGTCGATGCCGATCTCCTCGGAGACGAAGGCGTCGAGGTCGAGGCGGCCCTGCCGGTAGAGGTCGACGAGCATCGGGAAGTCGCGCGAGGGCAGGCAGTCGCCGTACCAGCTGGACTTCAGGGAGCCCCCGCGGCCGAACACGTCGATGAGCGGCAGGTCGGGGACCTTCATGTCCGGGGTCGGGACACCGACCAGGACGACGGTGCCGGCGAGATCGCGGGCGTAGAACGCCTGCTTCCAGGTCTCGGGGCGACCGACCGCCTCGACGACGATGTCAGCGCCTTCGGCGCCCTCGTAGACGCCGCCGCAGATCTCCTTGACCGCCTCCACGACGTCGGTGCTGCTGGAGTCGATGGTGTGGGTCGCGCCGAGCTCGGTGGCCTTCTCCAGCTTCTTGGCATCGATGTCGATCGCGATGATCGGGCTGGCCCCGGCCAGCGCGGCGCCGGCGACCGCGGCCACGCCGACACCACCGCACCCGATGACCGCGACGCTGCGACCGCGGGTCGCACCGCCGGTGTTGATGGCCGCGCCGATGCCGGCCATCACACCGCAGCCGAGCAGACCGACCGCGGCCGGACGAGCCTCGGGGTCGACCTTGGTGCACTGGCCGGCGGCGACGAGGGTCTTCTCGGCGAACGCGCCGATGCCCAACGCCGGGGACAGCTCGGTGCCGTCCTCCAAAGTCATCTTCTGGGTCGCGTTGTGGGTGGCGAAGCAGTACTGCAGGTCCCCGCGCTTGCAGGCGCGGCACTCGCCGCAGACAGCACGCCAGTTGAGGATCACGAAGTCACCCGGCGCGACGTCGGTGACACCCTCGCCGACGGCCTCGACGACGCCGGCGGCCTCGTGGCCGAGGAGGAAGGGGAACTCGTCGTTGATGCCGCCCTCGCGGTAGTGGAGGTCGGTGTGGCAGACCCCGCACGACTGCACCTGCACGACTGCCTCACCCGGGCCCGGGTCGGGGACGTTGATGGTGGCGACCTCGACGGGGGCGCCCTTGCTCATGGCCACGACGGCCTTCACCTGCTGCATGGGATCACTCAAGCCGATTCCGCCGACGGTTCCAACCATCCGTCCGGGGCGCGCGTCCCACGGACATGAATTCTTGGGGACCACGATGAGGTCGGCGACGGAGGTGAGGACGGACGTGGGCACAGGCACCCGGCGCGAGCGCGTCGACGTCGAGTTCACGGCGTACCTCGAGGCCCGGCAGGGCGCGCTGCTGCGCACCGCCTACCTCCTCACCGGCGACCGGCACCAGGCCGAGGACGTGCTGCAGACGGCGCTCGCGAAGCTGTACCTGTCGTGGGACAAGGTCCAGGACCGAGGCGCCCTCGACGGCTACGTCCGCCGGATCCTGGTCAACGAGACCACCTCGCTGTGGCGGCGGCCGTGGAAGCGGCGCGAGCGGGCGACCGACACGATCCCCGACACCGCCGCGGTCGAGGAGACCTACGACGAGGGGCAGCGCGCGGCCGTCTGGACGGTCGTCTCCACACTGCCGCCGAAGGCGCGGGCCGTGGTGGTCCTGCGCTACTACGAGGGGCTCACCGAGTCCGAGACCGCCGACGTCCTCGGGGTGAGCGTCGGCACCGTGAAGTCCCAGGGCAGCAGGGCGATGGGCCTGCTGCGTGACCGCACCCCGGGCCACCTGGCCCCCGGCTCCCGGGAGGAGGAGCGATGAACGAGCAGCAGGCCTTCGAGGAGGCCCTCCGCATCCAGGCCGTCGGAGCGGGTACGCCGACGCTGACCCTCGACGACGTCCGCGGTCGCGCCCGCGGCATCCGGCGCCGTCGCGCGTCCCTCGCCGCCGCGGCCGGTGCCGGTGTGGTCGCCGCGGCCGTCGTGCCGATCGCACTGCTCGTGGGCGGCAGCACCTCCGAGGACACCATGCCCCCGGTCGACGCCCCCACCGTCAGCGACACCGCCAACCCGGTGCCCTCCGGCCCGTCGGCGGCGTGGATCGTCGACGGCGAGGTCAGGACCGCGGACGGCACCGCGTTCGAGCTGCCCGTCGACGGCGAGGTGTCGTACCTGCTGCGGATGGCCGGCGACCAGTGGGTCCTCGGCGCCTACCCCGAGGGTGCCGGCAGGGAGTTCCAGGTCCTGGTCGTCGACTCGTCCGGATCGGTGCTGTCCACCCACCCCGCGACCGACGGCGGGCTGGTCCGCGACGACGCTGGCTCTGCGGTGGGGTGGATCGATGAGGACCGTCGGCCACGCATCCTGGTGCCGGGGTCCGACGAACCGTTCGTCCTGCCCGTCGTCCTCGAGGGACGGGCGGCTCCGAGCCCGCGCGAGATCCTTCCGGGCTGCACGACGACGTCCTGCCGGATGCTCGTCGAGGTCTACGACGGCTCGCCCGACGGGTCGAGCGACCTCGTGGTCTCCCTCGACGGGACGACCGAGCCCCTCGAGCGACTCGGCCTGCTCTCGATCACCGACGTGTCGCCCGACGGCGCTCTGGTCTCCGGGCTCGTGAGTGCCGATGAGATGACGTTCGAGTACTGCAGCGCGGTGCTGGAGCTGGCCACCGGGACCGAGCTGTGGAGCACCTGCGACGCCGGCTCCTTCCGCTTCTCGCCCGACAGCCGGAGCGTGCTGGGCGCCGACGCCTACCTCGACGGGTTCGGCCACTCGTTCGCCGAGGTCCGTGACGCCCGGGACGGTGAGGTGGTGCGCGGGTTCGAGGCCGGCACCGTCTTCGACGAGCGCTGGAACGACGACGAGTCCTTCCTGGTCTCGATGCAGACCAACGCCGGGGAGAACCTGCTGCTGCGCGTCCCGGTGGACGGGGGCGAGCCGGAGGTGGTCGAGAGCGTGCCGGGCACCCCCGGTGACCCCGAGGGCATCATCCGGCTCGGCGGCTAGCGGCTCAGCCCGCCAGCACCTCGGTGACCGGGAGGCTGGAGTCGGCGGGGAGGTCGAGCGAGGACGGGGTACGTCCCCGCGCGACCATCTCCGCTCCGAGCGCGGCGACCATCGCGCCGTTGTCGGTGCACAGGCCGGGGCGCGGGACGCGGACGCGGATGCCGAGCTTCTCGGCGCGCTCCTCGGCGAGGAACCGCAGCCGGGAGTTGGCCGCGACGCCGCCGCCGATGAGGAGGTCCTCGATGCCCTCGCTGGACGCAGCGTCGAGGGCCTTGCGCACCAGCACGTCGCAGACGGCCTCCTGGAAGGACGCGGCGACGTCCTTGACCGGGACCGGCTCGCCGGCGCGCTCCTTGGCCTCGACCCAGCGGGCCACGGCGGTCTTGAGGCCGGAGAAGGAGAAGTCGAAGCGGTGCCGCTCGAGGTCACGGCGGCTGGTGAGCCCGCGCGGGAAGTCGATGAAGACGCTGTCGCCCTCGCGGGCGGCCTTGTCGATGTAGGGGCCGCCGGGGAACGGCAGGCCGAGCAGCCGGGCGACCTTGTCGAAGGCCTCACCGGCCGCGTCGTCGATGGTCTGGCCCATCGGGTCGACCCCGCCGTCCTGGCCGGTCACGTCGGAGACGCGCAGCAGGCTGGAGTGGCCGCCGGAGACGAGCATCGCCACGCACGGCTCGGGCAGCGGGCCGTGCTCGAGCTGGTCGACGGCCACGTGGGAGGCGAGGTGGTTGACGCCGTAGATCGGCTTGCCCAGGCCCAGCGCGAGCGCCTTGGCCGCGGCGACCCCGACCAGCAGGGCGCCGGCCAGGCCGGGCCCGTTGGTGACGGCGACGGCGTCGACGTCGTGGAGCGCGATGCCGGCGGTCTCGCAGGCACGCTCGATGGTGGGGACCATCGCCTCGAGGTGTGCCCGGCTGGCGACCTCCGGCACGACGCCCCCGAAGCGGGCGTGCTCGTCGACGCTGCTCGCGACCGCGTCTGCCAGCAGGGTGTGGCCCCGGACGATGCCGACGCCGGTCTCGTCGCAGGAGGTCTCGATGCCGAGGACGAGGGGCTCACTCACGGGTTCATCGTGCCACCGGTGAGGATGGGCCCGTGGAGGGGCTGCGCGAGATCGATCCTCATCGGCTGGTCGCGACGTCCGCGCACCCGTTCGTGCGGCACCAGATCGACCCCACCGACACGCCTCGCGTGCTCGCGCTCGGGGACGCGCTGGTCGTCGACGGCAACCGGAACCGCACCGGCCCCTCGGACGGATCACCCTCCTTGTGGTGCCTCGGCCCCACCGACGACCTGGCCCGGCTCGCGGCCCAGGCGGTCGACCTGATCGACGAGCCGGGGCGCGTGAGCGTCGAGGCAGCGGCGTACGACGAGCTGCCGGAGGCCTGGCGGCTGCCGGTCTCGGGCCACTGGCACTGGATGCTCACCCACCAGGCCCCTCCCCCGCACCCGCTGGAGCCGACGGTCGTCGAGGTCACCGAGGCGGGGCCCATCGACGGGCTGCTGGACGTCGCCAACCCGGGTTCGTTCGCGCGCCCCGGCTCCCGCGGGGTGGAGTGCTGGCTCGGGATCCCGGGGGACGACGGGCTGCTCGCGGTCGGCGCGCTCTACCGCGACCCCTCGGGCGCCGGGCACCTGCGCTCGGTCACCACGCACCCCACGGCCGCCGGGCGGGGGCTCGGCACCGCCGTCTCCGCCGCCCTGACGCGTCGGGCGCTCGCCGTCTCCGGGACCGCCACGCTCGGGGTGTACGTCGACAACGCGCCAGCCCTCGCGGTCTACGACCGACTGGGGTTCCGGACCCACGTGACGTTCAGGTCCGCCAAGCGCTGATGCTGGCGTCGACCTCGGCCTGCTGCTCGGGTTTCAGCGGCCACAGCACGCAGAACTCGTTGCCCTCGGGATCCGCCATCACCGTCCACCGCGTCTCGCTCTGACCGATGTCGGCCTTGGTCGCCCCAAGCGACTCCAGGCGCGCCACCTCGGCCTCCTGGGTGTCGCCGACGCCGGGGCGCAGGTCGAGGTGGACGCGGTTCTTCACCGTCTTGTCGTCGGGCACCTTGATGAACAGCAGGTCGGGCAACAGACCGTCGCCCAGCTCACCCTGCGGCGGCTCGAGGCAGATCTCGACGTCGCCCGCGAAGGTGCGCCGCCAGCCGAGCGCCTCCGCCCAGAAGGTCGCGACCAGGTCGAGGTCGTGGCAGTCGATGGTCAGGCACTGGATGCGCAGGGTCATGGGACGACCCTGGCGACCGGACGGCTCAGCGTCCAGGGGTTTGTGAGGCCGATGCAGCGCGCAGTCAGAGCGTGGTGGTGCCGTCGGGGTGGACGAGGTAGCGGAGGTCGTGGGGGCTGGTCCAGAGCCAGGTGGTGGGGGTGAGCTGGACGTAGTCCCACTGCCCGTCGGGGGATGGGTGAGTCTTGGCTCGGTGGTGGCGTCTGCACAAGGGGGCGAGTCGGTCGGTGGCTGTTTGGCCGGGTGGTCCGCCCTGGTCGGGTGGGACGTACTCGTCGATGTGGTCGAGGTCGGTCCTGGCTGAGGTGCGGGTGCAGTGGGGGAACACGCAG
>LUMW01000181.1_pt1 | contig 51047 bp, 54 predicted proteins | sample 729761 | NCBI WGS metagenome assembly LUMW01 (sample SAMN03860302, study PRJNA289734) | marine metagenome | biome: seawater column; feature: ocean; material: water; isolation source: Red Sea water column Station 192 - depth 500m | place: Saudi Arabia: Red Sea | collected 2011-10-15 | depth 500 m
AGCAGCAAAAGCATCCAGGACAAAAATATCGCAAAGGGATCCTAATTTTTTGGCTAAATTAGAATCATTGCCTTTTTCGCCTTTGAAGAACCTAATATTTTCTAGCACTGTGAAGCTTCCATCGAGGACCCTCAAAGAATCTAAACTTTCAGTTAAAGGAATAGGTCTTTGTAATTTTTCTTCTAAATAACTGACTACTGGTTTTAAACTAAATTCTTCTTGCACCTTCCCTGTTTCCTCTGGCCTTCCGAGATGGCTTAATAAAATGATCTTCCCGCCTTCTTCTAGTATGTGTTTTATAGTTGGAAGAGTGCGATCTATTCTTTCTGTGTTTGCAATTGTTCCACTTTGTAAAGGAACATTCATGTCAGCTCTTAACAAAACCCTTTTACCTGACAGCTGGTATTCAGTTAGATCTTTAAGATGCATTTAAAGTAATGAGTCTATGACTTTTATAAGGTTTTCTTTGTCAAAACCATAATGTTTTTGAAGATCACTTCCAGGCGCAGATTCACCAAATTCACTCATGCCAACAACTTGTCCTTCTAAACCAACATATTTAATCCACCAATCTTCATATGAAGCTTCTACAGCTAATCTAGGAATCCCCTTACCTAATACCTTTTCTTTATAAGATTTAGTTTGTTGATCAAATCTTTCAGTGCAAGGCATGGAAACTACACGAACATTCTTTTCAGGTCCTAGTGATTGGACCGCATCTATAACAGCTCCAAGTTCAGAACCTGTAGAAATGATCACTAGGTCTGGTTTTTTCTCAGAGTCATGGAGAATATAACCTCCCTTTTCTATATCACGCTTTTGTTCTTGGCTTCTATCTTGAGCTTTCAAGCTTTGTCTTGAAAGAATAATGGCTGTGGGATTTTTCTTATTCAAGAGAGCTGCTTTCCATGAAACTGCTGTTTCAACAGTGTCGCAAGGTCTCCAAGTTTCTAGGCCAGGGGTAGATCTGAGGCTTGTTAGGTGCTCTATAGGCTGGTGAGTAGGACCGTCTTCTCCCACACCTATTGAATCATGAGAATAGATGAATATGGAGGGTATCTCCATTAGGGCAGCTAACCTGACTGCATTCCTTGCATAATCTAAAAATGTAAGAAAAGTTCCTGCATAAGGCTTAACTCCCCCGTGTAAAACCATTCCATTAACAATGGCTGTCATCGCAAACTCTCTCACTCCATAATATAAATAATTTCCATTGCTCATTGATTCGTTAATGGCTTTTGTCCCAGCCCATCTCGTGTTATTGGATCCGCTTAGATCTGCCGATCCGCCCACTAACTCAGGTAGTAAAGGGCCTAAAAAATTGAGAACTACTTCAGAAGACTTTCTTGAAGCCATATCCTCTTGGTTCTCTTGTTGATTATTAATGAATTCATCAATTTGATCTAAGAAATCATTAGGTAAGTCATTGGATAATGATCTTTCAAATTCACCCGCTAAATCTGGATATTTTGTTTCATATTCTTTGAATAAGTTATTCCAATCTCCCTCTACTTTATTCCCCAAATCTTTTGCGTCCCAACTTGAATAGATTTCGTCAGGAATAACAAATGCGGGGTGTTCCCAATTCAGTTCTTCCCTAACTAATGCCACTTCTTCTTCTCCGAGAGCAGAACCATGGGCGCTGGCAGTCCCCACTTTATTTGGTGATCCTTTGCCTATCTCAGTCTTGCAACAAATTATTGTTGGCTGATCTAGATTTTTTTTAGCTTCTATAAGCGCTTTATCAATCTGGTTAGAATCATGACCATTAACATTAGGAATTACATGCCAACCATAGGATTCAAACCTTTTTGGGATATCTTCGGTAAACCATCCAGAGACCTCACCATCTATTGAGATGTCATTATCATCATATACAACAATTAGTTTACCGAGCTTCAAAGTACCAGCTAAAGAACATGCTTCATGGGTTATCCCTTCCATAAGACAGCCATCTCCACAAAAGACATAAGTAAGATGGTCCATTACAGTAAAGTCTTTTTTATTAAATCTCGAACGGAGTAATTGTTCAGCTATAGCCATTCCAACTGCATTGGCTAATCCTTGTCCCAATGGACCCGTGGTAGTCTCTACACCCGGAGTAACTCCAAACTCAGGATGACCGGGAGTTTTCGAGCCCAATTGTCTGAAGTTTTTTATTTCCTCCATTGGAAGATCGTAGCCTGTTAAATGAAGAAGGCTGTAAAGCAACATAGAACCATGCCCATTAGAAAGAACAAATCTGTCTCTATTAGCCCACTTAGGATTACTGGGATTGTGTTTAAGATGATTCCGCCAAAGAACCTCAGCTATATCTGCCATGCCCATGGGCATGCCAGGATGACCACATTTGGCATTCTCAACAGCGTCCATAGAAAGAACTCTGATGGCGTTTGCTAATTTACTATTTTCGGGCATATGTACTATTTGGGACAGTATTTTGTCCGATTCTAAAAAGAGTGTATACATTTATAGGCCTAAAATTGGATAAAACCCTTAAATAAAGGGTAGAATGCCGGTCCTTTTTCATGGAGATAAAAGAAGAATATGTCTGAATATAAAGTTTTTACTTCAGAATCTGTTTCTGAAGGTCATCCAGATAAAATGGCAGATCAAATATCAGATGCTGTTTTAGATGCTATGCTTAAAGACGACCCAGAATCAAGGGTTGCCTGCGAAACCTTAGTAAAAGATAACTTGGTTGTTTTAGCAGGAGAAATTACCAGTAAATCTGATCCAGATTTAGAGGCTGTTACAAGAAAGGTTATATGTGATATTGGTTATAACGATATTTCAGTTGGGTGTGATGGCAACACTTGTGAAATCATAAATGTCCTTGGAAAACAATCTACCAATATAGCTCAAGGCGTAAATGAAGGTGAAGGGGAAGACAAAGAACAAGGTGCTGGTGACCAAGGATTGATGTTTGGCTATGCTACTAATGAAACTGAAGTTTTAATGCCCGCTCCTATTACTTATTCTCATAGACTAGTTGAACAGCAAGCTTTTATTAGAAAATCAGGGAAATTAAATTGGCTGAGACCCGATGCTAAAAGTCAAGTCAGCTTTGTCTATGGCGATGACGGGAAACCTGAATCTATATCAGCAGTGGTGCTCTCAACACAGCATGATCCTGAAATTTCTCAAAAAGATTTAAAAGAAGGGGTTATGGAGGAAATTATTAAACCTGTACTACCTCAGAATTGGCTTAATAAAGAAACTAATTTTTTTATAAATCCAACAGGAAAATTTGAAGTTGGGGGTCCTGAAGGAGATTGTGGTGTCACAGGTAGAAAAATTATAGTTGATACCTATGGGGGCATGGCTCGACATGGTGGCGGCGCCTTTTCAGGTAAAGATCCATCAAAAGTTGACCGTTCAGCTGCATATGCAGGTAGGTATGTAGCTAAAAATATAGTTGCATCTGGTCTAGCTGAAAAATGTGAAATACAAGTTTCTTATGCAATTGGAGTGGCTCAGCCCACTTCAATTAGTGTGAATACTTTTGGAACTGCAATCCTAGAAGAAGAAGAAATATCTAACCTAATCAGGGAACATTTTGATTTGAGGCCCAAGCAATTAATAGAAATGCTAGATTTAGAAAGACCAATCTACCAATCAACTGCAGCCTATGGGCATTTTGGCAGAGAAGAAGATGCCTTCACTTGGGAGAAAACTGATAAAGCTGAAGCATTAAAAGCTTCTTAATTTTAAGGAAAGAAAATGGTTAACGAGAAACAAGATTTTAAAGTAGCAGATATTTCCCTTGCTGATTGGGGAAGAAAAGAGATTGTAATTGCTCAATCTGAAATGCCAGCTCTTATGAAGCTAAGAGAAACATATGCTGCTGAAAAACCCCTTGAAGGAGCCAGAATATTAGGCTGCATACACATGACTATACAAACTGCTGTTTTGATAGAAACATTAACAAGTTTGGGTGCGGAAGTTAGATGGTCAGGCTGTAATATTTTCTCTACTCAAGATCACGCTGCCGCTGCTATCGCTACGTCTGGAGTTCCTGTATTTGCCTGGAAAGGTCAAACAGAAGAAGAATTTGATTGGTGTATTGAACAGACAATTCTTAAAGATGGAGAGCCTTGGGATGCGAACATGATCTTAGATGATGGGGGTGATTTAACAGCTATGGCACATGATAAATATCCTGAGATCTTAGATAGAGTACATGGCATAACTGAAGAAACCACAACCGGTGTTGTTAGACTTCATGAAATGATAAAAGAGAATAAATTAAAAGTACCAGCAATAAATGTTAATGATTCTGTAACCAAATCGAAGAATGATAATAAATATGGCACACGTCACAGTCTGAATGATGGAATCAAAAGAGGAACTGACATGTTTTTAGCGGGAAGAAAAGCTTTAGTGATTGGCTATGGTGATGTTGGTAAAGGATCAGCACAAAGTTTAAAACAAGAAGGGATGATAGTTAAAATTAGTGAAATTGATCCTATTTGTGGCATGCAGGCTTGTATGGATGGATATGAATTAGTTTCTCCCTATAAAGAAGGAGAAAATAAAGACAACCCTGATGCAATTAATACAGCACTACTTGAAGACACAGACCTGCTAGTCACCACTACAGGTAACTACAAAGTTTGCGATAAATATATGTTGGGTGCTCTAAAGAAAGGAGCTGTGGTTTGTAATATTGGTCATTTTGATACTGAAATAGATACCCAATTCATGCGAGATGAGTGGGCCTGGGAAGAGGTTAAACCCCAAGTTCATAAAATCTTTAGAGACACAAAAGCTGGTAAAGCACCTAATCTAGAAAGCGATGACTATCTGCTGCTGCTTTCTGAAGGAAGGTTAGTTAATTTAGGAAACGCAACAGGACACCCTTCTCGTATTATGGATGGATCATTTGCAAACCAAGTCTTGGCTCAAATGTATTTGTATGAAAAGAAATTTGCTTCCTTAAACGATAGCGAAGCCAAACAAGAGCTTATAAAAGTTGAAGTTCTGCCTAAAAAACTAGATGAAGAAGTTGCAAGCTATATGGTAGAAGGATTCGGCGGAACCATTACAAAATTATCAAAAGACCAGGCTGAATACATCAATGTCCCCAAAGAAGGGCCTTTTAAATCCGATATCTACAAGTACTAATCTGATTTTGGTTATGGGAAGGCTTCATGAATACGAGTTTTGAATTTTTTCCTCCTAAAACTGAGAAAGGAAAAGAAAGCATTGTAGATTTAATAAGAAAGTTAAGTAATTTTTCACCAGAATACTTTTCTGTTACATATGGAGCAGGAGGGTCAACTAGAAAAGGAACTCTTGAGACATGTACTTCTATCATGAGCCTAGGGCAAAAAGCTTACCCTCATTTATCAGGTATTGGGGCTTCTAAAGCTTCAATTAAAGAAATCCTAAATGACTATAAAGAACAAGGATTAACAAATATAGTGACTCTAAGGGGAGACCTTCCTTCAGGCATTGGGGGATTGGGTGATTTTCCTTATGCTCTAGATTTAATTAAGTTTATTAAAAAAGAAGAAGAAAACTTTTCGATAGAAATATCAGCTTATCCAGAGGTTCATCCTGATGCAGAATCAGAAAATGCAGATTTTGAAAATTTTCTTAATAAGGTAAGTGCTGGTGCAGATGGTGCGATAACTCAATTCTTTTTTGAAGAAGATTCATATTTTAAGTTCATGGACAAATGTGAAAAAGAACAGATCTCAATTCCAGTTGTTCCTGGAATAATGCCTATTCACGATTCTGAAGCATTAATCAGGATGGCTAAAATTTGCCAAGCTCAAATTCCTCTTTGGCTTAGAGAGGGGATGGAGAAATTTTCTAACAATGAAGATTTACTGGGTTATGGTGTAGAGGTTATAACGAAACTTTGTGAAAAATTACTACATTTTGGAGTTCCTGGCATACATTTTTATACTGTAAACAAAGAAGAACCCACAAGTTCAATAGTTAAAAATCTGGAAATCAACTAATGGTGATTAAAAAGTCAAAAGCAACTAACCCTTCTTGGGGAGGTAGGTTTGAAGAATCAGTGAATAAACTGGCTGTTAGTTATACATCTTCTCTAGACCAAGATAAGAGGATGTATCAAGAGGATATTGTTGGTTCAATGAAATACGCACAAGCGCTTAAGGAAGCAAGGGTTATAACAGCTAATGATTACTCAAAAGTCTTAAAAGGACTAAAAACTATTCAAAAGGAGATTGAATCTGGAAAATTTGAATGGAAAGAAGAATTGGAAGATGTTCACATGAATATAGAATCTGCTTTACAAAGAAAAGCAGGAAATGCAGCGAAAAAACTTCATACAGGCAGATCCAGAAACGACCAAGTGTCTACTGACCTTAGGCTTGTTGTGCTTAAGTCTATAGATGAAATATCTAATCTAATTTCAAAAGTACAGGGCTCCTTATTAGCTAAAGCAAAAAAACACCACAGTGATCTAATGCCTGGATTTACTCACTTACAATTAGCCCAGCCTGTTACTTTTGGTCATCATCTTATGGCTTGGTATGAAATGCTAAATCGGGATTTTTCTAGGCTTCAAGATACTAAAAAGAGAGCAAGCAGCATGCCCTTAGGCTCTGGAGCTCTTTCGGGAAATAGATACAAATTAGACAGGAAGCTTTTAGCAAAAAGATTAAGTTTTGAACGTATTTCAAATAATTCTATTGATGCAGTCAGTGACAGAGATTTTTCTCTTGAACTTTTATCCGCGATAAGTATTTTAGGTGTGCATTTATCTAGGATTAACGAAGAACTCATAATTTGGTCCTCGTCTCAATTCAATTACATTGATTTACCAGAAGAATTCTGTACTGGTTCTTCAATTATGCCGCAAAAAAAGAATCCTGATGTCTCTGAATTAATGAGAGGAGGCTCGGCCAGGACCATGTCTAACTTAATGGGTTTACTTGTTCTAATGAAAGGCTTACCTCTGGCTTATAACAGGGACATGCAGGAGGATAAGAGATTTATCTTTGATAGTTTAGATTACTCTAATTCAAGCCTAGAGTTATTGGCTTTAATGATTAAGGGAATGTCTGTAAATACTAAGAAGATGAAACAGGATTGTGAATTAGGTCATATTACAGCTACTGAGTTAGCAGACTATCTGGTCTTAAAGGGCTTAGCTTTCAGAAAGGCGCATGAATTAGTTGGAAAAATAGTGGCTCACGCTGACAAACAAAAAAAACAAATATTTGAACTTAATCTAAAAGAACTTAAGAAATATTCAAAGCTTATAGAAAAAGATGCAATGAACTTAATCAAACCGGAAGAAGCTATAAGAAATAAAGATTCGATAGGCGGAACGTCTCCCAAACAAGTTTTGAGACAGATAAATATTGCCAAGCGAGAGTTAAGCTCGAGGAGATAAAATTGAAACCCTATTTAACCACTCTCTTAATGACTATCTCACTGGTATCTTTGCTTTTTATAAACGCATGTGGCCACAGAGGACCTTTAAATTTGCCTCCAGAAAGTAGTAAATTTGAAGGTAATGCCTATGAAAGGCTTTAATCGAAAAGAAGGACAGCTCTTTATAGATGATATATCTCTTAAGGATGTAGTAAAAAAATTTGGAACTCCTGTTTATGTCTATTCTGCTAATAAATTAAAAGAAAACTTAAATAACTATCTTTCTTCTGTAAGGAAAGAAGACAAAGTTTGTTACTCTGTTAAATCCAACTCCAATATTCACATTCTGTCGTTACTTTCGGGGCTCGGTAGTGGTTTCGATGTTGTTTCGGGCAACGAGCTTAAAAGATGCTTGGAAGCAGGTGCAAAACCCGAAGATATTGTTTTTTCCGGTGTTGGTAAAACTGAAGAAGAGATTAGACTTGCCATCAATGCAGGTATATTTTCGATTAATATTGAATCAGAAGAAGAATTAGAAAGAATTATAAATACCTCCAAGGATTTAAAAAAACAAGCTGAATGCATTATTAGAATAAACCCTGATCTTTCTTCTGAATCTCATCCTTATATTCAGACAGGCCTCAAAACCTCTAAGTTTGGTGTTTTAAAAGAAAAAGTGGATTCCATGACTAGAAAAGCCACTGCATCTGGATCAGTTAATCTTAAAGGCATAGCTTCTCACGTTGGATCTCAAATCTTTGATAAAGAATTGATACTCGAAAATTTAAATTTACTGATTGAAATTTCAGCTCACATAACTGCGCAAGGACATAACTTGAGATGTGTGGATTTGGGCGGGGGATTTGGAATAAGCTATAAAGAAGAAAAGGAATTAAATATAGATGAAGTGTTATCAGAAATAATTTCTGTTCTAGAGCCGCTTAACCTTAATCTGATTCTTGAACCAGGAAGATCCATTTCTGGAAATACAGGAGTTCTTCTTTCTAAAATAGAATACTTAAAGAAAACCCCCGATCTGAATTTTGCTGTAATTGATTCTGGAATGAATGATTTTCTTAGACCCTCTCTTTATGAAGCTTGGCATGACATTTCTGCGGTGGAAACAACGGATAAAAAAGAGCTTTTATACAAGGTGGTGGGGCCCGTATGTGAGAGCGGTGATACTTTTGGAGAAGAAAGGCTGTTAAGTCTTGATGAAAATTCTATTTTGGCTATACATGATGTAGGGGCCTATGGTCATGTTATGTCTTCAAATTACAATAGCCGACTAAAGTCTTCCGAAATTTTAATCGAAGATAAAGAAATCAAAGTTATCAGAAGAAGAGAAACTTTTGATGATTTACTAAGACAAGAAAGAGATGTCTAGCCAAGTTGAATTAAAAACGAGCAAATTTTCGGGTCTTGGAAACGAAATACTTTTAGTAGACTTAATTAGACAATCGGGTTACATAGATTCAGACTCAGTTAAGAAGCTTGTTGCAAAAAATCAGGTCCAGTTTGACCAACTAATCTCAATTGAAGCCCCATCTCTTCCGGATCTTGATTTCAGCGCAACAATTTTTAACAGAGATGGTAGTAAAGCCGAAAACTGTATTAATGGAGCTAGGTGTTTTGGTAAATATATATTTGATACAGGACTTCTTAATAAACCTGAATTGTTGGTTGGAATTGAGGAAAATATATGGAAGATAAGTAATCCTCAAAAAAATACATATGCCGTAGAGCAAAGAATCTCTGATCCTAACTTAGGCAAGGAATTATTACCAAAATCAAATACTTCAGGCCTTCACTCTTTAGACTTAGAGGGAGATAATTTAGAGATAGGGTTCGTGAATTTAGGAAATCCCCATGCCATCAACTTCACTGCAGGGATTAACACTATGCCGCTTGATAAGTGGGGGAAAAGTATTCAAGAATCTAAATCTTTTCCAAATGGCGTAAATCTAACCTTAGCTGAAATGATCTCTCCAAACGAAGTAGACATAAGAGTTTTTGAAAGGGGTGTAGGAGAAACTCTAGCATGCGGAAGTGGCGCTTGTGCCACTGTGGTAATAGGAGTTCAGCTTGGTTACCTCCAAAAAGAGGTTACAGTTAATTTTAAGACAGGCAGCTTATCTATAAAATATGATCCTAATAACCAAGTGTTGACTGCTATAGGACCCGCCGTTTTCTTAGAAGAGACTAGTATTCTTATATGAGTGAAAAAAAGAAACCCAATCCTTCTGCCAAGGAAGTTGCTGATTACTTAATCTTAAATCCTAATTTTTTTAAAGAAAACCCAGAAGTATTGAATTCCATAGAAATAGTTCACGAGTCTGGAGCAGCTGTTTCGCTAATACAAAGACAAGTTGAATTATTAAGAACAGATTACAACTCCACGACAGATAAATTGATGGAGTTATTAGAGAATGCAAAAAATAATGATGATATCTTTATTCTTACAAAAAAATTAGTCCTTGATCTCATTGATGCTTCAAACATAGAAGAAATAACTTCTCTTTTAGAGAAAAGATTTAAGAAAGATTTTGGGGCAGACAAAAGCAGATTAATATTTTTTACCGAGTCCAATAAAAACATCCCCAAGGGTAGAATTAAGAATCCAGCTGAATCAGCAGATAAACTAGCTGACTTTATGAAACCAGGAGAATTATTTTGTGGTGAAGTAAAGCCGGATATCACCAAATTTATTTTTAATGACGAAACTTTTATTAAGGAAGTCGCTCTTATACCTTTAACAAGCAACTCTTTAAAAGGAATGATTGCTTTGGGCAGCACCCAACAAGGAAAATATACTGAAAATAAGGATACTCTTTTTTTAGACTTTGTTTCTGAAGTGGTCAGCAGGTTAATAGATAATCATAATTCTTAAATGTTAGACAGGCACCTTGATCCATTTCTATCTCATCTAGAGGTAGTTAGGCACCTTTCTCCTCATACAATAAGTAGCTATAAAAGAGATCTGACTGCCTTCTTTACTTTCTTAAAAGAAAAACATGATTCAGGGGAAGAGGTTCGAGATCATGACATTAGGGGGTTTGTTGCCCAAGAAAGGAGGAGGGATCTAAGTGCAAGAAGTATACAAAGAGCACTGTCTTCTATTCGCAGCTTCTTTAATTATTTATTAGACGAAGAAGTTGTAGAAAGTAATCCAGCTGCAAATATCAGCTCCCCAAAGTCTACTCAACTATTGCCCAAAGCCCTGGATACAGATCTTGTGAAAAGACTTTTAGATTTTAAACCGCAAGGTGACATTGAGATTAGAGATAAGGCCATGGTAGAACTTTTGTATTCTTCAGGCCTACGTCTTTCTGAGCTCTGTAGTCTTAATATGGACAGTATCTCTGTCAGAGAGAGATCATGCCGCGTGGTTGGTAAAGGAAATAAAACGAGAGACCTGCCTGTTGGAGAAAAAGCTATACAAAGTTTGAGGGACTGGCTTCTTGTTCGAAAAAATATATCTAGTGATTCTAATAAGGCTTTATTTTTAAACAAGAACGGTAAAAGAATTTCTACTCGCTCTGTGCAACTTAGACTTGAACGGTTAAGCAAGAAAAGAGGGCTTCCCATGGTTAACCCCCATATGCTAAGACATTCCTTCGCAAGTCACATACTAGAATCAAGCGGAGACCTAAGGGCAGTACAAGAAATGTTGGGACATTCTGATATTGGGACTACGCAAATATATACAAAGTTGGACTTTCAGCACTTATCCAAAGTATATGATGATGCTCACCCCAGAGCTAAAAATAGAAAAAGCAAATGAATATTAAAGCTATCTCCTTTGATTTAGATGATACTTTGTGGCCCTTGCTGCCTGTCATACTTAAAGCTGAAAAAGATACCAATAAATGGTTAATTGAAAATTATCCTGGTGTTGAAAATCTCCTAAAAAGTGACGAAGTAAAAGAAATCAGAGACAGTCTAATTTCTCAAGAAAGTAAGTTGGTCTATCAGCTGTCTAAACTTAGAGAATTAACTCTGGTAGAGCTCGCCATGAGATCGGGTTACACAAAAAAAGAGTCAGAATCATTGGCTAGGGACTCTTTTAAAATTTTTTTTGCTGGCAGAAATGATGTAACCCTCTATGAAGGAGTTGAAAAAGTCCTTGAATCTTTAAAACAAAAATATGTTCTAGGGGTGATAACAAATGGAAATGCAGATATAAAAAAAATTGGGATAGATCACTACTTTGACTTCAATATATCTGCTTCCAATATAAATGCAGGAAAGCCGGAACCAGAAATCTTTGAAGAAGCGTTAAAACAGACAGGTTTCAGGGCTGAAGAAATCTGTCATGTCGGGGATCATCCCGTAAATGATGTTGAGGGGAGTAATAATTTTGGAATGAAATCTATTTGGTTTAATGAAAAAGGAGTGGATTGGCCTCTTGATGAAAAGCCTGACTTTAAAGAAGTGAGTTCGTGGTCTGAGTTAGAAGGAACACTAGAAAGCTTTTAGTCGAGTGCATCTAGCATGTACTGCACGGCGTCAGTTAACTCTTCTTGAGAACAGTCCATACACATACCCATGGGCGGCATCCCCCCCAAACCATTGGTTACTGTTTCCACTAAATGATCTAAATCTTCATTTGCTCTTTCGCCCCAACTGAGCCTGTCTCCAAACCTAGGTGCTCCCGCCAATGCTATTGCATGACAAGTTGTACAAGCAGTGTCGTAAACCTCTTTACCGCTTCTCATTCCACCCACAGAGGAAGAAACAAGATCAACTTCTTGTGCACAATCTTGGCCTTCAATGCAAACTTGGCCTACTGGTGCTATTCTTTTTTCAATGGCTTTTTTTGCTTCTGAAGCTCCCAAACCTAATGTTGCTAAAGCGAGTGGCAGTGCAATAAAAAGAACAGTTTTTTTCATTGAATTTTAAGTTAGCTGTTAAAAGCGCGGCCATTATATAGGAAGAAAAGCACAATGAGACAGTGATCTTTAATACAATTTATAATCGGTCCATGGGCTAGTAGTTCAACTGGATAGAACGTTTGCCTCCGGAGCAGAAGGTTGCAGGTTCAAGTCCTGCCTAGCCCACCAATTCTGTCTATTTAGAATAATTGAAATATCTGCTTTAATGACCAAATGACGAAACTGGTGAAAACAACAATATTAGTTTTTCTACCCTTTATAGCCCTTTCTTTAAACGCCCAAGAAATTAAAGACTTTAAAAAGTGTAGTCTCATAGATGGTCCCATGGAAAGACTGGCATGCTTTGATGCTCTGTTTAAGGATGAAAACAAAAGCTCAGAGGTAGAAGCTAAGCCAGAAGCAGAAAAGCCTTTGCCTGTTAAAAAAGAAGTTATAACCGAAGAGAAAGTTTCTAAATCTTCAGAAAAAATAATAGAGGAGCAGAAAGAAAAAATACTAACTCTTGAAAGGAGAGTTAAGCGGATAAGCAGGCAGAGAGATGTAGAAAAACAAAAGAATGAGGCCAAATCTCAACCATTCTCAGCAACTATTGAGTCTGTTAAATTTATAAACTACAAATTCAAGATTAAGCTAGATAACGGAGAAACCTGGCAGCTTACTGATTCAGGAAAAAGAGCTAGATTAAAAAAGGGAGAAACTATTCGTATTGTGCCTGGAGATATGCGATCTTTCTTTCTAGAGAACTCTAAGGGAAGATTCAGAGTAAAAAGGATTAAATAGTCAGTCTAGGGCTTTAATAGTTAGTGTTTGACAGTTTTTTTACTTTATTTATTATGAAAGCGCTTAATTATCAAAGGGAGAAAAGATGACTCATGACATATTAATTAAAGGAGGTCAGGTAGTAGACGGAACAGGCTCTGAAGCTAAATACGCGGATGTTGCTATTAAAGACGGAATTATTGCTGAAATTGGGAAAGTAGAGGGACAGGCCGAACATGAAATAGATGCAGAAGGTCAGACAGTCACCCCTGGGTTCGTAGATATTCATACCCATTTGGATGCCCAAATAGGTTGGGACCATGAACTAAGACCAGTTAGTCATCACGGTGTCACTTCGGTTCTTATGGGTAACTGCGGAGTTACCTTTGCTCCCTGTAAGCCCGAAGACAGGGAACTTATAGCTCACATGATGCAGACAGTAGAAGACATTCCTAAAGAGGCTATTCTTGGTGGCCTTCCTTGGGACTGGGAAGATTACGGAGGCTATTTAAATTCCATTGAAAAGTTTGATCTTGGAATCAATGTAGCCGGCATGGTGGGTCATACTGCAGTCAGGTATTACGTAATGGGAGAAAGATCAGTAGAAGAACTAGCCACAGATGAAGAAATTCAAAAAATGGCAGATATAGTTGGAGAGTCAATGGATGGAGGAGCAGTTGGTTTTTCAACAAACAGATACCCTCCTCATGTTGGCCCAGATGGAAGGTCGATTCCAGGTACCTATGCCGAAGCCAAAGAACTTTTAGAAATAGCCAAAGTAGTGGGTGAAAAAAGAGGCCTTATGCAAAACGTATTGGATTTTGGAGGACAACCTGAGTTCTCAGTTAAGCTACTTAAGGACCTTGCTAGTACTACAAGAGATCGAATACTTTTTAGTATGGGGACGGGTCCTGATCTAGAGTCGGGGAAAAGAGTACGCGGTCTTCTTAAAGAACTTTGCAGTGAAGGCGGAGATATAACAGCTATTTCACAACCCAGATCTTCTACCAAGAAACTCGCAATAAATTAATAAATGAAGCTTCAGGGAGTAAAGAATCTCTGCCTTACAATTTAGTTTTCTGGTTAGGAGACGAAGAGACTCCTGATTATGCTGCAGGAGCAGAGAAGTGTGTGGCAGAAATGTCTAAAGAAAGAGGCATTCACCCTTCAGAGTTATTTTTAAACCTATCTGACGAATCTGATGGAAAAACCTTATTCAATTACAGAATGTTTAACCAAAATCTAGAAGCTGCTGGCGAAATGTTCTTAAGCGATAGAATTTTTCCTGGGCTTGGCGATGCTGGCGCTCATGTGTCTCAAATCTGTGATGCTGGTTGGGCTACCTTTGTGCTTTCGCATTGGGTGCGTAAGACCGGCCTTTATAGCTTAGAAGAAGGGGTAAGAAGAATCACCTCGGCTCCAGCTAGAATTATTGGGCTAAAAGATAGAGGAACTCTAGAAGTTGGTAAAAAAGCGGATGTTAATGTTTTTGATGCAGACTCTGTAGCCGAACTCCAACCTGAGATAGCCCATGATTTTCCAGGTGGAGCTCCAAGATATGTTCAGGGATCGAAAGGTTATAAAGCAACTGTAGTTAATGGACAAATTAACTTTATAGACGGTGAATTAACTGGAGCTGCTAACGGTGAGGTTTTGAGACATAGTGCATAGAAAAAGAGAGGATTGGTTATGGAAGTGAAGAATGCGCTCATGCCTAATGATGAGCAGATGGCTGGTTTTCTTGAAAAGGATAAAGATCAACCAATTTTTATGGTCAATCTTCTTAAATTTAAAGATAAAGCGGAATACCCCGATAAAAGAGAAACTGATCTAACGGGCGAAGAAGCTTATGCCATATACGGTCAGGAAGTAAGAAAACACCTAGAAAAAGTTGGTGGAAAGCCTATCTTTAGTGGAAAGGTATCGCGACTGATGCTGGGAGAGGTTGAAGAACTTTGGGATTTGATTGCAATTGCCACATATCCAAACAGAAAAGCTATGTTAGACATGATATCGGACCCTGAATACATTAAAAGCGCTCAACATCGTGTCGCAGGTCTTGAAGGCCAACTTAATATAGAGACAAATTCTCCCTTAGAAATTTAAAAGAATTATTTTTCTATAAACTTAGCCCAAACATCGAAAGGTTCTCTTTCAGTAACGAGGTTATTTACTGGAGCCGTATCATCTATGTAACCTATGGCCATACCACAAAAAAGCATTAACTCTTCCCCGGCTCCCACAAAACTAGAAACACTGTCAGGTCTGGCTGACCACGCTTCTTGCGGACAGGTATCTAAACCTTCTTCTTTAGCTAAAAGCATAAAGGATTGAAGAAACATACCTAAATCTGACCATTGCGGAGGTCCCATTTGTCTGTCTACATAACAAAAGAATCCTGCTGGTGCTCCAAAAAATTCAAAGTTTTTTAACATCTGCTTCACTCTGGCTTCTTTATCTTCTTTTCCTATACCCAGAAGACCATACATGTCTATGGCAACCTTGAGCCTCGCAGATTTATAAGGCTCCGTTAAATCTTTAGGGTAAATATCATAAGCAGGTGTTTCAGGTTCAGTCCACTCAGAAAGGTGCTTTAAAAAGATTTTCATGGTGTCATTGTTAATGACAAAGATTCTCCAGGGTTGGAGGTTGCCGCCAGAAGCTGCTCTTGCTGATTTCTCGAGTAAAGCTTGAATCAGTTTATTTTCTACTGGGGTGTCTAAAAATGCTCTAACAGATTTTCTTTGGGATAGGGCGTCAGAAACTTTCATTAATACTTAAGAAAGTTCTTCATCAGCTCTCTGTTTAGCCCACTTGTAATTAGCTTTACCGTTAGGAGCTCTCATAACTTCATCTACAAATAAAACTTGTTTAGGAAGTTTATAGCCAGCTAGGTGCTCTCGAGTAAAACTAATTAAATCTGCTTCTTCCACAATGTTATCTTCTTTAAAAGAAGCTAGGGCTACTACTCTTTGACCAAACCTATCGTCCTCCACGCCCACAACTAGGCAATCGTAAATATCAGGATGGCGTTTTACCGCTTCTTCTACCTCTTCCGGGTAAACCTTTTCTCCAGCAGTGTTTATACAATTGCTACCCCGTCCAAGTAAGGTGATAGAGCCGTCAGCTTCAACTAAAGCATAGTCTCCTGGAAAGCTATACCTCACCCCATCTACTTCTTTAAAAGTTTCTGCAGATTTCTTTGCGTCCTTGTAATAGCCTTTTGGAACTAACCCGCTAGTTCCAATCAGACCCATTTCCCCCGAACCAGGTTCAACAAGTTTCCCTTCATCTGTAATAACTATAACCCCGGGGTTTAAGGTAAATTTAGCAGTTGGAGCTGGATTCTCTCTCGAAGCAATAGAGCCACCCATACCTCCCTCTGTTGATCCCATTGCATCAACCAAAAGCATTTCATGGTGGGCAAGAAGGCCCTCTTTTACCTCAGAACTCCACATAACCCCACTTGAAATCATCATGTTGACCGAACTAATGTCGTAAGGATTGCCTTCACCCTTTGCTTTATCTAAAGAATCTCTAATTGGTTTTGCAAACGCATCCCCAACAATTACCAGATTATTAACTTTATGCTTCTCTGTTTCTTTCAATAGAAGATCTGGATCGAGGCCGAGCTGAGGGATTGTTACCACTGTGCCGCCTACACTTAAAGGAATGAGGGCACCAAGCCACATACCAGTTCCATGCATCAAAGGACAGGCAGGTAAGCTGACTATTAAACCATTAGACTCTTCTAGATTCTTAACGAGCCCAGGGACAATATCTAAATCAAAACCAGTAGTATTCTCTAGTTCTTCAGGGGCTATCGGAAGCAATCCCCAAGCAGTTCCTGTTTTTAGCATTCCACTAACAAAACCTTCATGGTTATACATAACTCCTTTGGGCATGCCAGTTGTGCCGCCTGTATAAAGCATATAAATATTTTCTCCTGACCTCTCCTGCCTTTCCATCGGATTGTTATTGGATATGGAGTCTTCAAAATCAACTGAAAATTCAGGGAGTTCAGTTGTGCCATCATTAACCTGAATAAAGACTTTCACCTTTGGTAATTTTTCTTTTATGGACTCAATTTGGCTCGCATAACAACCTTGATAAAAAACTGCTTCTGCATCTGCATTGTCTAGTAGGTAAACAAGCTCATCTTCTTTGTACCTGTAATTTACATTTATCGGAACACCTTTAATCTTGAAAATAGAGTATTGAGCTTCCAGATACTCATTAGAATTATGGAGATAAAGGCCTACTTTAGAATCATCACCTAAACCATTTTTTGATAGCAGAGTTGCCAATCTGGCGGCCCGGTCATCATATTCTCTCCAAGTTCTTTCTATCTTTCCGCAAATAAGTGCTTTTCTGTCTGGAATTACATCTGAAATGTTTTCCCACAAAGTTGCAAAATGTGTCTCCATGTTTCTTCCTTCTAAATTATTTTATTTTGGCATCCAGCTTCCATGCGCTCCATAAGGTATTCTTTGGGGTGTATATATTTCTGCAACAGGAGGTGATTCAAAGTCTTTGGAGTCTATTATCAATAGTTTTGACTTTTCTGTTTCTTCTTCATATGCCAACATCAAAATCCATCCATCTTCTTCATCAGAATCTTTAGATTTTGGTGCAAATACGGGCTCTCCTCCTTTTACATTCTTACCCAAATCATGCGTAAACCTTTTGTTATTAACTAAATCATATTTATGCGCATGACTTCCTAGAGTTAAAGATTCGGCATTCGTATCCAATGTCATGCAGTAACCATAGTCTGTTTTTAAACCTGTTCTTCTGTCATCTACTCTTGGAAAGTCGCAGGCTGCATCATCTATTTGTTCTTCTTTAACTTCTCCTAGCTCTAAGTCTATGGTCCACTTCCACAGCCTTCCTATTGTTGTATCTCCACCATAAACTTCTTGAAAACCACCAACCATGGCCTCTTTTTGTTTACAAACGTAGAGTATTATTTTGTTTCCCTCTTCATAAGAGTTAAGGGGATGAAATACAAAACAAGGATCAATTTCAAACCACCTCACATCGCTATTGGACCCATCTCTTGGCATAACCCCCAATCTGGCTCCACACTCAGGCTTAAAGCCAAAAGGAGAACCCGTTTCAACTGCCAAGTTCATGTCTGAAATTATTGGAAGGTCCATAAAAACAACGTGGTTTTCAGTCACATTCCAGTCGTGCATCATAACTGCCCTTGGAAGCTCTATGGGCTCAACTTGAATTAAATCTCCTGTAGCATTTACTCGATAGTAGGTTAAATAAGGTTCTGCCATCATGGAGTAAGAAAAAAACAAAAGCTCCCCTGTCTTAGGGCAAATCCTTGGGTGCGCAGTCATAGCGCCATTTAGTTTGCCTGCAAAGTCATACACTCCTATGGTCTCCAGTTCTTCATCTACCTGCCAGGGCAAATGTGCCTCTTCTAAAGCCAATATCTTTCCGGCGTGTTTAACAATATGAGTGTTAGCAGGCGAAGCACTCAAGTCACCAAAAGAACTCATGATATCCAAGTCCTTCTCGTAATAAGGGGTTTTTACATATCTGTTTTTATAACTTACCTTTCCGTCTTCAAATGTAAATCCATGCAACATTCCATTACCAAAAAACCAATGGTCACTATAGCCGGACCTAGGATTCATACCGTTTCTTACATAGAGTCCATTAAGGCCTTCTGGAATCTTTCCTTTAACAACAAGCTCTGAAGATTCTAGTTCTTTTTCTACTGGTCCCCAGTTGCCCTGTAAATGCCAGGCATTTTTATCAACGGTATCCGTATCGAATAAACTTTGGCTCATTTTCTCCCCCAATCACATTTAAGAAGTATCAGTTATAACAAAAATAATTTTTAAGGCCAATCGATAAATTAATAATCTATCTTATCTTCTACAGCCGTTCCTTCTTTCGGGATTAAGGCCGACCTTAAATAAGAGGCAACAATTACACCATCTTGGTTCTTGCCAGTTGTTTTAACCGTGACGATGCCGTCGTCGGGTCTAGATTTAGACTCTCTTTTCTCTTTAACTTCGGATTCTGCATATAGAGTATCGCCCACATACAGAGGGTGGGGTAAAACAATGTCTGTCCAACCCAGATTAGCGATAGCTTTTTGACTAACATCGCTCACGCTCATCCCGACCATTAAAGCTATAGTAAATGGGCTGTTCACTAGAGTTTTCCCAAACTCAGTGCCTTTTCCAAATTCCTCATCAAAATGAATAGGGTGCTGGTTCATTGTAAGTAGAGTGAACCAAGTATTGTCTGATTGAGTAATTGTTCTTCCAGGTCTGTGCTCGTAAATATCTCCGATATTAAAATCTTCGTAATATCGGCCAAAAGTCTCCCTGTATCTGCCGGGTTCTATTTCTTTAATATTTTTTACCATTTTTCTCCCTAATCATCTTTAATTGTCAGGATTAAATCCAGCTAGCATCAATTTCTTCTTCATTAATTTTACGACCGGTTCATCAACCATCTTACCATTTACGGCAATTGCTCCTCCATCTGAGTTAGCGAAAGCTTTAATTATTTCTTTAGCTTCTTCTATCTCTTGATTAGTTGGAAGAAAGTTTCTTCTAATTATTTCAATCTGGTTCGGATGAATTGCGAATTTGCTGGTAAACCCTATAGATTTAGCCTTTTTGCTCTCTTCTTCTAGTCCCTCTAAATCGTCTATCTGCATAAAAGGACTATCTATTGAAAAAACATCATTAATTGATGCATAAGAAATTATCCTAGACCTTGAATAAAGCAATGAATCCCAACCCATATCTGAGCCCAATTCAGCACTTAGGTCTGCTCCCCCTAGGGCTATTCCACTAACTCTAATGTCCGAAGCTAAAGAATCTAAATTTTCAATAGCCTGAGGCGTTTCAACCAAGAGAATGATTTTTAATGTGTCTGGCAGGTCCTTAAGTTCGTCCAAGCTTTCTATCTTAGGAGTCATTAAACCTAAAAAATTTTTTTTCTTAGCACTAAAAGAAGAAGAGTCTTTTCTTCCTTCTTGGGATGTAAGTGGATTGGTTCTTATAAAGAAGGGTTTGCTTACCTCTTCTGAAGATAAGTATTGAATTAGACTATCTCTAGTCTTGCTCTTTTCTTCTGGTGGGACTGAGTCCTCTAAATCAATAATTAAACCATCTGCGTTTGATGTTTCAGCTTTTTTTATCCAATCAAGCTTATTTGCTGGAACAAAAAGAGGACAAAGAGGAAATGGAGTCAAAGCTGTTCCTAGTCAGATCTTGTTAAAAACCTTCTCTCTTTCTCTATTAAGAAATCTACTACATCTAGAAGTTTACTAGTACCAATCTCCCTCGTACCCGAGACCTTGTATTTGCCATTTACTATAATTGTAGGAACCCCAGTAACAGTCCACTGTCGCATCCTGTTATTGGCCTGTTTAACGGCATTATTAACTCCGAATGAATTAGAAACAGACAAGTATCTTTCCTTTTCTATTCAAATAAGCGAGCATGTGTTTCAGCCTGTGCATTCCAAGTGATGTGCGACTTCCAAAAATCTACATCATTTGGAAGGTTTCTTTTCCAAGGCTGGATATAAGACTCAAGTGAATAACAGTGATTGCATCCAAACCAGAAAACTTCAACTACCTCAACTTTAGAGGGGTTTCTTGTAACTGTTGGATTATCTAATATTTGGTAATGCCTTCCCTCTACATACTCTTCAGCTTGAGTACAAGAAAAAAATAATAAAAGAAGCACCCAGGCTAGATGCTTTCGATTCAATGTTGAGTTAATAAAGACCATTTATAAAACTTGCTAAAGCTTCTATCTCTTTATCATCGAGTTTATAGGCTATCGATACCATGATTGCAGACTCTTCAGAATACTGTCTTTCACCAGTTCGATAGTCTTTTAATGTTTTAGCAATATATTCAGTTTTTTGTCCGCTTAAGAGAGGATATCCCGCGAGACTATTGCCTGTGCCTTTGGGGGAATGGCATGCTGTGCAAGCAGGTATGCCTTTTTCCAGGCTACCAGAGTAATAGAGTTTAAAACCCTGATCTACCAAATCAGCAGAGGCTTGCCCAATTTTAGTTGTATTAGCTGCATAGTAAGCTGCTATGTCCTGAAGATCCTGATCTGTATACCCATCCAATTGCCCCTTCATTTCGGCTATATATCTTTCCTCAGACTGAATTAACTTTAATTGTTTCAATAAATACTTTTGGTTTTGGCCCGCAAGCGAAGGCCACAAACCCACCACACTATTACCATCGTCTGCATGACAAGCTGCGCATATTTGAGATTTTTCTTTTCCTGACTGGATATCTCCAGCGCCTATAAGCAGGATCGCAAATAAAGTAATAAACAGCCTTGTTAAATTCATAGAAATGCTTGCGCTAATTGGTGATACGGGCGAGGATTATATACCAACCTTTACCAGGTGTTTAATTTAAACAGAGCTATGAATTCACAAAATATTTTTTCTAATACAAGGTTTCTTCTTAGTGGATTTTCATTAAAGGACCTTCCCGAGGACCAAGGAATAGAAATAGCTTTTTGTGGTAGGTCGAACTCAGGAAAATCTAGTGTCTTAAATGCTCTTGCAAGAAATAAAAAGCTTGCTAAGACCAGCAAAACCCCTGGAAGAACTCAAGCAATCAATATATTTAGTCTAGACGACCAAAAGATGAGGAGAATTGCTGATCTTCCTGGATATGGTTTTGCCAAAGTATCTAAAAAAACTCAGAAAGAATGGGCAGGGTTTATTAATGATTACCTTAATTTTCGTAAAAGCCTTAGAGGTTTAGTAATAATAATGGATATAAGACATCCGTTTAAAGAATCAGACTTAACTCTTATAGACTGGTGTCATAAAACAAGCACCGCTCTTTTAATATTGCTTAATAAATCAGACAAGCTTTCTACAAGTAAAGTTAAAGAAGAGGTAAAAAAGGCGAACTCAACTATTAAAGAAATGAACCTTATAGGAGAAGCGATAGCTTTCTCTTCAAAAAACAGCATCGGTTTGGAGGTATTAACAGATTTTCTTGGAGATTGGCTTGAGGCTTAAGGCCCCGAGTATCTTGGGGAAACACCCGGGGCGTCCATCATTTAACTAACTTAGGTATAAAATAAGACTAAAAATATAGCGAAAAGTTCATAAAGGTTTACAAGGCAGGAGTTAAGGATAGACTCACGAGAATTAAGCGAGAAAATAAATTAGATGTCAGAAGAAAACTCTACCGAAAACCCCCTCATCCTTATAGATGGATCTTCATATCTCTACAGGGCCTATCATGCCCTACCTCCTTTAATGAGCTCAAAAAATCAACCAACAGGAGCAATTAGGGGCGTCATTAGTATGATAAATAAGATCCTTTTAGATCATCCAAATAGCCCACTTGCAGTAATTTTTGATGCGAAAGGTAAAACTTTTAGGCATGAAATGTATAAAGATTACAAAGCAAACAGGCCTCCAATGCCTGAAGACCTGGTTAAGCAGATTGAACCCATCAATCAGATTGTTGAAGCTTTGGGCATAAAACTTTTGAGCATCAAGGGGGTGGAAGCAGATGATGTAATTGGAACCTTGGCCAAAGAAGCAAGTGAAGCAGGTCTGGATACTGTTATTTCAACAGGCGATAAAGACATGACTCAGCTTGTTAACAAGCACATAAAGGTTGTAAACACTATGAGCAATGAGCTTCTGGATGAAAAGGGGGTAGAAAATAAATTCGGCGTGAAGCCAGAATTAATTATTGACTACCTTGCTCTGGTTGGCGACACATCAGACAACGTACCAGGTGTTGAAAAAGTAGGGCCGAAAACTGCTGTCAAATGGCTTATAGAATATGGAAGCCTCGATGAAATTATAAAAAATGCTGAAAAGATTTCAGGAAAGGTGGGTGAAAATCTACGAAATGGACTCAGCCAACTACATGTCTCAAAGGAATTAGTAACCATAAAAAAAGATGTTTCATTAGAAGTTGGTGTAAAAGACTTAATGGTCGGTAAACGAAATAAAAAATTATTGGAAGAGATTTATACAGAATTGGAGTTTAAAGCCTGGTTAGAAAAAGAAGAAGCACCCGAAAAAGAAGCAAAAGAAGAGGTAACAAAACAGTCAAAATATGAACTTATAACCAAAATTAAACAGCTTGAAAGCTGGGTAACTAAAATAAAGAAAAGCTCCTTATTAGCCTTGGATACGGAGACAACTGGCTTAGATTACATGGATGCAAAGTTGGTGGGAATTTCTCTGTCGGTGAAATCAGGAGAGGCAGCCTATATACCACTAGGCCACCAAGAAGAAGAGCAGTTAGATGTAAATGTTGTTCTAAAAAAGCTAAAGCCTATCCTCGAATCAAAAAAAACAAAGATTGTTGGACAAAACATCAAGTTCGATAGAAATATCCTTACTAGACATGGAATTAATTTAGCTTCTTTTGAAAACGACACCATGCTAATGAGTTATGTTTTAAACAGCACGGCTACCAGACACAATTTAGATGCATTGGCCCAATACTATTTGAAGTACAAGACAACAACTTTTGAAGATGTTGCAGGAAAAGGAGTTAAACAGGTTACTTTTGATTTAGTACCTATGGACCAGGCTGTTCACTATGCTTCTGAAGATGCAGATATAACCTATCGACTCCATGAAGAATTAAAATCTAGATTGGCTAAAGAGCCCGTCTTAAACACCCTATTAGAAGAGGTTGAGATACCTTTGATAACTGTATTATCAGACATGGAACAGGCGGGAACTCTAGTAAACGAAAGGGTTCTAAAAGCTCAATCTAAAAACTTCAGCGAAAGAATTACAAAACTAGAAACTGAAGCTTATGAATTAGCTGGTCAAGAATTTAATCTAGGATCTCCTAAACAGCTCCAAGAAATATTTTTTGAAAAACTAAAATACCCTGTCCTGCAGAAAACTCCAGGTGGTCAGCCATCCACAGCAGAAAATGTTCTTCAACAACTTTCTGAGGATTATGAGTTACCCAAAATCATCTTAGAACACAGAACCCTCAGCAAACTTAAATCTACTTATACTGATAAGCTTCCTTCACAAATTTCTCCAAGTACAGGAAGGATTCATACTTCTTTCAACCAAACTGGTACCTCTACAGGAAGACTTTCTTCTTCAGACCCTAATTTACAAAATATACCTATTAGGACTGAAGATGGAAGAAGGATAAGACAGGCGTTTGAGGCCCCAAACGGATATCAACTAATATCCGCTGACTATTCTCAAATAGAGCTAAGAGTAATAGCTCATTTATCTAAGGATGAAGGCCTGTTAAAGGCCTTTAAAGAGGGACAAGATATTCACTCCAGTACAGCAAGCGAAGTTTTTGGAGTTGATCTACAAGAAGTTGAGCCCGACCAAAGAAGAGGTGCTAAGGCAATAAACTTTGGTCTCATCTATGGCATTTCTGCTTTCGGTCTAAGTAAGCAATTAGGCATCAATAGAAATTTAGCAGCCGAATACATGGACATTTATTTTTCTAGATACCCAAGAGTAAGAAAATATATGAACAAGACAAAGACCGAAGCCAAAAAAACAGGCTATGTTGAAACTCTTTATGGACGAAGGCTCTATCTCCCAGAAATTTCTACCGGGAATGCCATAAGAAGACAGGCTGCGGAACGGGTGGCGATTAATGCTCCTGTGCAAGGCACTGCAGCCGACATAATGAAAAAAGCCATGTTATCTGTAAATGATTCCTTAAAGAAACAAAAAATTGATGCTAAATTAATCCTTCAAGTTCACGATGAGCTGGTAGTTGAATCTCATGAAAAAGACACCGAAAAGGTGACAAAAATCTTAACTGATTCTATGTCAAAGGCAGCGCAGCTTTCAGTCCCACTCGAAGTGGAAATTGGTATAGGGAAAAATTGGGATCAAGCCCACTAATTAAATGCTAGATTTGTTATTTTCAGACAACAGAAGGATTTTTGTACTTCTGGGAACTACTAGTCTCGCCTTAATCATTGTAGCTCTACTTTTTGAGCATATGCTGTTACTCGAGCCGTGCCTGCTTTGTTATGCTCAAAGAGCCTGTGTATACCTTGTAATCCTATTGTCTCTAGTTGGTTTTTTGCATAAAAACCAATCACTTATAGTTTTTAGAACGTATATAGGCCTTACTATCGCAATTATTGTCTGTGGGATATCGCTTTCAATTAGACAACTGTATCTTCAAAACCTTCCGCCCGAACTAGTCCCTACTTGTGGACCAGATATAGATTACCTCTTTGAAACCCTGCCTATTTTGGAAGTTTTTATGCTTGCTATTCGTGGAGATGGAAACTGTGCAGAAGTGCTCTGGTCATTTCTCGGTATCAGCATTCCAGGGTGGTTACTGGTAGCTTTTGTGGCCCTATTTATTTATGCCATGGTTTCTTTATTTATTTCAAAGAAATTGCATTCTAAAAGTTAAATATATATCTATAATGCGCATTTAATCATCCCGACTCCCATGGCAAAAATACAGGAAAACTTAAACCAAGATGAGCTTATAGAGCTTTCCCTTAGCAGAGGTGAAGGCGAGATAGCAGCCAATGGAGCTCTATTAGTTAAAACTGGTAAAAGAACTGGGCGAAGTCCCCTGGACAGATTTATTGTTAAGGATCTTATTACAGAGTCTATGGTTGACTGGGGTGAAGTAAACAGACCCTTTGATAGCGAAAAGTTTAATTCTCTCTGGCAAAGAGTTGAGTTTTATCTATCTGAAAAGGGTATTTTTGTTTCTAGTCTGCATGTAGGAGAGCACAAAGAACATTATATTCCGGTAGAAATTCAAACAGAGTGGGCTTGGCACAATCTTTTTGGCAAGCAAATGTTTATACGACCAGAGGTTTTTAACCCATCTAATAAAGAAACTTGGTCTGTTATGAGCGCTCCAGAATTTGTTTGCGATCCTGAAAGGGATGGGACCAATAGTGATGGAGCAGTAATCATTAATTTTACAGAAAAAAAGGTGCTACTCGCAGGTATGCAATATGCAGGTGAAATGAAGAAGTCTATGTTTTCAGTTCAAAATTTTCTTTTGCCGGAAAAAAATGTTCTTCCTATGCATTGCGCAGCAAATGTTGGCCAAGAGGGTGATGTGTGTCTTTTCTTTGGGTTGTCGGGCACAGGAAAAACAACCCTTTCCGCAGACCCTGATAGAGACTTAATAGGAGACGATGAGCACGGATGGAGCAAGGGATCTGTCTTTAATTTTGAGGGGGGTTGTTATGCCAAGTGCATTGATCTCACTCAACAAAATGAACCTGTTATTTGGGATGCTATAAAACACGGTAGTGTTATGGAGAATGTAATTATTGACCCAGAGACTAAAATTCCGGACTACAGCGACTCTTCTTTAACTGAAAATACTAGAGTGGTTTATCCACGAGAACATATCGAAAAAAGAGCTAATGAAAATTCTGCTGGAGAGCCCCAATCAGTTATCTTTCTAACCTGTGATCTTTCGGGAGTTATACCTCCAGTATCCATTTTAAGTAAAGAAGCTGCCGCTTATCATTTTTTAAGCGGATATACAGCAGCTGTTGGCTCTACGGAAGTTGGCTCTACAGAGGCTTTTAAAACTACCTTCTCAACCTGCTATGGAGCGCCTTTCTTTCCGAGACCTGCAGGAGTATATGCCAATTTACTTATGGACAGAATTGAGGCATTCGGTAGTCATGTTTACCTTGTAAATACTGGTTGGACAGGCGGTCCTTATGGTATCGGAACCCGTTTTGACATCCCTGTAACCAGAAAGATTATAAATGCAATTCAAACAGGAAAATTAAACTCCGTAGATACCGAAAAGATAGAAGGTATGAATTTACAGGTGCCCACTTCCTTAGAAGGAGTAGACAGTAACCTGCTTAATCCCATAAGAAACTGGAAGGACCCCTCTCTATATGAATCTTACGAGAATAAATTAATAAACCAATTCACCGAAAATTTTACTAAATTCGATGTAGCCCGAGAAATTGTAGAGGCTGGGCCTAAAGCTAGTTAAACTTTAATAATCATGCATTTAAGCTTAAAGGACCTTAGGGAAGCCGGAGCTTTGGATGACCTTAAATCCATAAAAAGAGGCATTGAAAAAGAAAGCTTACGGATAGATTCTCAAGGATCTATTTCCAAGAAAAAACATCCTGATGAGCTGGGCTCTGCCCTTACAAATGCATTCATAACTACCGATTTTTCGGAGGCCCTTCTCGAACTTGTAACTCCTACTTTTACAGATGTAGAAAACTGTTTAAGCTTTTTGACCGATCTTCACTCCTTTGTACATAAGTCTATTGATAAAGAGTTTTTGTGGCCCTTGAGTATGCCCGGCTCTATAGATGCTTATGAAGATGTTGGCATAGGGGAATATGGAACCTCTAATTCTGGAATGATGAAATCTGTCTACAGAAAAGGTCTGGCTCACAGGTATGGGAGCAAAATGCAGGCTATTGCAGGAATTCATTACAACTTCTCTTTTCCCGATGACTTTTTCTTAAAGATAGCCGATTTTAAAGGCCTCAAAGATGAAGAAATTAAAGATATTAAAAGTGAAATATACCTTGGTATGACAAGAAATTTTAAAAGATTTGAATGGTTATATTTTTTACTTTTTGGAGCTTCACCGGCTTTCTCAGAAACTTTCACAGAAAAAAATTTGAGTAGCTTTGAGAGGTCAGCCAAAGGAAGTTATTTTAAAGAACAAGCTACTTCTTTACGTATGGGCGACCTAGGCTACATCAGTGAAACACAAGATGACCTCAATATTTCTATAAATTCAATTCAAGAATATATTCAAGACTTAAAAACAGCATTAACCAAGACTCATGCTGAGTACGAAAATATAGGTGAATTTTCGGATGAACAAAGAATCCAATTAAATACTTCAGTGATACAAATAGAAAATGAGTACTACAGTACAATTAGGCCAAAAAGAATCTGCCCATTAGGTGAAAGACCAATTAATATTTTAAACTCTCAGGGCATAGAGTATCTTGAACTTAGGTGTGTTGATTTGGATCCTTTTAATCCCATAGGAATAGATAGGAGCCAAATAGATTTTTTGGATGCTTTTTTGCTTTTTTGCTTTACTAAAGAGAGTCCGCCTCTCGACAAAAAAGAGGCAAGCCTCTTAAAAGAAAATCATCAAAAAATTGTCAATGAGGGACGAAATCCAAATTTAAAAATTTATGCTCAAAGAGGCGAAGCCAGTGTAAGTGAATTAGCGAATGAATTACTTGAAGAAATGAACCACACATCTGAAGAATCAGGGACATTCGTTTTCGAAGAAAAAAATAATCGCTGGAGTGAAGCATTAAAAACGCAAAAAGAGAAAATAGAAGACTTAAATTTAACCCCTAGCGGTAAAGTAATAGAAAGATTAACTAGCGACAACGTCTCACATGAAGAGCTAGGCATGGAAATAGCAGAAAAGAACTTAGCTTTTTTTGAAAACTATAATAATTCTAGAGAAGAAGAATTCAAAAGAGAGGCTTCCTTATCAAAAGAGCAGCAAAAGAAGATGGAGTCACAGAAAAGCCCTCCTTTTGAGGAGTATTTAGCAGAATTCTTGAATAAAGTTTCTTGACCTTATTAAACTTATTAGTAACGTATCATTAGGAAGATGTAATTAAGGAGAGCATTTAAATGAAAGCATTCGTTTGTAAAGAATTTGGGCCTATAGAGTCTCATGGAATAGAAGAGGTGCCTGATCCTATAGCGGGAGACGGCCAGGTGGTTGTAGATATAAAAGCTACTGGAATAAGTTTTCCAGACGTTTTGATTGTACAAGGACTATATCAATTTAAACCTCCCTTCCCATTCAGCCCAGGAGGTGAGATTTCGGGGATAGTATCTTCTGTAGGCAATGGTGTTTCTCAATTTAAAGAAGGTGACCGAGTAATGGGTAATATTGGATCGGGTGGTTTAGCTGAGAAAGGAGCATATTTTGAACAACAGCTTATGCCTTTACCGGAAACTATGGATTTTAAAATAGCAGCCGGATTCTCTCTTAATTACGGAACAACTATTCATGGGCTTAAGCAAAGAGGGGAACTTAAAGAAGGAGAAACTATTTTAATTCTTGGAGCTGGAGGCGGCCTTGGTATAACCGCTATACACGTTGCCAAAGCTATGGGGGCTAAAGTGTTGGCAGGAGTTTCTTCCCAAGAGAAATTAGATTTATGTAAAAAAGAAGGCGCTGATGAAGGAATAATCTATCCGAGAGAAATGGACAGGGACGCTCAGAAAAAGTTGTCTAATGAAATAAAAGAGATCTCTGGCGGGGGTGTTGATGTGATCTATGACATAGTTGGAGGAGACTATGCAGAACCTTCCTTAAGAGCTATAAAAAGACATGGCAGATATCTGGTTATAGGTTTTACAGCGGGTATACCTAAAATGCCCCTCAACCTCACCCTTCTTAAAGAATGCCAAATAATAGGTGTGTTTTGGGGACAATTTGCAGGCCTTGATAGGGCTATCAACAAAGAAAATTTTGAAGAACTTTTCCAAATGCATGCTGATGGAAAAATTAATCCTTTCGTGAGTGAAGCCTACCCTCTAGAAAAAGCCGGCGAAGCTATAAAATCTTTAGAAGATAGAAAAGTGTTAGGAAAGGTTGTTGTCAGCATGGAATAAACCTTTTGAATTAGATTTTGAGAAGTTTAAAACCGCTGCTTTTTTTTAGTGCCCTAGTTTCTGTGGGGCTTTTTGCTGATTTTGAAAGAGAGAAAAAAGAATTTGTTTACGACCTCTCCCTTGCAACTCAGGGAGTTATGGTCAGCCAATACAACACAGGCGTTAATTATTCACTTGGTATAGGTATTCATGTAGATTTAGAAAAAGGCGTCTTTTGGTTTCAAGAGGCCTCCAGGCAAGGACACTCAAAAGCTCCTTTTAATTTAGCTATTCTTTATGCAAGGGGCGGTAAAATTTTAAAAGATTTAACTTTGTCAGAGACTTATTTTCTTTTGTCTGCCGAAAGAGGCAATAAAGAAGCAAAAAACTTTATGAACAAGGTTTATGCCTCGAAGTTTAAAGATGGCGAAGATGCTATAGACAAACTATGTTGCCCTCCTCTTTTACTCCATGCCACCGCTCTGCCCTTTGTCGAATAAGCATGAAAAAAGAATTTCGTCCTCAACTAACCCCTCAAGAAATGCTTGAATTAGGTGTGTTTGGAGGCTGGTATTTTAAAGGTGACATTAGAGAGTATCCCAAAGCTTGGTTTAAAAAAGCGAAACTGAGCAATGACGGATTTAATGAGAAGCTGAATTATTTTGAAATCAGGTCTGGACAGACTATGTCTGTGTGGAAAAAGAAGGGGTGGATAACGCCGGAAGATCCCCTGGGTTGGTTTCAGTGGTATTGCAGATATTTTTTAGGAAGAAGGATTCCTGGTGTAGATGATTTCCAGATTAAAAGATGGAAAGCTTTTGGGCCACGCCATATAGGTGGAATTACTTCCAACTGTGAAAAAGGAGATATATTCTGCAGACCCAGGCAAAGACAGGCCTTACTTCAGTGGTCTTATGATCCCTTTATTTAGTGGTTACGGAGTATATTGAAACAGTGAATTAGGCTTTTTGGTTTTCATTGATTAAGCCACGTCCACAACAAAAAAACATAAAGCCCAGCAAGCTTAACTCAAAGCTTTAGACAAACTTCCTGCATCATGCAGCGCGTAAAGATCATCGCATCCACCTATATGAGAATCGCCAAACCAAATTTGAGGAACTGATGTTTTGCCAGCTTTGGCAGCCATTTCTTCTCTAAGTTTTGGTTTTAAATCTACAGAAATTTCATTAAATGAAACGCCGAGCTTATTCAACAACCTCTTTGCTTTATAGCAAAATGGGCATGTCAGAGTAGTATAAATTGTTACTTCTTTCATAAATTAATTCGTCACTCTAAACTATTCCACTGTTACGGAGTATTTTTAACCCAACCTAAATTTAACATTCATAGATTATTATAGTTTGTCAGCTTCCCGGGTCTGCGAGCCGACGTCTGCAGCGATGTCATTGGGGACGAGCATGGTCAAGGCGTAGTGGGCTATTTTCCATTCGCCGTTGATCAGCTGGACAACGCCAGTCCCCCTGCAATGTCCTAACTTTTCATTGAGCAGAATTTCATCAAACCAGCGTGTATTGCCGTCTCCCTCCCAGTTGCGCTCGACTACTGTGTAAGTCCATCCGTGACCATCTGCAAATGCCGGTTTGGCATAGGATTTAAATTCCTCTATGGTCCAGCGCTCACTTTTATCTGTTCCCAAAAAGACGGCATCCGAGCTGTAGCGGGCAAAGTAGGTCTGAAAATTCCCATCGTGTGCGTCCCGGTGAAGGCCATCTAACAGAGCATCAAGTTTTTCTTGAGCCCAACCACCATGTGAAAACACCAACAAGATTATGAGTATTATTTTTTTCATATTCTATAAATCAATTCGGCAAACGAAACTAATCTTTCATCTTTCAATTAAGATCAATCGCAAACTTTTTTAGAAGCTCTAAGGGCACAATATCTAAAGTTCTTACGTTTGTTTTCTTGATATATAACTTTGGTGCCATATCAGATTCATAAGCTTCAGCCCACCTTTCAGCACACAAACACCAGCTATCGCCTTCTTTTACACCGGGAAAATTAAATTCTGGCCTAGGGGTACTTAGATCATTTCCTCTCGCTTTAGAAAATTCTAAAAAATCATTAGTCATGCTTACACAAACTGTATGAATCCCCTCATCCCTCTCATCAGTATGGCAGAACCCATCCCTAAAAAATCCTGTGATAGGACTTTCACAGCATGACTCTATTTCTTCTCCAAAGACATTTTTTTGTTTTACTTCTGAATTCATAAATTTCTACTAACTATATCTAAAATAGCTTTTTTTATATCGTCTTGATTGTGGGGTGCTCTAAAAAAACCAGCATAATTGCCTTCCGGATTAATCAAAATAATACTGCCGGTGTGGTCTACACTGTAATGAGGGTCTTTACTATTCGAAATCGGACTAAAAGGAGCATTTACTCTGGTAGCGAAATTATAAATTTGATCTAACCCTCCAGTCAGACCAATAAAGTTTTCACTGAAATTTTCTAAATACACTTTTAGCTGATCTGGACTATCTCTATCGGGGTCCACGGTAACCAGAAAAATTCTTATTTTTTCCTGATTCTCTATATCTAATCCTTTTTCGATTCTTGAAAGCATACTCATGGTTATAGGGCAGATATCTGGACAAAAAGTGAAGCCAAAAAACAACATGTTCCACTTTCCCTTAAAATCTTGAGGCAGAAATTCTTTACCACCTGAATCAATCAGATTAAATGCACCAAGGTTTCGAGGTGGTTCGATTAAATAAAGGCCCATATCCTTTAGTTGTTCACTACTTAAATGGACCTTGGTAGTCATCTTATTAACATATAAAGATACAGCCACAAGCATCACTACTACACAGCTTGCAATCGTCCAAGTGAAATTACTTTTCATGTAAATATAAACCTATCAATTAACATTGAACTAAAAAGAAAGGCTAAATACCATATTGAATAAAGGAAAGCAGGTAATGCCTTTCTGTTTTCTGAATCCCTATAGAGGGCTATAACGTAATAAAGAAAAATTAGCCCCAAGATGGTGGCAGAAATGAAATAAATTATCCCAAACATCCCAACCGAAAACGGAAGAAGGCTGACCGCCATCAATAAGACGGTATAAAGGAGTATGTGTTGTTTTGTGAATGGAATTCCTTTTTGGACTGGCAACATAGGTACCCCCGCTTCCTTATAATCGTCTACTTTATGGATTGCCAAAGACCAAAAGTGAGGAGGGGTCCAAACTAAAATAATTAATACCAACAAAAGAGCATTCGGATCTATAGAGTTACTTACAGCAGTCCAGCCCAAAAGGGGTGGCATTGCTCCTGCTAAACCACCTATTACAATATTTTGACTTGTCATAAATTTTAAGTACTTGGTATAGATAAAGCCGTAAAAAATAAAGGTTAAGACAGTTAATATCCAGGTTAGGGGGTTAGTAAAATACAGAAGCAGAAAAGAGCCCAAGACAAAAAGAGCCACTGAGAAAACAATAGCCTGTCTTCTAGAAATATACCCTTTTACTATGGGCCTAGAAGAGGTTCTTTCCATTAAAGAATCCAGGCGTACATCAAAAATATGATTTATAACTGCGGAAGAAGCTGCTAAAAGACTAATGCCCATAAGGCCAGCAATAAATACTTCTATTGGTGGATAAAAATCTGAAGCTATCAACATTCCAGTTATACAAGAAACAAAGAGTAATGCCTGCACTCCCGGTTTAGTTAGCTCAAGATAGTGTTTCCAGGTTCCGTTTTTGCTTACTTCAGTTGTCATCTTGATATCTAAATCTTAAAACCATTAGATAAGTTATAAGAGAAAGTCCTCCTAAGTTATGTGCAACGGCTATTAATAGAGGTAATTGAAAGATTATATTAGATACTCCCAGAAGTATCTGTACTAAAAGTAGCCCCATAAAAAGTGAAACGACCAAGGCCCCCATTCTATGAGTAAAATGTATTGCCGTTCTGGACTCCAAGTCCAGCTGACCCCCCAGATAGTTGGGCCCTATGTCTTGAAAAAAGTTAAATCCCCCTAAAAAATTCATGTTAGGAAATACTTTTCCTTGGCAAAGCGGAAAGTCTGTGCAGGAAAAGGCTGCATAATTTGTACTTGTCCATGCTCCCAGGAAAATTTGAATAAAAACCAACATTGAAGCAAAAGAAATTAGCGACTTAAGTTTTTTTGTAAACCTCCATTGATTGGCAAGGCCTGTGCTTTCATCAACTAATCTAAAATATAACAACCACAGTAATGTAGTGGTAATAAAACCAAATAATAAATGAAGACTTACTATCTGAGGCCATAACTTTAGGCTAACAGTTAAATAACCGAAGGCTCCTTGAACTAAAACCCAAATAAGTAAAACTATTGAAAGAATTTTAATATTTGGCTTATACGACCTATCTGAATTTATAACGGCAGCAATACTTAAAATAAAAAACCCTAAAGTTGCAGCAAAGTATCTATGGACCACTTCGGGTATAGCCTTGGCAAGTTCATAGGGGCTGTCTGGGAACCTTGAATTTGCTAAATCTATTTCGTCAGGATTTACTGGTAAGGTTACAAACCCATAACATCCAGGCCAATCAGGACAGCCTAATCCAGCATCTGCCAATCTGGTCCAAGCACCCAATGCGACTACAATGAAGGCAAAGCATCCTGAAAAAAAAGTTAGTCTCCTTATTAACATTTTTTTATTAACCTATTTTTGAGTTCTGCAAAACCTTCTTAAGGTCTTCTAAAAGTTCGCCACCCGGTAAGTCTGGTGAATAAATCAAAATCCCGTTTCCTAAAGGATCAAATAATATATAGGAATCTTTAATAATTTCTTGAGGAATGTCTTCTTCCAGAATTCTGAATAATTCCAGACGAGGATATTCTTTTGTTAGTTTTGCGGTCTCTTGTGGAGAAAGATTGTAAGAGCTTGATATTAATAAATACCTGCCGACTCTTTCTGCGTCTCTTCCAAGCCTAATATTTACTTGTCTTGTTTTATATAACGAATTCCAACAACTCTCTTTGCAGGGAGCATTCAAAAAGTGAATTACGGTCCACCTGCCTGGAAATTCATCTTTAAGGCCCTCAATCTTTAATGCAGATAGATCTATTGGTGGGTCTACCAGCTGGCCATTGTTGGTTCTTCCCTCGGGTGAATATCCGATATAAAAAAACAAAGTGCTGGCAATTAAAACAAGGATGGGTGTCAAAAAAATAATGAAGGCTTTGTATTTTTGATTGTCTTGTTTCACTGTTTTGAGGGTTCCTTATAACCAAAATAGAAGTAAAGAATAAGCAGTACTAAAGCGAGACCAAGCCATTGCGCTGCATATCCCCAATGCCTTGGGGCTTTGAGTTCTGTGGGGCCCCAAATGGGCTCAAAAGAGCCCTTTGAAGCTGCTGAGAGCTGTATAACAATTTCTTCAATACTCAGATTGTTACCTAAAAGTTTGGAAGCGGAAGAGTGAGTTAGTTCCTGTACTACCATTGGGAAAGATTCCTCAGTTTCTGTTTTAGACAGGTTCAATCCGTATTTATCAAATGGAGAAATAATCCCTTCAATGAGGTGTTTCCCTTCTGGTGCTTTAAAGGGGTGGTCGCTGTAATTACTAGTCCATCCTCTGTTAACTAAATAGACCTGTTGGCCTTCACTTTTAAAAGGAGTAAAAATCTCATATCCCTTTTTGCTGCGATACACTCTATTGTCGAGTAAAAAGGAATCGTTACTGTAAGAGCCCTGGATAACTACACTCCGATAAAATAGATCCTCTATTTTATAAAGAGAAAGCTCTTTTTCTTGAATTGGAGGTAAGGTCTTGTTAATTGAGTAGACTTCCCATATTGCTTTTTTTTCAAATCCTCTAGATATTTGCCAATATCCCAGATACAAAAGTATAGGTAGAAAAAAAATTACAAAACAGGTCATCCATACCCCGGGGTTGAAGCTATTTTTAAGAAATTTAATCATATTTAATTTTTAATACTTGTATACTTCGCTCTTCACTATGATCAAGTATTTTATACTTTTCTTAATTGTTGCCATGCTTTTGAGTCTTTTCAGCGGCGGCTTTTTTCTCATTAAAGATAAAGGCAAAACAAAACGAACTGCTTATAGTTTGGGCATTAGAGTTTCAATTGCGGTGGTGTTGTTTTCCACAATTCTGTATGGCTTGATCACAGGTCAGATTGGTCCTGGATCTTAATCACATCACATAAACAAAAGCTACAAGACAAATCCAAACCACATCCACAAAGTGCCAATACCAAGAACCGGCTTCAAACCCAAATTGGTCGTCGTGACTGAAATGACCTTTTAGACCCCTTATAAGCATAACGGTTAAAATTATTGCACCCAAGCACACATGAAAACCGTGGAAACCGGTTAACATAAAGAAGGTAGTCCCGTAGACACCAGTCTTAAGAGTTAAGCCCATATGGGTATAGGCTTCATAGTATTCATAGGCCTGTAAGGCAACAAAGGCATATCCCAGCACCAAAGTTATTGCCAACCACAAATTAAATTGTTTTCTGTTGCCGTTCTTTAATCCAATGTGGGCGATATGCACAGTAACGCTAGAGGTAAGAAGAAGCACAGTGTTATAAAGGGGTATCCAGCCCAAAACTCCTGCTAACCCGCCATGAGAATAAGCAGTACCAAGAGACATTTCCTCTGCTGGTCCTGGGAAAGCAGCTTGGTCAGGAGTAATCATTAAAGGCCAATGGGCTTCAAAACCAGGCCATAACATGTTTGCAATCCCCTTTTCCCCTTCTCCTCCTAACCAAGGCACAGCAAACATTCTTATGTAACCAAGAGCCAGAAAGAAAGCGAAAAAAAACATTACTTCCGAGAATATGAACCAAGCCATTCCGTAGTAATACGAATTATTCAACATATTATTATTCAGGCCTTCGTTATTCTCTTTAATAACTTGAGAGAACCAAAAAAACATGGTCGTCCACATCATTAAGAAACCTGTAAGTAACACCAAATAAGAATTCTCACCGAAAGGACCTAGCTCAGGCTTCACTGTAGTTGAAGCCCCAATAATTAAAACCAACATGGTTACAGCCATTGCAAAAGGAAGCTTGCTTGATTCGGGTACGTAGTATGGTTGTGGACTGGACATCTATTATCTCCTACAAGGCTGCTATTTGATTCTCGCTTAGCTGATCTGTTATATCGAACAAGGTATAGCCTAGGCTCAGTGAGCCAATATCTAGAGGAATATTCGGGTCCACAATAAAAACAACAGGGAGCTCCACTCTTTCGCCCGCTAATAGTTTTTGCTGCTCAAAACAAAAGCACTCTGTTTTGTGGAAATATTCAGCACCTCTTCCAGGGCTAACACTTGGAATGACCTGTCCTACCATGTCTTCAGAGGTCTTGTTCTCAAATACAAACATGACACTTTGTTGAACGCCTGTTTTAATTCTCAATTGTGAGATCTCCGAAGTGAAAGTCCAGGGCATGGCTTCATTATTGTGAGTCACAAATTGAATTAACATTTCCCTTTTGTCGACTTCTTCTATGTTTACAGAAGAGAGTGTAGAAGGCCCTTCTATTTTTCCATTTAGTCCCGTGATTTCACAAAAGACGTCGTAAATAGGGACCAGCAAAAAAGCAAAAGCAAACATACCCACTGTTAGCAGTGCTAATTTCTTTACAGTTTGTTTCGAGTCTTTCATTACTTAACTTCTGGTTGAACGGTAAAGCTGTGATATGGAGGAGGTGAATCCAGTGTCCACTCTAACCCCCAGTCTTTAGTATCTTCCCAAACTTCATCGGAAGCCTTTTTACCCGTCCTAATTGATTTAATTACTATAAAAAGTAATAACAATTGAGTGAATCCAAAAATAAAGGCCCCTACCGATACTATTGCGTTAAAGTCTGCAAATTGCAGAGCGTAGTCAGGATACCTTCTAGGCATGCCGGCAAGGCCCACAAAGTGCATTGGGAAAAAGGTTAGATTTACAGAAAAGAATGATAGCCAAAAATGCAGTTTTCCGAGCGTTTCGTCGTACATGTTCCCTGTCCATTTTGGTAGCCAATAATAAACACCAGCAATAATTCCAAATAAGGATCCTGGTACAAGCACATAATGGAAGTGAGCCACTACAAAATAAGTATCGTGATATTGAAAGTCAGCTGGAACAATAGCCAGCATCAATCCTGAAAATCCGCCTATGGTAAATAAGGATACAAATGCTATAGCAAACAACATGGGTGTTTCAAAGCTTATTGATCCCCTAAACATAGTGGCTACCCAGTTAAAAACCTTTACCCCTGTAGGAATGGCTATAAGCATGGTTGAGTACATAAAGAAAAGTTCCCCAGCTAGTGGCATTCCAACAGTAAACATGTGGTGAGCCCAGACTACAAAAGAAAGAACAGCTATAGAAGTTAAAGCGTAGACCATCGAGGAATAGCCAAAAATAGGTTTCCTAGAAAAGGTTTCTATTATATGAGAAACAATACCAAAAGCAGGCAGAATCATTATGTAAACCTCTGGATGGCCGAAGAACCAAAAAATATGCTGGAATAAAACTGGATCTCCACCGCCTGCAGCATCAAAAAAACTAGTACCAAAATGGATATCCATTAACATCATGGTTACAGTCCCTGCCAATACTGGCATTACTGCTATTAACAAATAGGCTGTTATTAACCAACTCCACACAAATAATGGCATTTTCATAAGAGTCATACCCGGGGCTCTCATATTTAATATTGTAGTAATGATGTTAATAGAGCCTAGAATGGAAGAAGCTCCCATTACATGCACTGAAAATATAAAGAATGTCACTGTATCCGGAGCGTAGGTTGTCGAAAGCGGTGCATAGAAGGTCCAACCAAAGTTAGGCCCTCCAGCCGGCATAAATAAAGTAGAGATTAAAATTCCAAAAGCCATAGGCAGTAGCCAAAAACTTAAATTATTTAATCTGGGAAGGGCCATGTCGGGTGCTCCAATTTGCATTGGAATCATCCAGTTAGCCAAACCGACAAAAGCCGGCATGATGACGCCGAAAACCATTATAAGGCCGTGGTTAGTGGTCATCTGATTAAAGAACTCGGGTTGCACTATTTGTAAACCAGGCTCAAAAAGCTCTGCTCTAATGACCATCGCCATAGCGCCACCTATAAATAGCATTAGAAAACTAAACCACAGATAAAGTGTCCCAATGTCTTTATGGTTTGTTGTGTACAGCCATCTGGTAAGTCCTTTAGCCGGACCGTGATGACCATGATCGTCGTGTGTTTCTACTATTGTGCTCATCTTCTCTGGTCTCTTCCTATAATTTAAAGATCTACTTTGTTTTTGTAATCTACTATCTCTTGGGGAATTATTATTTCACCATCTCCATTTTTTCCATTACTCCAGGACTGTCTGGTATAAGTTATTACAGAAGCCATATCCACTTCTGATAGCTGGTTAGCAAAAGACTGCATGGCAGCCCCTCGTACTCCTTCCATTAAGATTTCTATATTTCTTGTTTTGTCTCTCATAACTATTTCGCTACCAACAAGCGCAGGAAATACTGGGGGCAGTCCTTGTCCGTTTGTTTGGTGACATGCGACACAATTTTTTAGGTAGACTCCCTCGCCCCTTTCCACAAGTTCTGCTTTGGTCCAAACCTTTTCATTAAGAAGTTTTTCTGCTTCAGCTAATGCTATTTTCTCGACTACCCAGGCATCGTATTCTTCTTGTTCAACCGCCCTTACAACCACAGGCATGAATGCGTGCTTGATACCGCATAACTCGGTGCATGCCCCCCTATAAATGCCAGGCTTTGGAACATTAGTCCAGGCGGTATTAATAAATCCCGGAACTGCGTCTTGTTTTACTGCAAAATCAGGAACCCACCAGGAATGAATAACGTCGTTTCCTGTAATAAGGAATCGTATTCTTTTATTTATCGGGATAACTAAAGGCTCGTCTACTTCTGAAAGATAAAACTCTCCCTTAGGAATGTCATTATCTATTTGTTCTTGTGAGGTTGCTAGATTACTAAAAAAACTAATATCGTCTTCTAGGTATTTATACTGCCACTTCCACTGGTATCCAGTTACCATGATATTGATATCGCCCTCCCTATCATCGTAAGCATTTATCATAACTGTGGTAGAGGGAATTGCCATCCCGACTAAAATTAATGTTGCCGCTACAGTCCAAGTAATTTCAAGCCAGAAGTGATCGTCAATTTTTGAAGCCTTAGCTCCTGCAGATTTCCTATACTTAAAGAGGGAATAGAACATAATCCCAAACACAACCACCCCTATCCACACACATATCCACATGATTAACATGTGAAGATCAAAGATTTCCTTGCTTACTTCAGTTACCCCAACTGGCATGTTGTAATCTGAGGCTTCAGAAAAAACTGAAGTAGGCGCTAAAAATAGAAGAGCGTATATGAACTTCCTTGTAACCCTTGAAATTGACTTCATAAATTCATTTATATCTTTAGGTTAGAGCGAGCAGAATCCGCGCGGATTTTATCCTAAGGGGTCTGAGCGAACAACCAATATTATCAATCCATTCAAAATAAAAATGGGGGCAAAAAAAAATATTTGTAGTCTTATGACAAAGAAAAGAAATCTTTTTAAAGGCTGCTTTTTATCGAGTTGAGAACTCTATTTGTTTCTGGTTCTATGCCTGTCCAAATTTGAAAGCTAGCCGCTGCTTGGTTTACTAGCATACCCAGTCCATCTAGACATATTTGTACACCTAAATTTTTTGCTAATTTATTGAAGGGAGTTGCTTCTTTTGAATAACTTAGATCATAGGTCCAACTGACCTCATTAAAGAGCTTAGGGTTGAATATGAAATTACCCCCTGTTATGCCTGCTGAAGTAGTATTTATAATTCCCTCAATCTTTCCTTCAGGAGTTTCACTTGCCCTTAAGGCCTCTACTTCTACCCCTTTATTTCCAAATTGTTTTGCTAAATCTGATGCCCGATCAAAAGTTCTATTAAGTAGCGTTACTTTTTTGGGACCTAAACTGATGATGCTGGGAATAATAGAACGGGAAGCTCCTCCAGCACCTAAAATTACTAACTCCTTGTCTTTAAGAAAAATTTGATTATTGACAATGTCTTCTAAAAAGCCCTTGCCGTCAGTTGAGTCAGCAAATATTTTGTCCTTATCTTTCCACAGGGTGTTTACTGCCCCTGTTTCTGCCCCCATTTCACCTATTTCATCTGCTAAGTCAAAAGCCAGTTCTTTTAAAGGGAGCGTTACGTTGAGCCCCTCATATCCTGTTTTAAATAATTTTAATGTCTCTTGTTTAAAGTTTTTTGGGTCTACTTCTATTGCTTCATAAGAAATATCAACCCCGGCATCTTTAGCAAATTCAGCGTGAATCCTTGGAGAAAGGGAGTGTTTAATTGGCTGACCTATGACCGCAAACTTTTTCATCATTAACTTAATCTCTTATCCACCTTTCGGTTACAACGTCTTGAATGGGTGTAGAACCCTTTAAACTGCCCAAAGACCCTTCAACTATACTCAGTTGGTCAAAGCTTTTCTCCACTTCCTGCTTTGTTCTTAAAGGCTTTTTGCCCTGTATGTTAGCTGATGTTGAAACAATGGCAGCTTCAAACTTGTCACAAATTTCTACAATCGTGGGATGACTTGAAACTCTTAAAGCCACCGAGTCATACTTTCCTCTTATCCACACAGGAGTATCTTCTGTAGGCACAATCCAAGTATGAGGTCCGGGCCACTTTGATGTTAACTTCTCTTTGTACTTATTTATATTAATGTACTGCTTCATTTGTTCTATATTGCTGCCTACTAATATTAATCCTTTGCTCACAGGCCTTTTCTTTAATTTAAGTAATTTATAAACGGCCTCTTCATTCTGTGGGTCACACCCCAGGCCCCAAACTCCTTCCGAAGGATAGGCAATGATCTTGCCTAGCTTTAAATCAGCTAAAGCGGTTTGAAGCCCCTTCATGGTTATTTTTCTGAGAGTTTTTTATTAACTTCAGCAATTTGCTGCTTATTAGCTTCCCTTATTGAATTAAGAGTGTCTGCTATTTCTTTCGAGTTGATGGAAAGCATTTGTGCTGCTAAATATCCAGCGTTGGCTGCGCCAGCTGAGCCTATAGCGACTGTTGCGACCGGAACTCCTTTTGGCATTTGAACTGTTGATAAAAGTGAATCAAACCCATTTAAAGGACCCCCATCTCCAGGAATTCCTATGACCGGTTTGACAGTTTTTGAGGCTATGGCTCCTGCTAAGTGGGCCGCTAATCCAGCTATAGCTATATATATTTTAGTACCCCCTTTTTCTGCTTCTTCTAAGTGCTTATGGAGTAGATCGGGTGTTCTGTGAGCAGAAAAAACATTTATAGTGAAGTCTATAGATAAAGAGCTTAATACTTCTCCACATTTCTCGGCTAAACCTAAGTCAGATTCAGACCCCATAATGATTGAAACTGTAGCAGTCACTTTTTCTCCTTATAATTTAAGAAGTCGTATTCTAATATAATCCACGCGGTTAAAATATAAGCAATGGCCCTATTAAAGATTTTAATTTTTCCAGACCAACGTTTGCGAACTGTCGCTAAAGATGTCCTTGATATAAATGAAGAAGTTAAAGCCCTTTGTAATGATCTTTTAGAAACGATGTATGAGGGCAATGGCATAGGCCTTTCGGCCACACAAGTTAATATTCATAAAAGGATCTTGGTAGTAGACGTAAGTGAAGAAAAAGATAGTCCTATGATTTTTATCAACCCGTCTGTTGAGGTTCTTGGACAAGAAGAAAAGACTTACGGCGAGGGCTGTTTGTCTGTTCCTGGTTTTTTTGAAGAAGTTTCTAGGCCAGCTAAAATAAAAATAACTGCCCTGAACCTAGGTGGAGAAGAGTTTTCTATCGAAGCAGAAGACCTGTTAGCAGTGGCTGTACAACATGAAATGGATCATCTGGACGGAAAGATATTTGTAGATTTTTTGTCTAATTTAAAAAGACAAAGAATTAAACAGAAGCTAATAAAAATATCTAGAACAGCGGTTTAAAATGAAGATAGTTTTTGCCGGCACCCCAACATTTTCAGCTTTCCATCTAGATTTGCTTGTAAAGAGTGAAAATGAAGTGGCAGCTGTTCTTACACAGCCTGACAGAGAGTCAGGCAGAGGGAAAAAAATAAATGTATCGCCGGTAAAGGCTCTTGCACAAGAAAATCAAATTTTAGTTCTACAACCAAAAAGTTTAAAAAAGAACACCGATGTCATTGATCGGCTTAAGGAGATAGAGCCTGAATTAATCTTAGTAGTAGCTTATGGTCTAATTTTGCCTAAAGAATTTATCAACTTGCCCAAGTTTGGCTGCATTAATGTTCATGCTTCATTGCTTCCAAGGTGGAGGGGTGCTGCCCCTATAGAGAGAACTCTCATGGAAGGAGACACTGAAGGCGGAATTACTTATATGAGAATGAATGAAGGCTTGGACACAGGTCCTATCATGAAATTACTTCCTTGCCCCATAGAATCAGAAGAGAACTCTGAGTCTCTAGAAAAAAAATACCAAAACTTAAGTGAATTAAATCTCTTAAAATTTCTAGAGGATATATCTTCAAGAAAAGTTGCGGAGTTAGGCCAAGATTCTAGTAAAGCTACTTACGCCGAAAAAATTGAAAGGCAAGAAACTGAAATACTTTGGGATTCTGAATCTGCTGAATTGATAGAACGAAAAATAAGAGCCCTATTCCCCAAGTATGGATCTTTTACTTTTTTAGGAAATAAAAGAGTAAAAATTCTAAATGCAAGTCTTGAGGATGCACCTAAAGAATTATCACCTGGAAAAATTTATACTTCAGATGAAGGTCATCTTTACGTGGGTTGTCTTGATCGTAAGTGTCTAAGGATTCACCGTCTTCAATTCGAAAGCAAGCAGCTGGTTGAGGCTAAAGACTTTATAAAGGGGAATAAAGAAAAAATAATACAGATAAAAAAGTTTTCAAGTTCCCTTGAAAAATAATAGTTAGGATCATAAATAGGTTTATAATCGAAAAAACTTGATTTCCGGGAAGGAAAACTTTTGAAGATAATTATTCTTGGGGCAGGCACAGTTGGAAGCACACTGGCCATTTCATTGTCTAAAGAGGACAACGACGTTACGGTTGTTGATGAAAACCCAGCCACGCTTCATCACCTGGAAGAAGAAGCAGACATAAGTACCATAGCTGGAAGTTGCTCTTATCCCACCACTTTAGTTAACGCGGGCATTAAGGAAGCAGATATGGTTGTTGCAGTTACAGGCAGCGATGAAATTAATATTGTTTCTAGCCTAATGTCTAAAGTTCTGTCAAAGAATGTTAAGACAATCGCCAGGATTAGAGAGTCTTCTTACTTACAAAATAAAACTAAGGAAGCAATTGATGCAGGGGTTATACCTGTTGACATAGTTGTAAGTCCTGAAAAACTTATTACAAATCATATTCAAGCTTTAATAGACACCCCGGGTTCTTTGCAAGTTCTAGAATTTGGAGATGGTTTGTTAAATCTGGTGGGAGTTAGGGCTGTCAGCGGAGGCCCTTTGATAGGCCACGAAATAGCCGATCTAAAAAAACACATGCCCAATGTGGACACGCGTGTTGCTGCAATATTTAGAAGCGGTGGTGCCATTATCCCAAAAGGCACAACTACAGTTATGGCTGGTGATGAGGTATTTTTTATAGCTAGAAAAAAAGATGCAAAAAAAGTTATAAATGAAATGAGGACAAAGGAGGATCCCTACAAGTATGTTGTTATAGCTGGCGGAGGGAAAATTGGAAGTAGTCTTGCAGAACAAATTGAAGGCAACCACAGAGTAAAAATTATTGAGTCTGACCCCTCCAGAGCAAAAAAAATCTCTGAAAGCTTACTAGACACAATTGTTTTAGAGGGGAATGTTTCAGATAAGTCTCTCTTGCATGAAGAAAACATAGAAGACTGCGATGCGTTCGTGGCTGTTACAAATGATGATGAAGCCAATGTTATGTCTTGTATGTTAGCAAAGGAGATGGGCGCCCATAAGGTTATTGCTCTCATTAATAATGAAGCTTATGTGGATTTAGTCCAGGGAAAGAGCATAGATGTTGCTATCGCTCCTTCTCAAATCACAATAGGCACCTTCCTGTCAGAACTGGCTGGAGATGAAGTTGTAAAAGTACATTCTTTAAGAAGAGGGGTAGCTGAAGCTATAGAAACTATTGTAAGGCCTTCACCTAATGGGAACGGAGATGTTGTGGGTAAAGAATTAGGGACTATAAAACTACCTCTAGGAGCAACAATTGGTGCTATCATCCGTAAAAATAAGGCTAAAATCGCCCATGATAATGTTAAATTACGCGAAAATGATCATGTTATACTTTTTTTAACTGACAAGAAGCTTCTGCCCCAAATTAAAGATATTTTTTCTCCGCATTATTAAGCTGAAATGAATTTTCTATACACCCTTAGAATTCTGGGCATACTTTTGATGCTATTTAGCACAGCCCAGCTGTTTCCTGCTGCTGTAGCCTATTATTACGATGAATTTGGTCTAATTAAAGTATTTTTTAATACTCTTTTAGCTACCTTTCTCTGTGGCTTTCTTCTCTATATTACTAATTCTTCTAGAAAAGAAGACTTAAGGACAAAGGATGGATTTATCATAACAGTCCTTTTTTGGATAGTTTTAGCGATTTTCGGTTCATTTCCATTCATTATCGCCGAAGAAATAGAAATTTCTTATGTAGATTCTTTGTTTGAATCTATATCTGGATTGACCACAACTGGGGCGACAGTTCTAACAGGCCTTGATGAACTCCCTAGGTCTATACTGTTTTACAGACAACTTCTGCAATGGCTGGGGGGCATGGGCATAATAGTGTTAGCTGTAGCTGTATTACCACTATTGGGTATTGGAGGTATGCAGTTATATAAAGCAGAGACGCCAGGGCCCTTAAAAGACTCAAAATTAACTCCCAGAATTAAAGAAACTGCAAAAGCCTTATGGTATGTCTACCTGACAATGACTATCCTTTGTGCTGCTTTCTACAAATTCTTTGGAATGACCACTTATGACGCAATTTGCCATTCCTTTTCAACAGTATCTATCGGTGGTTTTTCTACTCATGACGAGAGTTTTGGTTTCTTTTCCCAGTCCAACATCAGGTGGACAGCTGTAATTTTTATGGTTATAGCTGGGATAAACTTTGGCCTTCACTACATTGCATGGACTAAAAAAAGGCTTCTACATTACATATATGACTCAGAAGTTAAGGCTTACTTTTTTATTCTAATATCTGCTTTTGCATTAACTTTTCTAACTCTAGGCATATATCTAGAAACCCCGGGTGAAAATTTGATACAAGAAAGTGCCTTTCAGGTAGTTTCAATAGCCACAACCACAGGCTTTCTTACGTCAAATTACTCAAACTGGCCTCTATTTGTTCCTATCTTACTTCTTTTTACAGCTTTTATTGGTGCTTGTGCTGGGTCTACAGGCGGAGGCATAAAGGTCATAAGAACTCTTGTTCTTGCAAAACAAAGTGCTGGAGAAATAACTAAATTGATTCATCCCAATGCAGTAATTTCGATAAAATTAGGGAAAAAAGCTGTTAGCCCAAGAATTGCAGAGTCAGTTTGGGGATTCTTTTCCATATATGTTATTGTTTTTATTATCTTATTTATGTTTTTGTTAGCACAAGGAAATGATTTTATTACTTCGTTTTCAGCTGTTGGTGCTACATTAAACAACCTGGGGCCGGGCTTAGGTGACGTTGCAAATAACTATCAATCACTTAATGATTACTCGAAAATTGGTTTGTGTATAGCTATGATTCTGGGTAGATTAGAAATATTTACACTTTTAGTGCTTTTTACGCCCGCTTTTTGGAAAAAATAGGTAAAAATACATGCTTAATGGCCTTTTAAAGCTATTTTTAACCCTTTTTAGCTATATTTCACTTAAAAATATACATTTTTTGGGTGAAATAAGTGGTTTTTTGCTATCAATCGTTCCAAATTCTTTAAAAAACACTACAAAAACTAACCTACAAATATGTTTTCCTGATAAAACTTCTAAGGAAACCTACAATTTAACTAGAAAAAGCTTAAAAGAGACCTCTAAAAGCTTGTTTGAATCGGGAAAATGTTGGATTACTTACCCTAAACTTGACATAAACAAATTGGTGGAGGTAGAAGGGAAGGATTTAATTTTAAGAAGTTTAGAGGAAGGTAGGGGAGTAATCTTATTTACTCCGCATATAGGCAATATAGAAATTCTCCTAAACTTTGTTGCTAATAACTTTAAAACCACCGTTCCTTATACGCCTGCTAAAATTTCTGCACTAGATTCAATTATAAAAAGTGCCAGAGAATTAATGGGCGCAAAGATGGTAATAGCAGATTCTGGAGGAGTTAGGTCTTCATTAACTGCCCTCAGGGATGGTAATTTAATACTGATGGCTAGCGACCAGGTACCAAAAAAAGATAATGGCATTATTTCAAGCTTTTTTGGCGTCTCTGCATTAACTGTGTCTCTTGTCTCTACCCTGTCAAGAAAAACAAAAAGTCCCTGCCATTCAGTTATTTGTTTAAGGCAGAGTAGGGGCCAAGGATTTAAAATTATTTTTAGCGAAAAGATAAATCAGTTGAATGATTTAGATGTTCAAGACGGTGTAAATCTTATGAATAGAGAACTAGAAAAATGTATAATGAAAGCTCCCGAACAGTACGCTTGGGAATACAAGAGGTTTAAACATTCAACTTTTAAAAATCCCTATTAAAGAATATATAAATGATAGTAAGTACTCACTATATCAATTAATTTAGATATAAATATGCCAGCTAAATCAATGGAAGAACTTGTAGCTCTTTGCAAGAGACGAGGCTTTATTTTTCAAACAAATGAAATTTATGGGGGGCTTCAGGGGTTGTTCGACTATGGGCCGTTAGGTGTTGAATTAAAGAGTAATCTAAAGCAGGCCTGGTGGAGATCAATGGTTTATGAGAGAGACGATGTTGAGGGATTAGATGCTGCAATTTTAACTAATCCAGAGGTATTGAAACAATCGGGTCACGAGGAGACATTTACAGACCCTCTTGTTGATTGCAGGTCCTGTAACTCAAGATGGAGAGCTGATCATTTAGAGAAGTCAGCCTGCCCTTCTTGTGGCTCTAAAGACCTAACAGAACCCAGGCCTTTTAATCTAATGTTTAAAACAAACTTGGGCCCCATAGATGATGGAACTTCTTTTGCCTATCTGCGGCCTGAAACAGCGCAACAAACTTTTACGAACTTTAAAAATGTTGTTGACTCTACCTCTAAAAGTTTGCCATTTGGCATAGCACAAATAGGAAAGGCCTTTAGAAATGAGGTCACTCCAAGAAACTTTATATTTAGAGTAAGGGAAATGGAACAAATGGAACTAGAGTTCTTTGTAAAACCTGGAACAGATGAAGAATGGCATCAATTTTGGGTAAAAAACAGGCTAAATTGGTGGTCAAAGCAGGGTATTTCTGAAGAAAAGCTTGATTTATATGATGTACCAAAGAAAGAATTGGCACATTATTCCAAGTCTACAATAGATATTATGTATAAATTCCCTCATGGCTTAGAAGAACTAGAAGGAGTGGCTAACAGAACTGACTTTGACTTAGGCTCTCATACTAAAAATCAATCTGAGCTTTCTATAAACGCCAAAGTAGTTAAGAACACTTCTTCTAATGCAAAACTAGCTATTCAAGATAGAGAAACCAAAGAATGGACAGTCCCCTATGTAATTGAGCCTGCTGCTGGGGTTGAAAGAGGTGTTTTAGCTGTTTTAAACGAATCCTATGAAGTTCAAGAATTAGAAGGCGGGAAAGAAAGAACAGTTCTTTCGCTAAAACCTCACCTTTCTCCGATAAAAGCAGCAGTTATTCCTCTTAAGAGAAATAATGAAGACTTAGTTTCAGCTGCAACCAGTCTTAAGGGCAAGCTCCAAGGACTTGGACTTGGTAGAGTCTTGTTAGAGAATTCAGGAAATATTGGTAAAAGCTACAGAAGGCATGATGAAGTTGGAACACCCCTTTGCATTACTTTAGATTTTCAAACTCTTGAAGACCAAACCGTAACAGTCAGAAACAGAGATAGCATGGAACAAGAAAGGATTCATCAAAAAGAAACGGTTGCTTATCTTCAGGAGATATTAAAGTAAGTGTCTGAATCTTCCCCTAAACCTATCGTGCTAGACAGAGATGGGGTTATAAACGAAGACCTTTGGGGCTACGTTACAAAAAAAGAGGAATTCAAGCCCATAGAGGGCAGTTTGTTAGCCATGAAGAAATTAACTGATGCGGGCTTCAATGTGGTTATAGCTACGAACCAAGCGTGTATAAGTAAAAAAATTATTAATGAAAAACAACTCCAAGCCGTTCACGATCACATGTCTTTCTTGGTGCAGGAAGCAGGAGGCAAGATAGATCATGTTGCTTTTTGTCCTCATGCTCCAGAAGAGAACTGTTCTTGTAGAAAACCACAAACGGGGCTTTTAGATGAAATTGAAGAAAGGCTGGGTTGTTCTTTAAAAAATAGTTTCTTTATTGGGGACAAGGAATCTGACGTGTTGTGCGCTATCAATTATGGCTGCACTCCTCTTTTAGTTAAAACCGGTTATGGGGAGGGGACATTGTCCTCAAAGCACTGCCCCCCTGAAGAAAGATGCTTTAACAATCTTTTGGATGCGGTTAAGTATGTTTTGGAGACTTAGGCTTAATCCTCAATGATTTATCTTAGATCGTTCTCTTTTTATATTATTTATCTTTTGTCTGGGTTACTGGTTGGATTTGCTGGTTGCTTAATAGGGCCCTTTTTAAATATAAGCAATAGAATTAAGTTTTTATCTGCTTGGCCAAGATTTGCAAATTGGGTTCTTTATAAATCTTGCAAGATAGAAGTGGTGGTAGAGGGAACTGAGAATATACCTAATGCCCCTTTTGTAATTGCTTCAAACCACCAAGGTCAATGGGAAACTTTTTTTTATCAATATTTTTTCTTCCCTATGACCACCCTTTTAAAAAGGGAGTTATTATTCATCCCCTTCTGGGGGTGGGCGCTTGCTTTACTCAGGCCTATAGCTATAAATAGAGGCAATCCTGCTGTGGCATTAAAAACAGCCCTTAGGGAAGGCGAGAAAAGAATAAAAAAAGGGTTTTCAATTTTAAATTTTCCAGAAGGAACGAGAAAAGATCCGGGGGAAATAGGAAGGTATGCAAGAAGTGGATTTGAGTTAGCAAAAAAAATGCAGGTTCCTGTGCTGCCCATTGTTCATAACTCTGGTGACTGTTGGCCTGCCCATAGATTTTTGAAATTCCCTGGAAAAATTAACCTTACCATCGGAACTCCTGTTGAGAATATAGAGTCAAGCGCAGAAACTGCGAAAAAAATGGAAGACTGGGCCAGAAAAAATCTAGAACTAATAAAGCGTAACAACTAGACGTCTAGGTTAACAACAAACTTTGCGTTTTCATCAATAAAGATTTTCCGTGGCTCTACATCGTCTCCCATCAATGAATTAAAAAGTTCATCTGCTTTTTGTGCGTCTTCAATCGTTACCTGCCCAAGAAGTCTTGCTTCGGGGTCCATAGTTGTGTCCCAAAGTTGATCTGCATTCATTTCTCCTAGCCCCTTATATCTCGACATTGTGAAAGATTTTTTCGCGGCTTCCACTAGATCACTTACTGAACTAGAGAAATTGTGTATATTAAATTTAGTACCATTTAATTCAAAGTATGAGTCTTTATTAAGCAGCCCATTTATATGTTCGCCAAAAGAACAAATGTCTTTATAGGCCTTTGACCTAAAAAATCCAGGCAGAAGCTTCCAAGTAGTTTCAGAGCCATGGCGGTATAAAACAACCTCAGGTTCTGTAATTTTTTGTTCATTATTTTTTTTAGCCCTAACTTCCCACTTGGATCCATTTAGCGTTGAATCGTTAAGTCTCTCCTGAAGTTTCTTGCTCCAGTTTTTTACTTTTTTATCGTTTTTAAGGTCAGGTAACTGTTTTACATACATGCTTGCTTGTAGGATTTCTTCGGGATATTGATGAGTTAGTGAAATTACTGAGTCTTGGGCTTTTTGATGTTGGGAGATAAGTTTGCTCAAAGCTCCCCCTCCGATTGATTCACCTTTTTTGTTCAGAACCAATCTTGTCTCATCTAGAACTTCTGCAAGAAGCTGTTCTCTTAACTCTTCGTCGTCTCTAACATAAACCTCCTGTTTTCCTTTCTTTAATTTATAAAGGGGCGGCTGGGCAGTATAAATAAAACCCTTCTCTAATAGCTCAGGCATTTGTCTGTAGAAGAACGTTAAAAGCAGTGTTCTTATATGAGAGCCATCTACATCAGCATCTGTCATTATTATTATTCTATGGTACCTAAGCTTTTCAGGCTGCCAATCTTCTCCTTTTATGCCGCACCCTAGTGCAGTTATTATTGTTA
>LUMW01000051.1_pt1 | contig 50963 bp, 42 predicted proteins | sample 729761 | NCBI WGS metagenome assembly LUMW01 (sample SAMN03860302, study PRJNA289734) | marine metagenome | biome: seawater column; feature: ocean; material: water; isolation source: Red Sea water column Station 192 - depth 500m | place: Saudi Arabia: Red Sea | collected 2011-10-15 | depth 500 m
GTGGTATCCGGGGCACTTCTCGTGGTTCGAGAACGAGTTGCCGGATGGTTCGCTGGTGGCTGACCATGTGGAGGCGGTTGATGGCCTGTTCCAGGACTCGGGTGTTCAGGGTTATCTGATCACGAAGTCGTGGGCGGATGCCGAGGGCATCACCACGTTGGATCAGATCAACGACACGCCGGCGCTCTATGGGGCGCTCGACACCGATGGTGATGGTGTGGGTGAGATCCTGGGTTGCCCCGAGGACTGGACCTGTGACGACATCATTGAGAACCACATTGTGTTTGCTGGTTGGGACAACCTGACTGAGACCAAGGCCGGGTATGACGCGCTGTTCGCGGAGTTCGTGAACCGTGTCCAGGCTGGTGAGGCGGCGGTGATCTACACGTGGACGCCGTCGTCGTATGTGGTCGAGATGGTGCCGGGTGTGGACGTGTACTGGTTGTCGATCGAGGAGGAGTCGTTGTTGGACGATTCGAACCCGCTCGACAAGCCGGGTGGTGAGAACCATGCCCAGGAGGGCTTCACGGATGCGCCGCCGGACACGTGCACGCTGCCGACATTCAGGTGACGGCACGTATCGACCTGTTGGACGCTGATCCGTACCTGCACAACCTGTTGGAGTCGATCACGCCGTCGATCCTGGACATCTCGATCCTGCAGGTCGAGCAGTCCAACGGTGACGGTTCCGAGGCCCATGTGCAGCAGCTGGCTGCGGGCTGGGTGGCCGACAACGCCGACCTGGTCGACTCGTGGATCGCCGGGGCCGCCAAGGGCTGACCACCAGCCAGGTCGACAACGACCACCACGTGAGACGGGGGCGGGGCCGCAAGGCCCCGCCCCCCTCTCCGTGCCATCAGACGCATTCCGCCTCAGGTGCTACCGTTCCACACGCCGAGGGGGCAACCGGCCACCGACCAGCGGTGGGCACCGAACGGGCTGCTGCGGTCAGGACCCAAGAGGGGGCAGGCATGACGGAACAGAGCGAGACGATCGTCTCACTCGAGGGCGTCTACAAGATCTTCGGACCGGATCCGCGGGGGCGTGCGTACGACCTCGCCCGGGCCGGAGTGAGCAAGGACGAGGTCCAGCGACTCTCCGGCCACGTGGTCGGCATGACGGACATCTCGTTCGACGTGAACAAGGGCGAGATCTTCGTGGTGATGGGCCTGTCGGGCTCGGGCAAGTCCACGGCGATCCGCACGGTCAACAAACTCCACGACATCACGGCCGGCTCCGTGACCGTCGACGGCGTCGACGTCCAGTCCCTCACCGGCTCGGCGCTCCAGACGTTCCGCCGGGAGAAGATGGGCATGGTCTTCCAGCACTTCGCCCTCTTCCCGCACCGGAACGTCATCGACAACACCGGCTACGGGCTCAAGGTGCAGGGCGTGCCCAAGCAGGAACGTGACGCCGCCGCCCTCAAGGCCCTGGCCATGGTCGGCCTCGAGGCCTACGCGCACAACGCCACAAGCCAGTTGTCGGGTGGCATGCAGCAGCGTGTCGGCCTGGCGAGGGCCCTGTGCAGCGACCCGCCCATCCTGTTGATGGACGAGGCCTTCAGCGCCCTCGACCCGCTCATCCGCCGCCAGATGCAGGACGAGTTGATGGCCATCCAGGAGCAGTTGCACAAGACCATCCTGTTCATCACGCACGACCTGAACGAGGCGCTGCGGATCGGCAACCGGGTCTGCATCCTGCGGGACGGCTATGTGGTGCAGATCGGCACGCCGGAGGAGATCCTGACGGAGCCCGCCGATGCCTACGTCGCCGAGTTCACCCAGGACGTCGACCAGGGCCGGGTCATCGACGTCGTGAACGTCATGAAGGACCCGGTCATCATCCAGGCCTCCGACACGCTCGTCGGGGCCGTCGACCGGTTGGGCGACCGTCGTGGCGGCTTCACGGTCGACGCCGACGGGCGGCCCACCGGCCTCCTGTCGGTGGCCGAGGCCGCCGGCGCATTGGCCCACGGGACCACATCCCTTGCCGACGTCCTGCGGACGGACTTCGGCACGACGTCAGCGGAGGCCCGGCTGAACGAGAACTACGCCGCCGCCGGTCGGGGCTTACCGATCGCGGTCTGCGACGACACGGGACGCCTCATCGGAGAGCTCGAGCCCCGTGAGATCATGGAGGAGATGGGCCGGGTCGAGCAGCTCATAGACGGCTTCGAGCGGGAGGTGTTCCTGTGAGCGGTGTCCTGGCCCAGTCAGGCGTGCAGGCCGACGACGTCGGCATCTTCGACGCCACGATCCTCGACCAGTGGGAGATCCCGTTCGGTGCGTGGGTCGACCAGATGGTCGACTGGATCGATGGCAACCTGGGGTGGCTGCTCGACGCCATCCGCTGGCCGTTCGCCTTCCTCCTCGAGAACTTCGTGGACAACTTCCTCGCCGAGATCCCCTGGGTCTGGGTGGTGCTGGCCACGGTCGTCCTGGGCGCCCTCGTGCGGACCCCGAAGGTCGGCGTCGCCGCGGGCATCGGGATGTTCCTCTGCGGGCTGCTCGGCACCGAGTACTGGATCGAGACCATTCGCACGGTCGGCATGGTCCTGGTTGCGGTCGTCCTGTGCGCCATCGTGGGCGTTCCTCTCGGGATCCTCTGCGGTCGTCTCGACTCCGTGTGGAACGTGGTCCGACCCATTCTCGATGCCATGCAGGTCGTGCACGCCTTCGTGTACATGCTGCCCGTGATCTTCTTCTGGAGCATCGGCGTGGTGCCCGGAACCATGGTGACGATGGTGTTCGCCCTTCCACCGCTGATCCGCCTCACCAACCTCGGCATCAGACAGGTTCCGGAGGACGTGGTCGAGGCCAGCCGTGCGTACGGCGCCACGGAGTTGCGCGTGCTCACCGACGTCCAGTTGCCGCTGGCCCGTCCGGCCCTCATGACCGGCCTCAACCAGACGCTGCTCATGTCGATCGCCATGATCGGTATCGCGGCCATCATGGGCGCCGGCGGACTGGGTCGCCTGGTGTACAAGGCCGTCCAGAACCTCGACATCGCCGCCGCGGCCTCGTCGGGCCTGGCCCTGTTCCTGGTCGCCGTCGTGATGGACCGCCTCTCCCAGCCCGAGAGTTCGGATGGCGGCAACCTGTTCGGCCGCATCCACCAGGCCTGGGTGCACCGCAAGGATCCGGAGGCCCTGCTGCCCGACGCCGACGCCGACGCCGACGCCGAGCCGACGCCGGCGCCCAAGGCCGTTGGTGAGGGTGAGCGCGATGCCCCCTCCACCGGTCGGGAACGGACCGGGATGTTTCTCGCCGGCGGCGGTGCCGTCCTGGTGATCATCTCGCTGTTCCTGACCTGGACCCAGGACGCCGGCCACCTGAGTGGCCACGCCCGCTTCGCCGACAACGACCTGGCCGGCCAGTCGTTCAACGGATTCGCCGCCTCGGGGGGCTCCTGGATCGGTTGGTTCTCGCTGGGCCTCGGCCTGTTCCTGCTGGTGGGGGCGGTGGCGTTCCTCCGGCGGGCCGGTAGTGGTTCGCGCTGGTTCGCCCCCGACGGGGCGACGATGGCCTCCATCGCCCTCCTCTTCACCGTTCTCACCCACCTCGCGGCCCGCTCGGCCCCGGGCACGGTGTCCTACAGCCATGGCATCGGGGTGTACCTGGCAACCGTCGGCGCGGTCATCGCCGTTGTCGGTGCGCTCATGGCGCTCTCGGTGGCGCCGTACGCGCCTCGGAGGCCGCTGAGGCGTCAGATCGGCTGGACCAGGCTGCTGTCGGCCACGGTGGCCCTCATCACCATCGGCGTCGGCTCCATCTCGGGGTGGACGTTCGATGAACGCCTGTCGGGCCAGCTCTCGCCCGCGCAGCAGGCCGAGGTGGGCCGGCTTCAGCAGGAGGCCAAGGACGACCCGAGCAAGGCCCCGCTCAACACCCTCGAGGTCGGGCGCATCTACAACCAGGCCCGCCTCTCGAGCAAGATCATCCTGGACGGCGTCACCGAGGACGGTGCGGGTCTCGGTCGCCTGGGCCTCGTCGGCGGCCTCATCGGCGCTGCCCTGATGCTGCCGTCGGCGGGCGCCTTCGGCCACGGCGACCAGCGGAAGTGGCGCTGGAGTGCGGTCACGGCCGGTGTCGGTCTCGGCACCGTCATGGTCGGCGTGACGTGGGCGGTCTGCGTCATGCGGGTCAGCCCACCGTTGCTGGTCAGCGGTGCCGGTGTCCTGCTCACCATGTTGGGTGGCTACTTCCTGTTCGGTGCCTCGCGTCCGCTCCTGGCCGAGTTCCACCGCAAGAAGGTCTACGACGACGACCCGTCGCCGGCGGCCGAGGCGGTGCTGGCCGCCGAGTAGCGGCATCCTCGCCGCGACGACTCGTAGACTCCGCCCGGGTCGGCTCGTCCGGCCCGGGCGTTCGTCGCCTTCAGTCCGGGTCGGGGTCGGGTCCGCCCGTCGTCGGGTCTGGGGCATCGGCGGCAGTGCGCTTCACCTGCTCGGTGAGGTTGCCGAGGCGTTCCCTCACCTCGGGGACCTGCTGGGCCAGCGCCTGGAGGTCCGGGACCGAACGGATGGCGGTTCGTGCGCCCATGGCCTCCATGGCCCGGTGCACCCAGCGCTTGTTGACCTGCAGGAGCCCGGCGGGCACGCCGGCGATCCGCTCGGCGACGTCGAGGACCCGGTCCTCGAGTTCGTCGGTGGGAAAGCAGCGGTTGGCGTAGCCCATCCGGACCGCTTCGGCAGCGTCGACCGGGTCGCCCGTCAGGACCATCTCCATGGCGTTGCGGAGGCCGACCAGCCACGGATGGACGGCGAAGTCGGGAGTGCCGGCGAGGCGGAGCACCGGATGCGAGACGGTGGCGTCGTCGGCCAGGTAGACGAGGTCGCAGGCCGCCGCCAGTTCGCTGCCGCCGGCCATGGCGTAGCCATGGACCTGGGCGATCACGGGCTTGGCGAGGTCCCAGATCCAGAGCCAGCCCTGCGTCACGTGGTGGGCCCAGGCGGCCGGCCCGGCCGGGGTGTGGTAGGGCCGGTCGGAACCGAGGTCGGACTTGAGGTCGTAGCCCGACGAGAAGCACGGGCCGGCGCCGCGCAGGATCGTGACGTGGACGTCCTCGTCACGGTCGGCGGCCTCGAGGGCTGCGAAGAGCTCGCCGCGAAGGGCGTTGCTCAGGGCGTTGCGCTGGTCGGGCCGGTTGAGGGTGAGGCGCCGGACGCCGGGGCGGGGATCGTCGGTGAGGACGAGCGGTTCGCCGGTCACGTCACGTTCCCCGGCTCGGCCACGCTCATCGGGCCCGGGGCAGGCCCAGGTGGCGCTCGGCCACGTTGTTGCGGTTGATCTCGGAGGTCCCCCCGTAGATCGTGGTGACCGGCGAGTGTCGGGCGTCGTAGTCGATCCACCCGTGGGCGGCAGCGCCCTCGGTGTCGAACCCGAGCAGGCCGGCAGCGCCGGCCATCTGCTGGAACCAGCCCACGGCCTGCTGGTAGCGGTCGGTGGCGTACAGCTTGGCCATCGAGCCCTCGAGACCCGGGAGGCCGCCGGTGGCGGCGATCCAGGCTGCCCGGAGGGTCAGCAGCTGGCTGACCTGGTTGGCGATGGCGGTCCGGGCGATGCGCTCGCGCAGCAGCGGGTCGTCGAGCATGCGGCCGCCGTCGGGGGACGGTGCTCTGGCCGCCCAGTCGTGGACGTGGCGGACCAGGGGGACGCCGGGATTGGTGCCGCCCATCACGCCGCGCTCGAAGGCCAGCGCCACGCCCATCACGGACCAGCCGCCGTCGACGTCGCCGAGCCGCCACTCGTCGCCGACGCGGACGTCGTCGTAGAAGGTGGCGTTCGTGCGCTCGGTGGCCATGGTCGGCACCGGCTGGACCTCGATGCCCGGGGTGTCCATCGGCACCAGGAACATCGTGAGGCCCTTGTGCTTGGGGACGTCGGGGTTCGTTCGGGTCAGGAGGATTACCCAGTCGGCCTCGTGGGCCATCGTGGTCCACATCTTCTGGCCGTTGACCACCCACTCGTCGCCGTCGCGCACCGCCCGTGTGGTGATGGCGGCCACGTCCGACCCGTGGTCGGGCTCGCTGTAGCCGAGGCAGCAGTTGTGCCGGCCGGTGAGCAGTTTCGGGAGCACCTCCTCGCAGTGGAAGTCGGTGCCGACGGCGTTGACGATGCCCGCCACGAGCATGGTCACGGCCAGCCCGTCGTAGGGGGCGCCGGCCTTCTCGAGCTCGTTGAAGAGGACGTAGAGCTCGATGGGGTCGCGGTCGCCGTAGCCGGGCACGGCGCCGGCCAGCAGGCCGGCATCGGCGAGGGCGCCGTTGAGGTCCTTGTCGTTGAAGGTGCCGGTCCGGTGCATCGCGTCGACGACGTCGGCGGTGAGGTGCGCCTCGAGGAATGCCCGGACCTCGTCGCGGAAGGCGGCGGCACGGGAGGAGAGGGCGAAGTCCATCAGGCGGCGTCCCCGACCGCGGATTCGAGCAGGAGGTCGGCCAGGCGCCGGCACTCGCGGGCCGGGTCGTCGAGCACGAGGGCCCAGGCTCGGGCTCGGCGGTAGAAGAGCTGGATGTCGTACTCCTCGCTGAAGCCGTAGCCGCCGTGGACGTGCAGGGAGCGGTCGGTGGCGGTCGCGGCGGCCTCGCCGGCGGCGACCAGCGCCATGCCGGCGAGGGTGGGGAAGTCGGTGACGTCGTTGGTGCCGAGGTCGATCGTGCCGCCGTTGCCGTCGGGGTCGAGGTCGCCCGACCAGGCGGCCTTGGCGGCCAGCAGCCGGGCACCGTCGAGCAGGCCGGGGAGGTCGGCGAGGAGCTGCTGCACGGCCTGGAAGGCTCCGATGGGCCGTCCGAACTGGTGGCGTTCCTTGACGTACTCGACCGCCAGGTCGAGCGCGGTGCGGGCGTTGCCGACGAGCGCCGCGGCCGTGAGGGTGCGCCACTCGTCGAGGGCGCGGCCGTGGGCGGCGTGGGCGGCGTTGCCCTCGGCAACGACGATGGCTCCGTCCAGTGGTCGGTGGGCGAGGGGGAGGCAACCGTGGTTGGCGAGCGCCGTCATGGACGGCTCGCCCGAGGTCACGACGAGCCGGTCGTCGTCGAGGGCCACGACGTGGGTGGCGACTGCCGCGGCGGGGCAGGCCTCGGCGACGCCGTCGACCGCGGGCCGCAGGGCGAGCGTGGCGGCCTCGGTGCCCTCGACGACCCCCGCCAGCAGGCCGTCCGGACAGGCGTCGAGGCCGGCCAGCAGGCGGGCGGCCACGGCGTGCTCGACCAGGGGCAGTGGAGCGATGGCGGCGCCGTACTCCTCGGCCACGACGGCCAGGTCGGCCAGCGTGGCCCCGCCACCGCCCCGGGACTCGGCCACGCCCATGCCGGGGGCGCCGGTCTCGAGGAGCCGGCCCCAGGCGTCCGGGTCGAAGCCGAGGGGCTCGGCGGCCCGGGCCCGCTCAGGCCCGCCCTGTCCGGCGAACACGTCGGTGAAGACCTCGCGCAGGGTCTCCTGGTCGTTCGTGAGTGCGAGGTCCACGTTCCGACCCTACCGGTGGGCCGTGGTGGGGTTTCGGTCCGCCGGTTCCGGGAGGCCGACTTCCGGCCCGACGGCCGCCCGTGACTATGGTCCGGCGATGGCCGAGGGCTCGGAGGAACTGCAGGTCGCACGCGACGACGGCGTGGTGACGGTGACGATCAACCGTCCCGAGGTCCTCAACGCCATGACCGGGGAGATGTTCGCGGACTTCGGGGCGATCTGCCGCGGCCTGAACGACGACGACTCGGTCCGCGCGGTGGTGGTCACCGGCGCCGACGGCAACTTCTGCTCCGGCGCCGACGTGGGCGGCCAGGCCTCCCGGGCGACGGGTGGCGAGCCGGTGGTGCCGCTTCGCAACATGCGGCGCATCAAGGAGTCGGCGCAGGCGCTCCACGACCTGCAGCACCCGACGGTCGCCAAGGTGCGCGGCGTGGCGGCCGGGGCCGGCCTGAACCTGGCCCTCGGGTGTGACCTGGTCTACGCCGCCGACACCGCCCGCTTCTCGGAGATCTTCGCCCGACGGGGCCTGTCCCTCGACTTCGGCGGCTCCTGGGTGCTGCCGCGCCGGGTGGGCCTGCACCGGGCCAAGGAGCTGGTGCTGCTGGCCGAGGTCATCGACGCCGCCGAGGCCGACCGGATCGGCCTCGTCAACCGGATCCTCCCGGACGACGAGCTCGACGCCCACGTCGATGACGTGGTGGCGCGGATCGTCGCCGGGCCGCCGCTGGCCCTGTCGATGTCGAAGGTGCTGTTGGACCACGGCGCCCAGACGTCGATGGCCCAGGCCCTGGAGGCGGAGGGCAACGCCCAGGCCACCAACTTCGGGTCACAGGACACCCAGGAGGCGGCCCGGGCCTGGATCCAGAAGCGCCCCGCCGAGTTCGAGGGCCGCTGAGCGGGTGATCCGGAGGGAAGAGGCCCGTCCACTTCCCTCCTGGTGGCCGACCTCCGCGTCCCCTCCAACTCCTCGACGACGCACGGCCGGCGGGGTGGAGGGTCCCTGACATCACCGTGGGGACGACCCCCTGGTGAGTGGACCGGCCAGTGCCGGGTCTCCGGGCAAGCGAGCGTCAGGCGAGCCATCGGAGGCCCGGCGATGGCCGCCCCCGGTGGAGAAGGAGGTGGTGTGGCTACAACCCCTGCGAGGGGAAGCCGGGACCTTCGTGGTCGCCGCCGGACATGTCGGCGTTGAGGCGTGCCTGCTTCATCAGCGACTCCATGACGGTTCCGAGTTCGCCGGGCTCGTCGGGTTGTTCTGCGGTGGGGCCGAGGTGCCAGCCCTCGGCGATGCCGAGGTGCCGGCCGCGTATGTCGAACACCCGTCCGGTCACGTTCTGCGCCTCGGCGCTGCACAACCAGGTGGCGACCAGGGCGATCCAGCGGGGCGACATGGCCTCCATGGCCGACTCGGAGAGGTTCTCCTCGCCGCCCATGAGCGGGATCGTGAGCCGCGAGATGGCGGTCGGGGCCAGGCAGTTGACGGTCACGCCGTAGCGCACCAGCTCCTGGGCGGCGATCAGCGAGAACGAGGCGATGCCGGCCTTGGCGGCGCCGTAGTTGGTCTGGCCGACGTTGCCGTAGATGCCCGACGGGGACGCGGTGTTGATGATCCGGCCGAACGGCTCGCCGCCGCCCTTGACGTGGTTGCGCCAGTGCACGGCGGCGTGGTGTGACGGGGCGAAGGTGCCCTTGAGGTGCACGTTGATGACGGCGTCCCAGTCGTCCTCCGACATCGAGAAGACCATGCGGTCGCGAAGGATGCCGGCGTTGTTGACGAGGATGTCGAGCCGGCCCCAGGCGTCGAGGGCCTGCTGGACCATCTCGCCGGCGGCGGCGAAGTCGGCCACGTTGCCGCCGTTGACGACGGCCTCGCCGCCCATGGCCTCGATCTGGTCCACGACCTCCTGGGCTGGGGTGAGGTCGGCGCCGGCGCCGGCCTCGTCGCCGCCGAGGTCGTTGACGACGACCTTGGCACCCTGCTCGGCCAGCATCAGGGCGTGTTCGCGGCCGATGCCGCGTCCGGCGCCCGTCACGATGGCGACGCGGCCGTCGCAGAGGCGGTTGGTGGGCTCGCTCATGGTTGCTCCAGCGGATCCAGGTGGGGGCGGGGACCGCTGGAGGCTACCGGCGGGTAGCCGCGAGGCCCGTGTCGGAGCCGGTCACTCCCGGTTCAGCAGTCGTCGAAGTCGTCGGGCTCGAGTGACCAGGGGGAGAGGTTCTCGGGGCCGTCCTCGGTCACCAGCACCTGGTTCTCGAGCTTGACGCCCTGGCCGCCGGCGTATGCCCCCACGTAGGACTCGACGGTCAGGACCATGCCGGCCTCGAGCACGCCGTCGTAGCCGAACTCGTCCCACGACTCGGGGAACGTGATGGACGGCCACTCGTCGCACTGGCCTACCCCGTGGAAGAGCACCGAGTAGTGCCGGTAGTCGTCGACGGAGGGCTTCTGCGAGTCGTGGCAGAGTTCGCGGAACGTGACCCCGGGACGGAGCAGGTGGATGTTGTCCTCGATCTGCCGGCGGGCCAGCTCGTACACGTGACGTTGGTCGTCGTCGAGGGGCCCGCCGCCGCAGATCCAGGTGCGGGAGATGTCGACCATCATCCCGTACGACCCGACCAGGTCGGTGTCGAAGGCGACCAGGTCGCCTTCCTGGATGACGTAGCTCGAGCACTCCTGGAACCACGGGTTGGTGCGTGGCCCGGCGGACAGCAGCCGGCACTCCATCCAGTCGCCGCCCCTCGCGAACATCTCGGCCCACAGCACCGCCCACAACTCCTGCTCGGAGATGCCGGGCCGGAGCGCCTCGAACATCCGCCGGCAGGCCACCCGGGCGGCCTCCAGCGAACAGCGCATGGCGAGGAGCTCGTCGGGGCCCTTGATGGCGCGAGCATGTTCCATCACGGCCATGGCATCGACCAGTTCGAGGCCCTCGGCCTGGAGCGCCTGGACGGCGTGGACCGGCATCGGGTCGGCGGCGATCCGGCCGCCCCCGGCCTCCCGGACCAGTTCGGCGATCTCACCGGCGAACAGGGCGGCCTTCTCGTCGCCCCGCTGGCCGGCGAGGAAGTAGGTGAAGCTGTTGGTGGGTCGGACCTCGGCGATGAGCGGGTTGTGGGCCGAGAGGAAGTCGCAGGCCGGATAGTCGAACAGGATGAGTGGACCCTCGGCGGGGACCCAGAGCCAGCGTGCCTCGTTGTGGGTGAACCACAGCTGCATGTTCGGCGCGTTCGTGGCGTACATGAGGTTCATGGGGTCGAACAGGAGGGCGCCGACGAGGTCGCGTGCGACGAGTTCCTGCTGGATGCGGCCGACCCGGTACTCCTGCATGGCGTCCAGGTCGGGGAGTTGGAGGCCTGCGGCCGCCCACTCCGTGAATGCCGGCTCGCCCGGGCCGAGGACCACCCGGTTGCCCTCGGTGGCGGCCCGCTGGACGAGCGGGTCCTCGAAGGTCCGGCGGATCCTGGCGCTGGCACTGGTCGGTGCGCCCATGGGGCGCCTCCTCTCGTCGAATGGAAATTGGTTCGGTTGTGCGGTCCTCAACCCCGCATGCGCGACCCGTTGGGGTCGAACAGCGGCTGGTCCCGTCGGGTCGCCCTGCGGCGCACCCCCAGGACCTCGATCTCGAACTCGGCGGCGTCGGTGACGCCGACCGGCAGGTAGCCGAGGGCGCAGGAGGCCTGTGACCAGTGGGCGTAGCCGCCCGAGGTGGCCCAGCCGACGACCTCGCCGTCGTGCCAGATGGGTTCGTCACCGAGCACGTCGGCGGCGTCGGCGCCCTCGCCCGGCTCGAGCGTGAAGGCGCAGAGGCGACGTTGCGGTCCTGTCTCGCGTTCTGCCAGCACGGCGTCCCGGCCGATGAAGTCGCCCTTTTCCGGCTTGACGAAGCGGTCCATGCCGGCCTCGCCCGGCGTGTAGATGGACCGGTATTCGGAGGCCCAGGCGCCGAAGTCCTTGTCGAAGCGCATGCTGTCGAGGGCTCGCAGGCCGAACGGCCGGATGCCGTGGGGGGCGCCGGCCCTCACCAGGACGTCGAAGAGCCGGGCCTGGAGCGATGCGGGCACCCACAACTCGAAGCCCAGGTCGCCGGTGAAGGTGATTCGGCCAACGAGGGCGTCGACCATGCCGACGTCGAGTCGTCGGATGTCGAGGAAGCGGAACGCCTCGCCGGACACGTCGTCGTCGGTCAGGTCGCCGAGGACGTCCCGGGCGCGGGGCCCGGCGATCGACAGGCCGGCCAGTTCGTGGCCGAGCGGCTGGTACGCCACGGAGCGGTCGTCGGCGAGGAGTGACCGGAACCAGCGTTCGTGGTAGCCCTCGGCGACGCCCGAGCCCAGGACGAGGAACCGTTCGGTGCCGTCGAAGGGGTCGGCCAGCGTGGCCACGGTGAAGTCGCCGATGAGGCGGCCCTGATGGTTCAGCATCGGGGTCAGCGCCATCCGGCCGGCCGCGGGGATGCGGTTGGCCATGACCCGGTCGAGGAACGCCCGGGCGCCGGAGCCGGTGAACTCGTGCTTGGCGAAGCCCGTCGTCTCGATGAGGCCGACGCCCTCGCGCACGGCGGCGACCTCCTCGGCGACCACCGGGAAGGCGTTCGAGCGGCGGAACGTGACCTCCTCGACGGGCTCCTCGCCTCGGCGTTGGAACCACAGCGCTGTCTCGAGTCCGTACGAGGCACCCCACACGGCGTTGGCCTCGGTGAGCGACCCGTGGATCGGCGAGGTGTGCAGCGGACGGCCGACGGGGAGCTCCTCGTTCGGGAAGGTGATGCTGAAGCGCCGGCTGTAGTTCTCCATCACCTTGGCGCGGGTGTAGGAGGGGGTGGTCCAGTCGCCGAACCGGGCCACGTCCATGCCCCAGATGTCGAAGCCGGGGTCGCCGGTCGTGATCCAGTTGGCCATCGACAGCCCCACGCCGCCGCCCTGGGACAGTCCGGCCATGACGCCGCACGCCACCCAGTGGCCGGGCTGGCCGCGGACCGGGCCGATGACCGGGTTGCCGTCGGGGGCGAACGTGAACGGGCCGTTGACGACCGTCTGGATGCCGGCGTCGGCGTAGATCGGGAAGTGCTCGAAGCCCAGTTCCAGCGACGGGGCTATCCGGTCGAGGTCGGGGGTGAGCAGCTCGTCGGCGAACGTCCAGGGGGTCTCGCGGACCGACCAGGGGACACAGGCCTTCTCGTAGGTGCCGAGCAGCAGGCCCTCGCCCTCGGCCCGGAGGTAGATCTCGCCGCCGAAGTCGATGGCGCCGCGGCCCTGGCCGCCGGTCTCGTCGAGCCAGGGCTTCAGTTCCGGGATCGGCTCGGTGAGGAGGTACATGTGCTCCATGGCGAGGATCGGCAGTTCGAGTCCGCACATGCGACCGACCTCGCGGGCCCAGAGTCCACCACAGTTGACGAAGTGCTCGCAGGCGATCTCGCCCTTGTCGGTCTCGAGGATCCACGTGCCGTCGGGGCCCGGGCGGATGGCCCGGACCCACGTGTTCTGGTGGACCTCGGCGCCGGCCTGGCGGGCAGCGGCGGCGTACGCCTTGGTGACGCCCGTGGGGTCGACGTGGCCGCCGACCGGGTCCCAGAGGGCGCCGACGAAGTGCTGCTCCTCCATGAACGGGATCAACGCCTTGGCCTCCGACGGTGTGATCATCTCGGTCTGCATGCCGAGGTAGCGGCCGCGGGCGTGCGACATCCGCAGCCAGTCGAGGCGGTCGACGTCGTCGGCCAGCATCACCTCGCCGGTGAGGTGGATGCCACACGACTCGCCGGAGCGGGCCTCGAGGTCCTTGTAGAGCTGGACGGTGTAGCGCTGGAGGGCGGCCACGTTGGGGTCGCCGTTGATGGTGTGCATGCCGCCGGCGGCGTGCCACGTGGAGCCGGCGGTGAGGTGCTTCCGCTCGAGCAGGACGGCGTCGGTCCAGCCGGCCTCGGTGAGGTGGTAGAGGACGCTGGCGCCGACGACGCCGCCGCCGATCACGACGACCTGTGCCTGGGATTTCACGGGTGGGGCGCTCCTGTGGTCACGGGGTGGGTGGGGGAGCCGGGGTTCCGCGGTCAGTAGTCGGTCTCGACGCCGCCCTCGGCGACGCGGCGGGCAAGGAACTCGTCGAGTTCTTCGCGGCGGTCCTCGGGCATCGGTGGCTCTTCGTGGGCGGCGAGGACCTGGTGGGCCAGCTTCTCGGCGCGCTGGTGGGCCTCGAGGCGGCCCGTGTCGTCCCAGTTCTCGAAGTTGGTCCACGACGAGACCATCGGCTGGAAGTGCTCGGAGGTGTAGCGCTCCCGGGTGTGGGCGGTGCCGAAGAAGTGGCCGGCCGGACCGACCTCGGCGATGGCCTCGACGGCGAGCGTGGCGTCGTCGACCACGAGCGGCTTGAGCATCTCGGTGACGCCGTTGAGGAGGTCGGCGTCGATGACCATCTTCTCGTAGGAGGTGAGGAGGCCGCCCTCGAGCCAGCCGGCGCCGTGCAGCAGGAGGTTGACGCCGCCCATGACGGCGCCCCAGATGGCGATGACGCTCTCGTAGGCGGACTGGGCGTCGACGCTGTTGGAGGCGTTGACGTTCGAGGAACGGAAGGGGAGCCGGTAGCGACGGGCCAACTGGCCGCTGACGAGGCAGGCCTTCCAGTACTCGGGGGTGCCGAAGGCGGGGCTGCCGGAGCGCATGTCGACGTTCGAGGTGAAGCCGCCGTAGCAGACGGGCGCGCCGGCTCGGACCACCTGGGTGTAGGCGATCCCGGCGAGGGCCTCGGCGTTCTGGAGAACGAGGGCGCCGGCGACGGTCACGGGGGCCATGGCGCCGGCCAGCGTGAACGGCGTGATGATGATCAGTTGGTTGCGGGCCGACATCTCCTGGATGCCGTGGAGCATCACGGTGTCGTAGCGCAGCGGTGTGCTGGCGTTGATCACCGAGTAGATCGAGGGCTGCTCGCAGATGGTGGCCTCGTCGACGCCGCGGGCGATGCGGGTCATCTCGATGGCGTCCAGGTTGCGCGGCCGACTGAGGCTGTAGACGAACGGGACCTTGTCCGAGAGCGTCAGCATGTCGTGGGTGGCCTCGAGGTGCCGGATGGACGGGTGCAGGTCCATGGGCTCGACGGGGTATCCCGCCACCGTGTGGATGGCGTTGAGGACCTGCCCCATCTTGATGAGGTTCCGGTAGTCGTCCCGGTTGCCGTCGCGCCGGTCGCGTCCGAGGCCGGTGACGAAGGGCGGGCTGGCAACCGATGTGTAGATGATGTGGTCGCCGCCGAACACGAGGTCTCGGTGGGGGTCGCGGCCGTGCAGGGTGAACTGGTGTGGCGCCGTCGAGATCAGGCGTTCGACGAGGTCGGGGTCGAATCGGACCCGTTGGCCGTCGACGTCGGCGCCGGCGTCGGCCAACTGGCGGCAGGCGGTGTCGTCGAGGAAGTCGATGCCGGTCTCGGCGAGGACCCGCAGCGACGCCTGGTGGATGGCCTCGAGTTCGTCGTCGGACACGGCACGGATGGGGTCGAGCAGCATCCGGGGCTGCTCCCACGGTGGCTGTTCGGCGATGACGTCGCGGACTTTGGGCCGGCTGCTGCGCTGCCCGCGGCGCGCACTCATCGTGTCTCCCCGGGGTTCGACCGTTGCATCCCGGGCTGGTACCCGAGCTGCACCGAGACCTCGGCGGCGTGCCGTCGCACCAGTTGGGCGATGTCGTGGGCCCGGTCGTCGGGTGGGAAGCGGTAGGCGGGGCCGTATGCGTAGAGGGCGCCGACGGCGCGGCCGTCGGGTCCGACGATCGCCGAGGCGCAGCTGGTGAGACCGTCCACGTACTCGCCCTCCGACCAGGCGACGCGTTGCTCGACGGTGTCGGCGATCCGGGCCCGTAGGACGGCCGGGTCGGTGATGGTGCGGTCGGTGAACCGGGTGAGTTCGACGTCGAGGAAGGCGTCGAGCTCATCGGCGGGCCAGGTCGCCAGGACGACGAGGCCGACCGAGCCGGCGTGGTGGGGGATCCGCTCGCCGGTCCAGTCCTCGACGCGGATGGGTTTGGGGCCGTCGACCTGGCGGATGGTCACGGTGTCGCGACCGACGACGATGGAGAGGCAGGCGGCTTCGTCGAGCTGCCGGGAGAGTTCCATGAGGTGGGGGTCGGCCATGGTCTGGAGGTCGACGACGGGGTCGGGCGTGCCGCGCATCTGACGGATCCGGCGGCCGATCCGGTAGGTGCCGTCGTCGTCGCGCTGGACGGCGTGTGCCTCCTCGAGGGTGGCGAGCAGCCGCGCCACCGTGCTGGTCGGCAGTTGGACGCGATCGGTGAGTTCGACGAGGCGCCCGGGTCGCCGGCCGATCTGGTCGAGGAGCGCGAGTGCGCGTTCGACGCTCTGCACGGTCTGCATCGGCACACAGAGTACCGACATGCGGGAATCTGTCAATAAGTTTCCGCAGAGCGGGAACCCAGGTGGAACAGCGCCGGGTCAGCCGTCGAGGCCCTCCGAGAACGGGATCGGATCGGGCTCGGGCATGAGGTGGAGGTCATCGCCCTCGTAGGGGTGTGCCCGGGCCACGTCCTCGTCCAGAACGACGCCGAGGCCGGGCTCCGACGAGGGGATGACGCGGCCGTCCTCCCAACGGATCGGTGTCTCCAACAGGTCGGCGTGGAAGCCGTCCCAGGTGCCGATGGATTCGAGGACCAGGAAGTTGGGCGTGCAGGTCGCCAGGGCGATGTTGGCGGCAGCCACCACCGGGCCGCAGTAGCAGTGGGGGGCGAGTACGGCATGGTGGACCTCGGCCACCGAGGCGATCTTCTTGCCCTGCAGGATCCCGCCGCTGCGGCCCAGGTCCGGCTGGAGGACCTGGGCGGCGCCGGCTCGCAGCACGGCGGCGAACTCCGACAGTGTGGTCAGCCGCTCGCCCGTGGCGATCGGGATCGTGGTGCCGCGGGCCACGGCGGCCATGCCCTCGACGTCGTCGGGAGGAATGGGCTCCTCGAACCAGAGCGGGTCGTAGGGCTCGAGCCGCCGGGCCAGCCGCAGTGCCCCCGAGGGCGTGAACTGGCCGTGGGTGCCGAACAGCAGGTCGGCCCGGTCGCCCACCGCCTCGCGGATCGCCGCCGTGTAGCGCTCGGAGAGGTCGAGGCGTTCGAGCGACGGCTGACGCCCGTCGTACACCGTGTAGGGGCCGGCCGGGTCGAACTTGACGGCCGTGAAACCCTGCTCGACGGCGGCGACCGCAGCGGCGGCGGCCAGGTCGGGGTCGGTGTAGAGGTTGGGGCCGTCCTTGGGGGCGTAGGCGTCGTCGCCGTCCGGATAGAGATAGGTGTACGAGCGCAGGCCCTCGTGGACCCGGCCACCCAGCAGGTCGTACACGGGCCGGCCGGTCTCCTTGCCGATGAGGTCCCAACAGGCCATCTCGAGGGCGCTCATCACGCCGCACAGGGTCGGGTCCGGCCGGGAGGCGTAGCCGCTCCCGTAGGCGCGCCGCCAGAAGGACTCGACGTCGAAGGGGCTCTGCCCGACCAGCCAGCGGTCGGCCACGTCCTCGATCATCCTGGCCACGAGGTGGGGGTCGAAGGTGGCGACGTAGGCCTCGCCGACGCCCTTCCCGCCGCTGTCGGTGGTGAGCGTCACGAAGATGAAGTAGCGGCCGCCGTGGCGCGGTGGCGGGTTGGCGACGACGAACGTCTCGACGTGGTCGATCCTCATGGGCAGGCTCCCGGGTCGGTTCCGTTGGGCAGGACCACCGTCCGGAGCACCTCGCCACGGCGGACCTCGTCGAAGGCGGCGTCGATGTCCTCGAGGGGATGCGTGGACGACACGAGGGCGTCGAGCTCGAGGTCGCCCGAGCGGTAGTGGCCGAGCAGGCGGGGGACGTCCTCGGCCAGCCGGACGGTGCCCATCTTGGAGCCGAGGATTCGCTTGTTCGCCGCGGCCAGGAGCGAGGGGTCGACGTCGAAGGCGACGCCGTCCGGGGGCATGCCGACCAGTACGAGCGCTCCCATGGGCTCGAGCAGGTCGACGGCCCCGTCGAGGGCGGCGGGGTTGGCCGTGGTGACGAACACGTGGTCGGCCAGGCGGCCCCCGGTCGCCTGGCAGAGGGTCCCGGCCACGTCGCCGGCGACCGGGTCGACGGCGTGGGTGGCGCCGAATGCCAGCGCCGATGTGCGCTTGTCGGCCAGTGGGTCGACGGCCACGATCGGGTCGGCGCCGGCCAGGCGTGCCCCCTGGAGGGCGCCGATGCCGACGCCGCCGCAGCCGACGACGACCACGGCGTCCCCGGCGGCCACACGTGCCGTGTTGTGGACCGAACCGGCACCGGTGAGCACACCGCAAGCCAGCAGCGATGCCGAGACGGCCGGAACGTCCTCCGGATGGGCGACCAGTTGGGTGCGGTGGACGACGACCTGCTCGGCGAAGGCGCCGGTGTTGAGCCCCTGGGCGACTGGTTCGCCGACGGCGTCGGTGAGCAGCGACCGCTCGTCGAGGGAGAAGTCGCCCGCGCAGGCCACGTGGTGGCCGCGGCGGCAGGCCGGGCACTCGCCGCAGGTCCGGACGAGCGAGACCACCACCGGGTCACCGACGGCCAGGTCGTCGACGCCGGCGCCGAGTTCGAGCACCCGGCCGGCGGCCTCGTGGCCCATCACCAGCGGGAAGTCCGTGGCCCAGCCGCCGTCCACGTACATCAGGTCCGAGTGGCAGACGGCGCAGGCGTCGACGCGGACCCGCACCTCGCCGGGGCCGGGCGCGGCCAGGACCAGTTCCTCGATCGACTGCGGTCCGCCCACGCCCCGGCAGACGGCCGCACGGATCGTGGTCCCCTCCGGCACGGCGCGGAACCTAGCCCAGGTGGGGTGCGGGCTCAGCCGAGGACGAGTTCGGCGGCCTGGCGCAGCTGCTCGGGGGAGCGGGCTGCCACGTTGAGCATCGTGACCGGGCTGTCCTCCCAGGCGGCGAGGCGTTCCCGGATCCGGGCGGGTGGGCCGACGAGGCTGATCTCGTCGGCGAAGTCGGCGGGCACCGCCTCGATGGCCTCGTCGCGTCGACCCTCGAGGAAGAGCTCCTGGATGCGCAGGGCCTCCTCCTCGAAGCCCATCCGGGCCATGAGCTTGGTGTGGTAGTTCTGGCCCTTGGCGCCCATGCCGCCGATGTAGAAGCCCAGGCTGGCCCGGACGGGAAACAGTCCGGCCTCGACGTCGTCGGTGACGTTGAAGGAGACGTTCACGGCGATCTCGAAGCCCTCCCGGCGACCGGCGATCTGGTCGGCGTAGACCTCCTGACGCCAGGGGGAGTAGTAGAGCGGCAGCCAGCCGTCGGCGATCTCGGCGGTCTGGGTGACGTTCCTCGGTCCCTCGGCGCCGAGGAAGATCGGCACATCGGTTCGCAGCGGGTGGGTCATCACCTTCAGCGGCTTGCCGAGCCCCGTCGAGCCTTCGCCGGTGTACGGCAGGGGCCAGAACTCGCCGTCGTTGCGGAGGTGCTCCTCTCGGGCGAAGGCCCGGCGCAGGATGTCGACGTACTCGCGGGTGCGGGCCAGAGGCCGGTCGGAGGGCTGCCCGTACCAGCCCTCCACGACCTGGGGGCCGGACACGCCGAGCCCGAGGATGAGGCGGCCGTTCGAGAGGTGGTCGAGGGTGACGGCGTGCATGGCGGTCGCCGTGGGTGTGCGGGCCGACATCTGGACGATGCCGGTGCCGAGTCGGATTCGCTCGGTCTGGGAGGCCAGCCAGGCGAGTGGCGTGAAGGCGTCGGACCCCCACGACTCGGCGGTCCAGACGGCGTCGAACCCGAGCCGCTCTCCCTCCTGGACGAGGGGGACGAGGTCGGTCGGGGGCTGTGCCCCCCAGTAGCCGAGGGTCAGGCCGAGTTGCATGCCGCCATCGTCGCAGCGGACGGCGGGGCGGGCCAAGCCACCGGCACTCCGGGCGCTGGCCTAGCCTCCCGACGATGGAGGGGTATCCCCGGCAGCAGGCCCGGACCCGGCGCTTCACCTGCGGGGCGCCCCGCACGGTGTCGGTGGCCGACGACGGGTCCCGGGTGCTGTTCCTGCGGTCGGCGGGAGGCGACAACCCGGTGAACGCCCTCTGGCGCCTCGATCCGGCGACGGGCGACGAGCACCTGGTCGCCGACCCGGACACCCTCCTCGCCGACGGCGGGCCGGAGACCGACCGTGAGCAGGCCCGCCGGGAGCGTGCCCGGGAGGTGGGCGGCGGGATCACCGCCTACGACGGCCTGCCCGACCTGTCCCGGGTGTGCTTCGTGCTGGCCGGGCAGGTGTTCCTCGCCGACGTCGACGAGGGTCGCGTGGTCGAGCTGGCCTCCAGCGGCGACGCCTTCGACGCCCGGCTGTCCCCCGACGGGGCGACCGTCGCCTACGTGTCGGGCCGCGGCCTCCGGGCCACCGGCGCGGGCGGCGACCACCGACTGATCGGCGGGACCACCGCGACGGTCTCGTGGGGGACCGCCGAGTTCGTGGCCGCCGAGGAGATGGGCAGGATGCGCGGCCACTGGTGGGCGCCCGACGGCGGCAGCCTCCTGGTCGCCCGGGTGGACGAGGAGCCGGTCGCCGAGTGGTGGATCTCGGCGCCGGTCGACCCGGATGCGGCGCCGCGGGCGATCCGCTACCCGGCGGCCGGGACCGCGAACGCGGTGGTGGGCCTGGGCGTCGTGGCCCTCGATGGCACGGTCGTGGACGTGGACTGGCGTCGGGACGGCGCCTTCGAGTACCTGGCCGGCGTCCAGTGGGGCGCCGACGGTCCACCGTTGCTGGTGGTGCAGTCACGCGACCAGCGCACCCTGGTCGTGCTGGAGGTCGAGGTCTCGGACGGTTCCACCAGCGAGGTGTACCGGGTGGAGGACGAGGCCTGGGTCGAACTGGTCCCCGGGTCGCCGTGCCGGTGGGACGGGTCGCTCGCCACCGTCGAGGACCGGGACGGGGCCCGTCGACTCGTGGTCGACGGCGAGGCGGTCACCCCCGACGGACTGCAGGTGCGGCGCATCGTCGGCGTGGACGGCGACCGGCTCGTGGTGTGTGCATCGTCGGATCCGCTGGACATCGATGTCGTGGCGTTCGGTCGCGATGGGACGGTCGACGTGTTGTCGTCGGGTGGTGGCGTGCGCGGCGCCGTGGTCGGCGGCGGCGTGTTGGCCGTGTCGGTGGCGGACCTCGAGCGCCCACGCCTCGAGGTTTCGGGGCACGTCGTGGCCTCCCACGCCGAGGAGCCGGTCGTGTCGGCGATGCCGACGTTCCACGTGGTCGGGGAGCGGGACCTGCGGGCCGCGGTGCTCCTCCCCACGGACTGGTCGATCGAGGAAGGGTCGCCCCTGCCGGTGCTGCTCGACCCCTACGGCGGGCCGCACGCCCAGCGGGTGCAGCGGACCCGGGGGCAGTTCCTCACGTCGCAGTGGTTCGCCGACCGGGGGTTCGCGGTGGTCGTCACCGACGGCCGCGGCACGCCGGGTCGTGGCCCCGCCTGGGAGCGGGCGGTGCGGGGTGACCTGGCCGGCCCGGTGCTCGACGACCAGGTCGACGCCCTCCACGCACTCGCCGAGGCCGACGACCGCCTCGACCTGTCCCGGGTGGCGATCCGGGGCTGGTCGTTTGGCGGCTACCTCGCCGCCCTGGCCGTACTTGCCCGCCCCGACGTGTTCCACGCCGCCGTGGCGGGGGCGCCGGTCACCGACTGGCGGCTCTACGACACGCACTACACCGAGCGCTACCTCGGCCACCCCGACGAGGAGCCGGACAACTATGGGTGCACCGACCTGTGCGCCCTGGCGGGGTCGCTGGGCGACGACGTGCCGGTGCGGCCGTTGCTGCTGGTGCACGGCCTGGCCGACGACAACGTGGTCGCCGCCCACACGCTGCAGCTGTCACGGGCGCTGCTCGAGGCGGGCCGTCCCCACCGGGTGCTGCCGCTCTCGGGCGTGACGCACATGACGCCCCAGGAGGACGTCGCCGAGAACCTCCTGCTGCTGCAGTTGGACTTTCTCAACGAGGCGCTGGGTCGCTGACCCTGTTCTCTCCCCGGGACCGCCACCAGCGGGGTGGGTCCAGATTCACACCGCCGTCCAGCCGCCGTCGACGAGGAGGACGTGGCCGGTGAGGTACGAGCCGGCATCGGAGGCCAGGAGCAGCAGGGCGCCGTCGAGTTCGTGTTCCCGGCCGCCGCGGCCCATGAGGGCGCCGGACTCGACATAGGCCCGCCCGGCGTCGTCGTGGAACATGGCGTCGCTGTTCATCTCGGTCTCGAACCAGCCCGGGGCGAGCGCGTTGACGCGGATGCCCTTGCGGGCCCACTGGGCGGCGAGTTCCCGGGTGAGGTTGTGGATGCCGCCCTTGGCGGTGGCGTAGCCGGCCAGGCGCAGCCGTCCGCCGGAGACCTCGCCCAGCACGGAACCGATGTTGACGACCACGCCGGGGTGGTCGTTGGCGATCCACCAGCGGGCCGCCCGCCGGGCCAGCTCGTAGGGGGCGATGAGGTCGACCTCGAGCTCGCGGCGGAACTCCTCGAGGTCGTCGTCGACGGCCGGCAGCACCCGCGAGAAGCCGGCGTTGTTCACGAGGACGTCCAGTCGGCCGTACCGGTCGACGGCGGCGTCCAGCAGCGACTGGGGACCGTCGGGGGCGGCCACGTCGCACTCGACGGCGAGGGCGTCGGGCAGGTCGGCGGCCAGGGCCTCGAGCCGGTCGATCCGCCGGGCGGCCAGCACGACCTTGGCCCCGACGCCGGCCAGCACCCGGGCGAAGCGTTCCCCGAGGCCGCTGCTGGCCCCGGTGACGACGACGACCCGCCCGTCCAGCCGGAACCGGTCGAGCGCGCCCGAGGGAGAGGTGTCAGCGGGGGGAAGGTCAGGGGGGGAGCCCATGCGGGCCGAGCCTAGGCCGGGTGGCAGGCCACCTCGGTGGCCTTGACGGCGGCCCAGACCTCGGCGCCGACGCGCAGTGCCAGGCCCTTGACGGCGGCCGGCGTGACCTCGGCGACGACCGGCAGCGGCCCGTCCAGCACCACCCGGACCCGCTCGAAGGCCGGCTGCAGGTCGGCGACGGTCGCCTGCCAGACGTTGCGGGGGCTGCCCTCGGGTCGGGTGGCGTGGAGGGCCACGGCGGCCGGGGGGACCACCAGGTGGACCCGGCCGTGGGCCGGCTCGGCGAGGACCACCCGGGTGCCGTCGGCGGTCACCGCCTCGGTGCCGGTGGCCTCGGCGTCCAGCAGGTTCAGGCCGGCGAGTGAGGCGGCGTACCGGGTGCGGGGACGGCTGCGCACCTCGGCCGGGCTGCCCGACTGGGTCACGACGCCGTCCTCGAGGACGACGAGCCGGTCGGCGAGCGTCGCCGCCTCGACCGGGTCGTGGGTGACGAGCAGCGTGGCGGGCGCACCATCGTCGCCGGATCCACCCCCGGCGAGCACGCCGTTGATGAGGTGCCGGGACTCGACGTCGAGGGTGGCGGACGGCTCGTCGAGCAGCAGGAGTGCCGGGCCGGTGGCGAGGGCCCTGGCGAGGGCCACGCGCTGGGCCTGTCCGCCGGAGCACTCGTGGGGTCGCCGCGCCGCCAGGTCGGTGAGGCCGAGTGCGTCGAGCAGCCCGGCGACACGGTCGGGCGTGGCACCGGGACCGAACCCCACGTTGGCGGCCACGGTCAGGTGGGGGAACAGCAGCCGTTCCTGGGGCACCCAGCCCACGCGGCGCTCGTGGGGAGCCGAACGTGTTCCGGTCGCCGGTTCGTCCACGACGACGCCGGCCAGTTCGAGGCGTCCTTCGTCGAGGCCGACCAGCCCGGCGAGGAGTCGCAGGAGCGTGCTCTTGCCGGCGCCGTTGGGGCCGAGCACGGCGACCCGCTCGCCGGCCTCGGCCCGCAGGTCGACCTGGAGGTGGAGGTCGCCGAGCCGCACGGTTCCCGTCAGAGCGAGGGCCGTCATCGTCGGAAATCCCGCCCCGGCAGCCAGCGGTCGCGGAGGGGCAGCAGGACGGCCAGGGCCACGACCAGCATCACGAGGCTCAGGGCCAGGGCCCGCTCGGGTTCGGCCTCGAGGGCCAGGAAGGTGGCGAGGGGCAGCGTCTGGGTGCGACCGGGCAGGTTGCCGGCGAACGTGATGGTGGCGCCGAACTCGCCGATGGCCCGGGCCCAGGCCAGGGCCAGCCCGGCGCCCATGGCGGGCAGCAGTCGGGGGAGGGTCACCCGCCAGAGCACCAGGCGGGGCGGGGCGCCCAGCGTGGCGGCCACGCCCTCGAGGTCGTCGAGTTCCCGGCGGGAGGCCTGCAGTGCCCCCTCCACGGCGAGCACGTAGAAGGGGAGTGCCACGAAGGTGGCGGCGACGATGGCGCCGCCGAGCGTGAACGGCAGGGTGAGGCCCAACCAGCGGTCCAGCCACTGGCCGACGAGGCCCCGCCGCCCGAGGGCGAACAACAGGGCGGTGCCGCCCACGACCGGCGGGAGCACCATGGGCAGCACGACCAGGGCCCGGACGAGGCGCCGGCCCGGCAGGTCGACCCGGGCGAGCGCCCAGGCCAGCGGCGTGCCCAGGAGGAGGACGACCACGGCGGCGACCAGGCTGACGACCAGCGAGACGCGCAGCGCGTCGAGGACGACTGCGTCGCCCAGAAGGTCGGGGAGTGCCGTCCACGGCATCCGCTGGAGGAGGCCCAGCACCGGCAGGCCGAGCACCAGCACGGCGACACCGGCCAGCGCCAGCAGGAGGCGCCTCACCGGTCGAACCCGTGTGCGTCGAGGATGCCCGCCGCGACGTCCGACGCCAGGAACCCGACGAACCGCTCGCCGGCCGGGGTGAGTGCGGCGGCCACGTAGCCGACCGAGGCCGGCAGGTCGGCGATCGCCTCGAGGCCGTCGCTGGACAGGACGTCCGTGGCGTAGACCACGCCGACGTCGGCCTCGCCGAGTGCCAGCCGTGAGACGACGGCACGGACCGATGCCTCTTCGGTGTCCGGGGCGAGGGGGAGGCCCAGCCGGCGGGTGGCCGCACCGCAGGGGACGGGCTCGGCGCACACGGCCACCCGGAGGTCCGGGACGGCGAGGGCGTCGGGGCCGGTGACGCCGGCGGGGTTGCCGCCCGGGACGGCGAGGACGAGGCGGTTCGTCGCGAACGGGACGGATTCGACGCCGGCGGGAAGCAGGTCCGGGTCGGCGGTGAGGAACACGTCGGCCGGGACGCCGTCGCGGACCTGTGCGGCCAGGTGGCTCGACCCGCCGAACACGAGGGTGCCGGCCTCGCCGGCCCGCTGCTCGTGGGCGCTCGCCAACTCGGGCAGCACGTCGGTCAGCGACGAGGCGGCGAGGATCGTGGGGCCGGCCGCCGTGCTGCCGCAGGCGGGCAGGAGGGTGAGCAGCGTGAGCGCGACGAGGGTCCGCATCCCGGGACCGTGTTCAGCGTGGCCGCTCGATGACGACGTTGGTGGCCTTGACCGTCGCGACGGCGAGGACGCCCGGTTCGAGGCCCAGGTCGTCGACGGCCTCGGCGGAGATCAGCGAGACGATCCGGTGGGGGCCGGCCTGCACCTCGACCTGGGCCATCACCCCGTCGCGCAGGACCCGGGTGACGAGTCCGGTGAGCCGGTTGCGGGCCGAGAGGGCCGTGCCGGCCGCGTCGGGCGACTCGGCCAGGTCCTGGGCCAGCGCGGCCAGGTCGGTGCCGGCCACGAGGCGGTGGCCGCCCTCGGTGCGGCGGGCGGGAAGCCGCCCGGCGTCCACCCAGCGCCGGACCGTGTCAGTGCTCACCCCCAGCAGGTGCGCCGATTCTCCGATCTTGAACTCGCTCATCTAAGGAAAACTAGAGGAAAAACGTGCACTCGCCAAGGGCTAGGGTCTCGCCATGAGCATTCCGGTGACGACCGACGACCTCGCCACGAACCTCGAGGAGTACGGCGCTGCCTGCTTCCTGCTGAGCGTCCCGCCGGGAGGTGGCCACCCGAAGGTCGCGCACGTGCCCGTGGTGTGGGACGGGGAGGTGCTGCGCTGCACCCCGGGCGGCGGCACCCTGCGCAACCTGGGCGAGGGCGCACCCGTCACGCTGGTCTTCCCCGGACCCACGCGCGACTCGCATTCGATGCTCCTGGACGGAACGGGCCGGGCGGTCGATGAAGAGACCGCCGAGATCGAGGTGACCGGCGGCGTCCTCCACCGCCCTGCCCCGGACAACCCCGGCGACGAGGCGCACTGCTAGTTCAGGAGGGCGGGCAGACCCGCCCCCTTCTCCCTCAGTCAAACGGTCCCGAGCCAACCGAATGGGCGAGTCGAGTCCGGCCACAGCGCAAGGAGAGCCACGGACGGCGGCTGGTAGGTGGGGGAGGGCCGGTGCCGGGTGGCCCGGGGAAGCGAGCGTCTGGCGATCGTCCGGGTGCCCGGTGGTGGCCCGTCAGTCCCGGGACGGGCAAGCAGGAACCGCGCCTACTCGTCGGCGACGATGTGGCCGGGCTCGACCTCGGAGTGGACGACGATCTCGGGACCGGTGCCGGCCGGCCAGACCGGACTCGGGATCTCACCGGTCAGCAGCGGCCGCTCGTTGCGCTGCCTCGGATCGGCGATCGGAACGGCGTCGAGGAGGCGCTTGGTGTAGGAGTGCGTCGGGTTGCGGAACACCTGCTCACGGGTGCCGAGTTCGACGATCTGACCGAGGTACATGACCGCCACCCGGTGGGCGATGCGCTCCACGACGGCCAGGTCGTGGCTGATGAACAGGTAGGAGAGGCCGAGTTCCTGCTGGAGTTCGAGCATCAGGTTCATGACCTGGGCCTGCACGGACACGTCGAGTGCCGAGACGGCCTCGTCGGCGATCACCAGCTTCGGGTTCAGGGAGAGTGCCCTCGCGATGCAGATGCGCTGTCGCTGGCCGCCGGAGAACTGGTGGGGGTAGTTCTGGAGGTGGCGGCGTTCGAGGCCGACCAGCTCGAAGAGTCGGGCCACCCGCTCCTTCAGGTCGTCCCCCTTGGCCAGGCCCTGGATGCGGAGCGGCTCGCCGACGGCGTCGCCGACCCGGGCCCTGGGGTCGAGGCTGGCGAACGGGTCCTGGAAGATGATCTGCATCTCCTGGCGCAACGGGCGCATCGCCCGTGGCCCCAGGTGCGTGATGTCGGTGCCCTCCAGAAGGATCTGTCCCGAGTCGGCCTCGTGGAGCCGGATGATCAGGTTGGCGAGGGTCGACTTGCCGCAGCCGCTCTCGCCGACGACCGCCAGCGTCTCGCCCCGGCCGATGTCGAGTGACACGTCGACGACGGCGTGGACCCTGGCGTGGTGGTCGGCCGGGAACGTCTTGGTGGCGTTGCGGACCTCGACGAGCGGGTCGTCGACGGTCGCGATGGCGTCCTCGTGTTCGGCCTGGTTCCGATCGACGGCGCCGGTGGTCGGCGCGCCGCTCACGTCAGGCTCCCGGCGAGGTGGAAGGGCTCGGGGGCGTCCTTGCCGGCCATGCTGCCGAGGCGGGGCACGGCGCTGATGAGGGCCTGCGTGTAGGGGTCCCGGGGCGAGTGGAAGATCTGCTCGGCGTCACCCTGCTCGACCACCCTGGACCGGTTCATGACGACGACCCGGTCGGCGACCTCGGCAACGACGCCCATGTCGTGGGTTATGAGCATGACGGCGGTGCCGGTCTCGACCTGGAGCTGCTTGATGAGGCCGAGGATCTGTGCCTGGATGGTGACGTCGAGGGCGGTGGTGGGCTCGTCGGCAATCAGGAGGCGTGGGCCGCAGCACAGGGCGATGGCGATCATGATGCGCTGGCGCATGCCGCCCGACATCTCGTGGGGGTACTGGCCGATGCGCTTGTCGGCCTCGGGGATGCGGACCAGGTCGAACATGTCGCGGGCACGGGCGAGCGAGGCCTTCTTGTCGAGGCCCTCGTGGATGCGGAGCGCCTCGGCGATCTGCTCGCCCACCGGGTAGACGGGGTTGAGGCTGGTGAGGGGCTCCTGGAAGATCATCGAGATGTGGTTGCCGCGGATGCCGCGCATGGCGGCCTCCTGCTGGCGGCGCAGGTCCAGTACGGAGCCGTCGGCCATCTGGAAGTCGATGGTGCCGCTCGTGATCCTGGCCCGGGTGCCGAGTTCGACGAGGCGCATGATGGAGAGCGCCGTGACCGACTTGCCCGAACCGGACTCGCCGACCACGGCCAGCGTCTCGCCGGCGTCGATGTCGAAGCCCACGGTGTCGACGGCGGTGAAGTCGTCGAACGTGACCGTGAGGTCCCGGACGGAGAGCAGTGCCATGGCGTTCCTGTCCTCCCTACCGGCCCCGGAGCTTCGGGTTGAAGGCGTCCTGGAGGCCGTCGCCGATCAGGCTGATCGACAGCACGGTGAAGAAGATGGCGAAGCCGGGGAACGTCACGGTCCACCAGGCCTCGAGGATGTATCCCCGGTTGTTGCCGATCATCGAACCCCAGCTGATGGCCGACGAGTCGCCGAGCCCGAGGAAGGAGAGGCCCGCCTCGAACAGGATGGCCACGCCCACGGTGAGGGTGGTCGCCACCAGCAGCGGGGGCATGGCATTGGGGAGGATGGTGCGGAGCATGATGCGGAGGTCTCCGGCGCCGACCGAACGGGCGGCCTTCACGAACTCCATCTCGCGCAAGCGGAGGAATTCCGCTCGGCTGAGGCGGGCGGTCGTCGGCCACGACACCAGGCCGATGGCCAGCGCCACGGTGCGCGACGACGGCTCGAGCATGGTGACCAGCACCATGGCGAACAGCAGCGTCGGGAGCGTCTGGAAGAGTTCGGTGAGCCGCATCAGGGCAGCGTCGATCCACCGGCCGTAGTAGCCGGCGATGCTCCCGACGAGGAGGCCGATGACGACGCTCATGGCGGCCGCCACGGCGGCGACGGCCAGCGTGGTGCGGCCGCCGCCGATGAATCCGGCGAGGATGTCCCGACCGAGGTAGTCGGAGCCCATCATGGGGCCGTCCGCCTCGCTGGGGCCGAGGAAGGGTCGCACGACCATCTTCCTTGCGTCGACCCCGTAGAGCGAGGGTCCGAAGATCGTCATGAAGGCAATGCCGAGGAAGATGACCGCCCCGACCACGGCCGCCTTGTTCCGGAGGAACATCCGGAAGGCGCCGCGCCCCGGGCTGGCGGACACGTCGATGGCCACGCCGGTGTCGGTCATCGGGCGAACCCCCCTTCCTACTCAGTGGGCGCGCTCATCGGGAGCCCCCCACCCGGATGCGCGGGTCGATGAGGCGGTAGACGAGGTCGGTGAGCAGGTTGGCGACGATGACCATCGCCGCCGAGACGAGCAGCAGGCCCAGCATGAGCGGGGTGTCCCGGCGCAGGATCGACTCGAAGGCCATGCGGCCCAGGCCGGGCCAGTTGAAGACCGTCTCGACGAGGACGGCGCCGGAGAAGAGGGCGCCGAACTGCAGGCCGGCGAAGGTGACGATGGGGATGAGGGCGTTGCGAAGGGCGTGCTTGTAGACGACCGTGCGCTCGCTGGCGCCCTTGGCCCGTGCGGTGCGGATGTAGTCGGACTCGAGCACCTCGAGCATCGAGGCGCGGGCCAGCCGCGAGTAGTAGGCGAGGTAGATGATGGCCAGGGTGGTAGCGGGCAGCACGAGGTGCTCGAGGTTGTCGAGCCGTTCCCCGAACCAGCCGCCCTTGTAGCGCAGGTCCTCCATGCCCGAGACGGGGAGGATCTGGAACTTGGAGGCGAAGAGGATGATGAGCATGATCCCGGTCCAGAAGACGGGGAGGGCGTAGCCGACGAGGCTCATGATCGTCACGCCGTGTGAGACGGGGCTCTCGGGGCGGCGGGCGGTGTAGACGCCCAGCAGGACGCCGACGGTGAGGGCCAGGGTGAGGGCGCTGCCGGCCAACAGCAGCGTGGGCCACATCCGGCCCATGATCACGTCGAGGACCGGCCGCTCGTAGAAGAAGGACTCGCCCAGGTCCAGTTGGACCACGTTCCAGATGTAGGTGAGGAGCTGGACGACGAGGGGTCGGTCCAGCCCGTAGCCGGCCCGCAGGCGGGCCAGGTATTCGGGGTCGCCGGAGCCGGTCTGGCTGGCGAGGACGAGGGCGGCGTCGCCCGGGGCCAATTGGATCAGGATGAAGTTCAGGACCACGACTGCCAGCAGCAGTCCGAATACCTGAATCAGCCTGAGTCCGATGCCCCGGGCGAGCGCCGTCACCTCGTCTTCTTTGGCGGTTCGCTAACCGTGCCGGTCTACCGGTCCAGCCAGGTGTCCATCATGCTCGTCATGAAGCCCCAGGGGCCGTCGGGCACGTTGATCACGTCAGGGTGGCGGCCGAGGTAGATCGGCAGCGTGTTGATGTAGTACAGCGGGACCTCCTCGGAGGTGATCTCCTGGAACTCGTCGTAGGCGGCCTTGCGCTCGTCGAAGTCGGTCGACTGGGCGGCAGACAGCAGGAGTTCGTCGACCCGCTCGTTGCAGTACTCCGAGTTGTTGACGAAGAAGCTCTTGATGGCGTTGTCGCACATGTAGATGCGGTGCACGCCGATCACCGGGTCACCCCAGTTGAAGTAGGCGTTCATCGTCATGTCCCACGGCTCCGGATCCGGAGCGAAGAACATCCCGGCCCACGACCCGATGTCGGCCGGCTGGTTGACGGTCACGGTGATGCCGATCTCGTCCACCGCCTGGGCGATGTACTCGGCCACGTTCTTCTGGTGAGCGTCCGGGCCCGGGATGTAGGTGATCGACAACTCCAGCCCGTCGGCGTAGCCGGCCTCGGCCAGCAGCTCGCGTGCCCGATCCAGGTCGACGTCGTAGCGCTCGACGTCGGCGTTGTACCACGGGCTGTCGGGGTGGATGCTCGTCAACTGCTCGCGGGTCTGGCCCATGTGCAGCGTGCCGGTCACGAAGTCCCGGTCGATCGCCAGGACGATGGCCTGGCGCACCCGCAGGTCGCCGACCGCCTCGCTGTTCAGGTTGAACTGCAGCTCGTTGGTCGAGCCGACGCCGAAGGCGTGGTCGTTGTCGAGCACGAGGTCGGCGTTCTCGGCGACGCGCTGGGCGTTGAGCGGGTTGGCGAAGCCGTAGGCATCGATCTCGCCGTTCTCCAGCCCCAGGATCGCCGAGTTCTCGTCGGCGACGACGTTGATGATGATCTCGTCCAGGTACGGACGGCCCGGGATGAAGAAGTCCTCGTTCTTGGTGAGGTGGATCCGCTCGCCCGAGACGAACTCGGTCAAGGTGAACGGTCCCGAGCCCACCACGTCGGTGTGGTTGCGCTCGTGCTCCTTGAGCTCCGCGATCGGCGTGCCGTCGTCGAAGATGTGCTTCGGCATGATCGGCAGCAGCAGGTCGGACACCGCCGTGAGCAGCGCCGGGTGCGGATGGTCGAGGGTCAGCACGATGGTGTACGGGTCCGAGGTGTCGAAGCCCGTGATCGGGGCCAGCATCGGCTTGAACGGATGGTTGGCCTGGACCGCCTGGATCGAGAAGGCCACGTCCTCGGAGGTGATCGGCTCACCGTCGTGGAAGGTGGCGCCCTCGACCAGGTTGAACGTGGCCGTCAGGCCGTCGCCGGAGATGTCCCAGTCGGTGGCCAGGTAAGGCTGCGGCGTCCAGGTCGAGTCGAGGGTCACCAGGGCGGCGAACACCTTCGAGCTCGGGAGGCCGATGCCCACACCCGACTGCATGCCGTGGTTGACGTGGGCGCCGCCCTGCGTGGTCGCGACGATGAACGTGCCACCCGACTTGGGCTGCACGATCGCCTCGATGTCGCCGACCTGCTCGCCACCGGCCAGCGGGGCGTACTCGTAGACCACGTTGGCGGTGGAGGCCGCGTAGTCGGTCGAGTCGGTGTTCTGGATCACGGTGATCTTCGCCGACGAGCAGTCGCCGAAGTCGTCGCACGACATGGAGCCGATGAGGCCCGAGTAGTTCGACACCGAGTGGAGGTGTTCGCGCACCCCGGCCCGGTCGATCACCAGCGTGCCGTCCTGGTCGTAGGAGGCGGCGTCGATGGCGTCGAGCAGCAGCACGGCGGCGTCGTACGAGTGCGCCCAGAACGGGGCGGCCGGGGCCTCACCGAACTCGGCCTCGTAGTCGGCCAGCACGTCGGCGGCGGTCGCATCGGTGGACTGGTTGAAGTTCTCGCCGTAGCGCACGTCGGGACCCGAGAAGTACATGCCCTCGGTCTCGGCCAGCGCCAGGTAGTTGCTGTTGAGCAGGCCGTCGGCCGCCATCATCACGGTGCCTTCGAGGCCGGCGACGGTCTCGGACTGCTGGATGATGAAGTCGCCTTCGGGCTGGAAGATCGGGAAGAACAGCAACTCGGGGCCACCGGCGGCGACCTCGGTCAGGACCGGCACCATGTCGGTGTCGCCCTTGTTGACAGCGGTGAAGCCGGTGAGGGTGCCACCGCCCGCCTCGAAGGCGTCGGCGAAGGCGCGGGCGAGGCCCTCGGTGTAGGGGTCGCCGTCGTGGATCGCCGCAGCCGACGACACGCCGAGCACCTGCAGGGCGAAGTTGGCCGCGGCCTGGCCCTGGTAGAGGTCGTTGTGGGCGGTGCGGAAGTAGCCCGCGTGGTAGTTCGGGCCAGCCGTTCCGGCCAGGTCGGAGGTGAGGGCCGGCGAGGTGTTCGAGCCCGAGACCATCACCATGCCGGCCTCGGAGATCAGCGGGCTGGCAGCGGTTGCCGCGCCGGAGCACGACGTGCCGATCACGCCGATGACGTCCTCGTCGGCGACGATGATCTGCGCGGCCGCCTGGCCGCCGTCGGCCGAACACAGGTCGTCCATGCCGGTACCGACCTCCACGTCGTGGCCGTCGATCTGACCGTAGTCCTCGACGGCCATGCGGATGCCGTTCTCGTTCGGGATGCCCAGGAACGCGACGTCGCCCGAGATCGCGTTCAGCGAACGGATCTGAATCGCCTCGCCCGGACCGACTTCGACGGTTCCGAGCGAACCGTCGCCCAGATACTCGCCGGGTGCCATGGTCGTCGTGGTCTCCGGCGCAGCGGTGGTCGTGGTGGTGCTGGCCGGGGCCTGGACGGCCTTGGTCGTGGTCGGTGCGGCGGTGGTGGTGCTCGCCGCCTTGGTTGTCTGGGGGGCGCTGTCGCTTCCCCCGTCGGAGCCACAGGCACCGGCGATCATCGTGAGCGCCAGCCCCAGGGCCATCAGTACACGTCGATGTCGACGCATGGATCCCCTCCAAAGTGGTGGTCAGTGTGTTGCGTGATCGGGTTCCGACGGAGCGGGTGCCCTTCACGGTGGTGTCGAGGCGTGACCGGGGTCACGGCTTGGCAGTACGGTACGGTACCGTATTCACTCTGCGCCCACAAGGCCGGGTCCCCTGCCGGCGAGCCGTTCCGAACCGAGACGATGACCGACACCCCGACCGAGATCAAGTCGAGCAACGCCGGCCCACCTGAGTCCGATCCGGCCACTGCGGCCATCCTCGACGCTGCAGCCCGCCTGCTCGCTGAACGGGGCGTTTCCGGCTTCACCACCGACGCCCTCGCCAAGGCCGCAAGCGTCTCCAAGAGCAGCATCTACTCGCGGTGGCGCAGCAAGGACGAGATCTTCGTTTCCCTCACCGGGCACGTGGCCGGAGCGGCAACCGTCGCGGACGTTGGCGACCTCGCCGCCGAGCTTCGAGCCTGGTTCGCCGACCGGCAGAAGGTGTACAACCAGCCGGGCTTCCGACAGGTGATCACGAGCCTGATCGAGATCGCCTCCCACGACCCTGTGGTGGACTCGGAGATGGCCGTCTACCTGCACAACCAGCACACCACGTTCAAGCAGATCGTGCGGCGGGCCCAGGAGCGCGGCGAGGTCGACTCCGGCTGGGACCCCGCACTCCTCGAGGAGTACGTCATCGGACCGGTCATGTACCGGGTGCTGCTCGACGACGAACCGCTCGACGACGAGACACTCGACGCCTTCCGGCGGCTGGCCATGACCGCACTGCTCGGCACACCGCCCCCTGCGTGATCACCGTCTTCACCGCACGGCGGGTCCGGACCATGGATCAGTCGCTACCCGAAGCGACGGCCGTGGCGGTGCGGGACGGGCGCATCGTCGAGGTCGGCACGCTCGAGACCCTCCAGCCGTGGCTGGCCCGCCACGAGCACGTCATCGACGACCGTTTCGCCGACGACGTGCTCCTGCCGGGCCTGATCGACCCGCACATGCACCCCGGGCTCATCGCCCTGCTCCTGGCCTGTGAGTGGGTGACCCCCGAGGCCTGGGACCTCCCCGGCCGGCAGGTGCCGGCGACGCATGGGCGAGACGCGTTTCTCGCCAGGCTCGGTGAGCTCGAAGCCGCCCAACCGGCCGGTGAGCCCCTCGTCGTGTTCGGGTTCCACGCCCAGTTCCACGAGGAGGTCTGGCGAGCCGACCTCGACGCCATCTCCACCGGGCGCCCGATCGTGCTCTGGCAGCGGTCGTTCCATGAACTGCGGTGCAACACCCCCGCCCTCGAGTGGCTGGACGCCTCCGAGGCGGCCGCCTGGGACCCCTACATCGACCTCGAGTCCGGCCGCATGTGGGAATCGGGTATGGCGTTCGGCCTCCGCACCCTCAGCCCCCACCTGGTCGGTGGCGAGAAGCTCGGTGGCCGCCTCGCCAAGGTGGTCGGGATGGTCCACCGGGGTGGCGTCACCACGATCGGCGACCCCGGCTACGGCGTGCTCGACCTGGACCACTACCTCGAGACGCTGCTCAGCGTGCACGAGGGTTCCGACGTGCCGTTCCGCCAGTACCTGATCCCGGCCATCGGCCGCTACCGCATGGCGTACGGACCCGGCTTCGCCGACACGCTGGCCGACCACGAGTCGCGGGGCACGGACCGGATCCGGTTCCTGCACGCCGGCAAGTTCTTCGCCGACGGGGCGTTCATCGCCCAACTCATGCAGGTCGGCCCGCCCGGTTACATCGACGGCCACGAGGGGGCCTGGATGGCGAACCCCGACCGGATCGCCGACCACCTCCGACCCTCCTGGGAGGAGGGGCGCCGCATCGACGTCCACGTCAACGGCGACCGCGGCCTCGATGCGGCCCTGGACGCCATCGACACGCTCCTGCACGAGACGCCTCGCTTCGACCACCGCACCGTCATCCACCACTTCGGCGTCTCGACCCAGGCCCAGGTGCGACGCATGGCGGCGCTGGGCGTCTCGGCGCAGGCCAACGGCTACTACCTGCGGTTCTTCGGCGACGCCTTCGTGGATCGCTGGCTGGGCCACGAGCGGGCTTCCCAGATGACCCGCGTGGGATCGGCCCGACGACACGGCATCAGCGTGGCCCTCCACTCCGACCTGCCGATGGGGCCCCTGCAGCCGCTCTTGGCGGCGTCGATCATGGCGACCCGGACGTCGATGTCGGGTGAGGTGCTCGGCCCCGAGGAGCGGTTGACGCCGGAGGACGCCCTGGCCGCCGTCACCATCGAGGCCGCCTGGCAGTTGCGCCTCGACCACGAGGTCGGCTCGCTGGCCGCCGGAAAGCAGGCCGACCTGGTCGCCCTGGCTGACGACCCGCTGGACCTCGACCCCGCCGACTGGCCCGACATCCCCATCCGGGCCACCGTCCTCGGCGGCGAGGTGTACACGGTTGGCTGAGTCGCCAGCGGCCCCCGACACGCGCATCCCGATGCTGGTCCTGGGCGGCTGGCTGGGGTCCGGCAAGACCACGCTGGTCAACCGACTGCTGGCCGAGGCGCCCGGCGACGAGCGCATCGTCGTGCTGGTCAACGACATCGGCGAAGTCGACGTGGACGCGGCACTCATCGCCTCCCGGACGGGCGACACCGTCGAACTGACGAACGGCTGCGCCTGCTGCACGATCGGCGGCTCGCTGGGACTCGCCCTGCGCGACCAGGTGCTCGGCCCGAACCCGCCCGACCGCCTCGTCGTCGAGGCCAGCGGCGTCGCCGAACCCGACCGCGTCGCCGCCTACGGCGACAGGCGCCGGATCCGCCCCGACGGCGTCGTCGTGTGCGTCGACGCGTGCGAGACACCGTCGCGCGCCGACGACATCCGGTGCGGGGAGTTGTTCCGCCGGCAGGTGGCGGCGGCCGACCTGCTGGTCGTGACCAAGGCGGACCTGCTGGTCGGGGACGGCGACGGAGGCGATGCCGCCCGCAGGTGGCTGGCCGACAATGCGGCGGCCCCGGTCATGACCGCCTCGCCGGCCACCGGCTGGGTGGCCTCGCTGCTGTGTGGCGCGGGTGGCGCCGAGGAGCCGGACCGCCAGATTCCTGTCGGCCCGCTCGACTTCCCCGTCCGGACGGCCACCTGGACCAGCCCGACGTCCCGTGCCGCCGACGTGGCGGCCGTGCTCGGGCAGGCCGCCGGGGACCGCGGCCTGCTCCGGGCCAAGGGCATCTTCGCCGACGGCGTGGTGCACCTGGCCGCCGGCCGGGCCGACGTCGACGAACGAATCTCCGGCAGCGCCGCACCCGGCCACCTCGTGCTGATCGGCCTCCCGGACTGGGAGCCCGGTGCGCTGCTCGCACAACTGGACGAGATCCCGAACCAGGAACCCGCCCCATGCGCACCCCCGAACTGATCGTCCAGCAGGCCGACCCCGAGACCGGCCGCGGCCGCCCGGTTCGCGTCGATGCGCTGCCGGAGCCCACGACCGCCGCCGAGGCGGGCCTCATGGTGGGATGTCCGCCGGCGCCGCACCTCCGGGTGAGCCGCCGGAACTGGATGGCCTACCCGCAGTCGCTCTGGTCGTTTCGGCACATGGAGGAGCTCGGCCCGGCGGCGAGGATCGACCGGGGCAGCGGACCCGTCGACGAGTTCGTCCGGGGTGAGGACACGCTCGGCCTCGCCGACCTGACCGTGGAGGGGGATTCCGGAGGGAACTGGGACCTCGCCGAGTTCCTGCGCCGCACCTACACCGACGCCCTGCTGGTCGCCCACCGGGGCCGCCTGGTGCACGAGTGGTACGCCGACGGCATGGGGCCGACCACCCGGCACGCCATGTTCTCGACGACCAAGACCTTCAGCGGGCTGGTCGCCCTGCTGGCGATCCACGACGGCGAACTCGCGCTCGACGACCTCCTGGTCGACCACGTCCCGGAGCTGGCCGGCACCGGCTGGGAGCCGGTCACCGTCGAGCAGGCCCTCGACATGACCGACGGCATCAGCTTCGACGAGGACTACGGCAGCCGCGACTCGGCGATCATGCGCTACGGGTTCGCCATGGGCTTCACGCCCATGCCGAGCCGGTGGGAGGGGCCGGTCGGCATCCGCGAGGCGCTGCGCACGTTGGTCGAGCGGTCGACGCCGCCGGGCGAGTCGTTCCTCTACACGTCGGCCACGACGGACGCCCTGGCCTGGGCGGTGGCCAGGGCCACCGGCCGGCGCTGGTCGGAGGAGGTGTCGGCGAGGATCTGGCAGCCGTTGGGGGCGGCGTGCGACGCCGGGATCTCGATCGACCCCACCGGCCTCGAGATCGCCTCGGGCGGCATGTTCGCCACGGCCCCCGACCTGCTGCGCTTCGGAATGATGCTGGCACGGGGCGGGACCAACGGCGCCGGCGAGCAGGTCCTCCCGGGAGCGGTGGTGAGCGACCTCGTCGAGGGCGGTGAGCCCGACCCGGACGGCTGCGGCGGCTACGCCACCCGGGCCGGCTGGAGCTTCCACCGCCAGTGCTGGAACCAGTACCGGTCCTGGGGATCGCTCATCCCGATGGGCGTCCACGGCCAGCGGCTCTTCATCCATCCCGTGGCCGAGCTGGTCGTGATGAAGTTCGGCTGCCACCCGGTCACCGGCAACGTCTTCACCGACGAGGTCCACCGGCGCTTCTACGAGGAGCTGCTCTCCCGAGCGGGCTAGCCCCTGCCACCTGACATGGGGACGGGCCTCATGTCACGTGCGTGGAGCCTGCCCGCGCCTATCCACCCCGGCCGGTGCCCTTCGATGCGCGCACGCGCTCGAGGTAGGCCTCACGAGCGGCCCGGCCCTCGTCGTCACGGAGCCCGGCGGCCAGTCCCTCGGCGTCGCCCCAGGAGCGGGACAGGCCGACCATCTGGCTGGTCACGGCGTTGGTGTGGGCCTTGGTCGCCAGCACGGCGAAGCGGGGTCGTGCCGCCACGGCCTCGGCCAGCTCGTCGACGGCGGCGTCGAGTTCGGCGACCGGCACCACCCGGTTGAGGAAGCCCGCCGCCTGTGCCTCGGCGGCGCCGAACGGCCGGCACGTCATCACGAGTTCCTTGGTGAGCGCCGGGCCGATCTCGCGCACCAGGCGGGGGATGCCGCCCCACGCCAGGGGGATGCCGAGGTCTACCTCCGGGATCGAGAACCGGACGTCGTCGGCGGCGACCCGCAGGTCGCAGGCGGCCGCCAGCACGAGCCCGCCGCCGACCACGTGTCCGTGGAGGCGGGCGATGGCGACCGGTGCCATCCGCTCGAGGGCGTCGGCCATGAGCCGCCCCGTGTCGCCGGGGACGCGGCCGCCTGCTGGCGATGGGGTGTCGCCCGTGGCAGGCAGGAACGCGCTCAGGTCGGCGCCGGCGGAGAAGGCCCGGCCGGCGCCGGAGACCACGACCACCCGCACGTCGGGTTGGTGGTCGAACCAGCCGCAGGCGGTGATCACCTCGGCCATGACCTCGTTGGACAGGGCGTTGAGCGCCTCCGGCCGGTTCAGCGTGAGCGTGCCGCGGGGTCCGTCGGCGCTGACCAGCAGGTGCGCGAAGCCGGGGGGAGGTGGGGCGTGCGCGGTGGTTCCCATGGGCGCGAGTCTCGCCCGAGAACGCGGCTCGCCCGCTACCCGGCGGCGGGTGGGGGTTCCTCGAGTTCGACTCGGGCGGACAGGCCCGCACCCTCGTCGCCGGCAACGAGTTCGATGTGTTCCGCCCGGGCGGCGGCGGCGACGTCGCCGAGTGCGGCGCGCAGGTGCCCGATCCGGTCGGCTGGGCACGTCAGCGTGCAGGCCACGACGGGCGTGGCCAGTGAGCGCTTCTCGGCGGTCTTGTGGCGGCGGATCTCGGCCAGCGCCTCGGCGGCCACGCCGGCCACCCCCTCGGTGACGAACGGCAGGAACGGGGCGAACAGCCGCAGCAGCGTCGAGACCGCCAGGCGCAGTGCGTGGCGGGCCGACTCGGCGTCGGCCGGATCGCCCTCATAGGCCCGGGCCTTGACCAGTTCGACGTGGTCGTCGGTGAACGTCCAGAACCAGGACTCGGTTCGCTCGAGGGCCCGGGCGTAGTCGAAGGCCTCGAAGGCGTCGGTGGCCTCGTCGACCAGCCGGGCGAGCCGTACGAGCATCGCCCGGTCGAGCGGATGCGTGATGAGGGACAAGTCGATGTCGAGGGGACGCGGGTCGCCGTCGGGGGAGTTGCCGACGCCCAGGGCGAAGCGGCTGGCGTTGAGCACCTTGATGGCGAGGCGTCGGCCGATCTTCATCTGGCCGTCGTCGAAGGCGGTGTCGGTGCCGGGCCGGCCGTTGGCCGCCCAGTAGCGGACGGCGTCGGAGCCGTACTGCTCGAGCAGGCCCATCGGAGTGACGACGTTGCCCTTGGACTTGGACATCTTCTTGCGGTCGGGGTCGAGCACCCATCCGCTGAGTGCGGCGTGCCGCCACGGCGCCGAGTCCTCCTCGAAGTGCGAGCGCACGACCGTGGAGAACAGCCACGTCCGGATGATGTCGTGGGCCTGGGGCCGCACGTCCATGGGGTAGGTGCGGGCGAACAGGTCCCCGTCCTCGCCCCAGCCGCAGGCGATCTGTGGCGTGAGGGACGAGGTCGCCCACGTGTCCATGACGTCGGGGTCGCCGGCGAACCCGCCGGGTTGGCCGCGCTGCGCCTCGTCGAAGCCGGGAGCGGCGTGGGAGGTCGGGTCGACGGGGAGGTCGGCCTCGTCGGGCGTGATCGGGTCGTCCCAGACCGGCTCACCGTCCTCGTCCAGCCGGTACCAGAGCGGCAGCGGCACACCGAAGAATCGCTGCCGGCTGATCAGCCAGTCGCCGTTGAGGCCGTCGATCCAGTTCGTGAACCTGGCCTGCATGTAGGCGGGGTGCCACGCCATCTGGTCGCCGCGGGCGACCAGCGCCGCCCCGAGGTCGGCGTCGCGGCCGCCGTTGCGGATGTACCACTGGCGGCTGGTCACGATCTCGAGCGGCTTGTCCCCCTTCTCGAAGAACTTGACCGGGTGGGTGATTGCCTCGGGCTCGCCGACCAGGTCGCCGGACTCGCGGAGGATCTCGACCATCTCCTGCTGTGCCGAGAACACGGTCTTGCCGGCCAGCCGGGCGTAGGCGGCGCGCGCCATGTCGGACTCGACCCCCGTCGGTGGGTCGTGCTGGAAGCGGCCCTCCCGGTTGACGACCGCCCGGACCGGCAGGTCGAGTTCGCGCCACCAGGTCACGTCGGTGGTGTCGCCGAACGTGCAGATCATGGCGATGCCGGTGCCCTTCTCGGGGTCGGCCAGGTGGTGGGCCCGGATCGGCACCTCGACGCCGAACACGGGCGTCGTCACGGTGGTGCCGAACAGCGGCTGGTAGCGCTCGTCGTCCGGATGGGCCACGAGGGCGACGCAAGAGACCACGAGTTCGGGACGGGTCGTGGCGATGAGGAGGTGCGGTTCGCCGAGGTGCGAGGTGGCGCCGACGGTGAGCCCGAACTTCAGTTGGTGGTACGCACCGGGGCGTTCGCGGTCCTCGAGTTCGGCCTGGGCGACGGCGGTGCGGAAGGTGACGTCCCAGAGTGACGGGGCCTCGACCTGATAGGCCTCGCCCCGCTCGAGGTTCCGCAGGAACGCCCGCTGGGCGACCCGCTGGCAGCGGTCGTCGATCGTGGCGTAGGTCTGGGTCCAGTCGATGGACAGGCCCAGGTGCCTCCACAGGGCCTCGAAGGCCTTCTCGTCCTCGAGCGTCAACTCGTGGCAGAGGGCGATGAAGTTGCGGCGGCTGATGTCGAGGTCGCCACGCTTCTTGATGGCCTTGGGGTCGCCCGCGTCTGCGGGCGCCTCGAAGTCGGGGTCGTAGGGCAGGCTCGGGTCGCAGCGCACCCCGTAGTAGTTCTGGACCCGGCGTTCGGTGGGTAGGCCGTTGTCGTCCCACCCCATCGGGTAGAAGACCTCCTTGCCGGCCATGCGCTGGTAGCGGGCGACGGTGTCGGTGTGGGTGTAGGAGAACACGTGCCCGACGTGGAGCGAGCCGCTCACCGTCGGGGGCGGCGTGTCGATCGAGAACACCTCGTCGCGGGGCTTCGTCCGGTCGAACCGGAACGTGTCGGCCTCCTCCCAGGCGGCGTCCCAGCGCGTCTCGAGCCCCTCGAGCGAGGGCTTGTCGGGAATGCGCGGGGCGGGGAGGGGTCCGGGTTCGGAGAGCATCGCCAGCCGAGGTTACCCGTGCGAGGTCGAGGCTGGCCCTGCTGATCCGGAACGCCTGCGTCAACGACGGCACACCCGAGTCCGGCCAGGAGGTCCGCAACGCGGACACCCTCGAGGGGTTCTTGTCCGAGGCTCGGCGGTCCGGCCTCCGGGGCACGGGCTACGACCTCGAGCGGTTCGAGCCCGCACCGGGCCGGGTGTCGCTGGTGGCCAGGATCGAGGGTTCCGACCCGGAGGCGCCGTCGCTGTGCCTGATGGGCCACACCGACGTGGTGCCGGTCAACCCGGAAGGTTGGACCCGCGACCCGTTCGGCGGCGAGCTCGTGGACGGCGAGGTGTGGGGCCGTGGCGCCGTCGACATGCTGAACCTGACGGCGGCACAGGCGGTGGCGTTCCGGCGCCTCGCCGAGTCCGGCTTCACCCCGCGGGGCGACCTGGTCTTCTTCGCCGTCGCCGACGAGGAGCACGGCAGCCTCCACGGCGCCCACTGGATGGCCGAAAACGAGACCGACGCCATCCGGGCCGACTACGTGCTGACCGAGAACGGCGGGCTCCACACCGGGCCGCCCGGTGCGCCGGCGGTCGCCATGAACGTGGGCGAGAAGGGCATCGCCTGGCGACGCCTGACGGTTCGGGGCACGCCGGGGCACGGGTCGATGCCGTTCCGGAAGGACAACGCCCTCGTCAAGGCGGCGGCGGTGGCCCAGCGGATCGCCGACTACCGGCCGCCGCCCCGGTTCCACGAGCTCTGGCACTCGCAGGTCGCCGGCATGGGCCTGCCCGACGAGATGAAGGAGCAGCTCCTGGACCCGGGCCGTATCGACGAGTTCCTCGAGTCGTTTCCGAGCCTCGGGGCGGCCGGCCACCTGCACGCCTGCACGCACACCACGTTCTCGGTGAACAACGTGGAGATGGACGGCAAGACCAACGTGATCCCCGACCGGGTGGTGCTCGACGTCGACATCCGGACGCTGCCGGGCGAGGACGACGCCTCGGTGCAGGCGCACCTGGATGCGGCCCTGGGCGACCTGACGGGCGAGGTCGAGGTGTCGCCGGTCATCACGGGCCCGGCGACCATCAGCCGGATCGACACCCCGTTGTGGGACTCGCTGCAGCGGGCGACGAACCGCCACTTCCCCGACGCCCGGCTGACCGCCCAGTTCATCGTGGGGGCCACCGACGCCAAGGTGTTTCGGGAGCTCGGGGCCGTTGCCTACGGCGCCGGCCTCCTCAGTCCCGACATCAGTTCGGGCGACTTCGCCAGCCGCTTCCACGGCAACGACGAGCGCATCGACCTCGAGTCGCTGCGGCTCACGGGTTCGCTCTACGAGGACGTGGCCCGGGACCTGTTGGGACGCTGAGGGGGACCGGCCGACTCCGCCATTGTTGTTACCCTCCGGTAACCTCCGGTCCGTAACCCCAGCACACGACGCGCGAGGCTCCCCCCATGGACGACTTCTCCCTCCAGCTGAACGACGAACAGATCCAGCTCCGCGACTGGGTCCACGGCTTCGCCGAGGACGTGGTCCGGCCGGCCGCCGAGGAGTGGGACGAGCGGGAGGAGTTCCCGTACCCGATCGTCGAGCAGGCCGCCCAGATCGGCCTCTACGGCTGGGAGTTCCTGGCCAACGCCACCATGAACGACAAGAGCGGCCTCACGCTGCCCCTGGCCATCGAGGAGCTCTTCTGGGGCGACGCCGGGATCGGGATGGCGATCATGGGCTCGGGCCTGGCCGCCGCCGGGATCATGGCCTCCGGCACCGACGAGCAGGTGATGGAGTGGGTGCCCCAGTGCTACGGCTCGGCGGACGACCTCCAGCTGGGTGCCTTCTGTGGCAGCGAGCCCGACGCCGGCTCCGACGTGGCCGGCTACCGCACCCGAGCCGTGTACGACGAGGCGACCGACGAGTGGGTGCTCGACGGCACCAAGGCCTGGATCACCAACGGTGGCATCGCCGACGTCCACGTCGTCGTCGGCGTGGTCGACCCCGAGCTGCGGGCCAAGGGCCACGCCTCGTTCGTCGTCCCGCCCGGCACCCCCGGCCTCTCCCAGGGCCAGAAGTACAAGAAGCACGGCATCCGGGCCAGTCACACCGCCGAGGTGGTGCTCGACGGCGTGCGGGTTCCGGGCCGCTGCCTGCTCGGCGGCAAGGAGAAGCTCGACGAGCGCCTCGCCCGCGTGAGGGAGGGCAAGCCCGGCAACGCCCAGGCCGCCATGCAGACGTTCGAGGCGACCCGCCCCGCTGTGGGTGCGCAGGCCATCGGCATCGCCCGGGCGGCCTACGAGTACTCGCTGGAGTACGCCAAGGAGCGGCACGCCTTCGGCCGCCCGATCATCATGAACCAGGGGATCGCCTTCATGCTGGCCGACATGGCGACAGAGATCGAGGCCACGCGTGCCCTGATCTGGCGGGCGGCCTGGCTCGGCAAGCAGCGGGCGTTCGTGAACGCCGAGGGGTCGATGGCGAAGCTCAAGGCGGGTCGGGTGGCGACGTGGGTGACCGAACGGGCGATCCAGATCCTCGGCGGCTACGGCTACACCCGGGAGTACCCCGTCGAGCGGTGGCACCGGGACGCCAAGATCCACGACATCTTCGAGGGCACCGAACAGATCCAGCAACTGGTGGTGAGCCGGGCGATCTCGGGCCTGCGGATCGAGTAGGCGGGCACCGCTACTCGAACATGTGCTCCGGCTCGAAGACCCGCGAGGCCGGGTCGTCGCCGGCGAGGAGCACGTCGAAGCCGGTGACGGCGTCCCGGAAGCACGACAGCGTCCCGGGCAGCCCGTCGACCTCGCGGGCGGGCAGGTCGTAGGCCACCACGGCCCGGCCGTCCTCCATCCAGGCCTTCATCCCGGGCTGGCTCCGGACCAGGGCGTCGAGGTGCCGGCGCACCTCCGCCTCGTCGGCCACGTTGGTGGCCAGCACCGTCGAGATCCGCAGCAGGTGCCGGTCGCCGAGGTGGTGGGCCTCGACCCGGACGCTCGGCCGACCCGAGGATCCGCGGATCCGTAGGCCGGTGCCGTCGTCGTCGACCGGTTCCTTCGCCCCGGCCAGGTGACGCCGGGCGGCCTCGAGGTCGGCGTCGGGGCCGTGGACGTAGCGGGGCGCCCAGGCGGTCCAATCGTCGTGGCGGACCCGGACGTGTTCGGCGAACACGTCGAGCGCCAGGTCGTCGGTGGACCGGCAGGCCTTGTGCACCAGGTCGGCGAGCGTGCCGCCCCACAGGTCGACCACGACCGACCCGGTGGTCGCGGCAAGGCAACGGAAGGTGACCCGGTGGCCACCGTGCGCCGACCAGTCGGCCAGCACGCCGATCCGGCCCTGCTCGAGGCCCAGCTGGACTGGCTGCTCCTCGAACTCCTGGAAGCCCGAGGGCGGCAGGGTCGACGGCACCAGGACGCGGCAGAGGTCGCCGCCGCCGACGATGGCCGACGCCTCCGGCTGGCCGGGGTTCGGCGGCACGAGGCCCTCCGGGATCTTGAGCAGGTCGAACACCGCCGAGGAGCCGCACCGGCCCTCGAGGTGGGCGTACCGCTGCGCCTCGAGGATCAGGCTGCAGCCTCCCTCCACGTCGGCCAGTACCTCGGCGTGCGCCAGCAGCCGTCCCGGAAGTGCGGCGGCATAGGGCTCGTCGGCGGCGGCGCCGTGGTCGATCTCGACGATGGTGCCGTCGTGGCCGCGCAGGCGCCAGCACGGGCCGATCCCCATCGACGCGCCGAACTCGGTCTGGCGGGCCAGCACGGGCGGGTTGAAGCGGTCGTCCTGGCCGATCGCATGGAGGCAGCGGTTGACCCGGGCCCATTCGGCGCTGTCGATGTCGAGGCGGATCCCCTTGGGGCCGTCGTCGGGCGCGGTCACTGCTGGCCGCCGAGGTGCGGTCCGACGAGGACGTCGACGGGGACCGACGGGGCGGCGACGGGGGCCGAACGCCGCTGGTGCTCGGCCTCGTCGCGGTCCCGGCTGCGCCGCTCGGTGAGGCGGGCCATCTGCTCCTCGTCGAGGGCGTCGAGCCGCCAGAGCACCATCTGGAGGCGGTCGGCGGTGACCCGGTCGAAGACGAGGTCCCCGGTGTCGGGGTCGATCGTCGCCCAGTCGCGGCCGAACACCCCGTCGAGGCCGGTGTGCTCCAGCAGTCGCTGCACCTGCCGCAGCCGGTGGGAGAGGTTCGGGGGGTGTTCGCCGCTCATGGTCTGTGCTCCTCGTGCTCGTCGGGCGATCGCTTCCGGTGCCGCCCAGGGTGACCGTGTACGGGCCGGCCGTGACAAGGGCTCACGTCCCGAAAACCGCGGCCGGTGCCTGCACGACGTGCACTACGTTGGGTTCCACCTATCACGAGGATCCGACGGGCCAGGTCCCTCGGATCCTCTGGATGAGTTGTCGATGACGGGTTCGAACCCGCCACCCGCACGGTAGGCCCCCGCTGTGACAGGCGGGGGTCGCCCCCGAGGCCCGAGGGCTCAGTCCCGGGCGTACTCCCGGATGAGGGCGACCGTGCGGGCCAGCTCATCGGCGGCCGGGCCCGGGCGGCGCTCGAGGAACACCTCGACAAGCGACCCGTACCACCAGAGCTGGTCGACCCGGCCGGCGCTGAAGCGGTCCCAGGTCGACGGGCCGTGCGTCCGCAGGTCCTCGAGCACGGAGCGGGCGTTGTGGCGCTTGTCGGCCAGTGCGACGCACAGCACCGCCGGGTCCTCGTCTTCCCACAGGTGCGCCAGGTAGCCCTCCTTGCGTTCCCGCCAGGGCGGCTTCGGGGACGCGTGCGCGTCGGTGCAGGCGTCGACGATGTCGGCCACCGCCTCGCCGAACCCGGCGCGCACCTCGTCGACCGTCACCTCGGTGTCCTCGACGGTGTCGTGCAGCAGGGCAGCGACCGCGACCTCCTCCACCCGGTCGGCCAGCAGCGGATCGGCGGCCGCGTCCTCGATGGCGTAGCCGGCCACGACCAGCAGGTGACTGACGTAGGGGATCGCCGTGCCCTTTCGGGCCTGACCGCCGTGGGCGGTCCGGGCGAACTCGAGGGCGTCGGTCAGGTTTGGCCCGAGGATGGGATCGTGGCTCACGTCCAGAGGGTAGGTCCCGCCCGTGACCGCCTGCCCGTGGCAACTAGGTTCGGCGCCCATGGAGTATGGCGAGCCCCCCGACGCCGAACCGATCACCCCGGGCGAGCTCGAGGAGCTCCTCGCCGACGGCACCCCGACCCGCACGGTCGTGGTCCGCCAGCCGGGCAGCGGCTTCGCCGTCGCCTCGTTCACCCTGGCGGTCTGCGGCGTCGGCTTCGGCCTGGTGCCCGTCCTCTTCCCGGTCGCGCTCGTCTTCGGCGTGCTGGCGGTCGCCTACGGCGTCCTCGGACGCCGCCGCGGACGCGAGGGTCGGGGCCTGGCCCTCGCCGGCCTGCTGCTGGGCGTCGTGTCGTTGGCCGTCGCCGTCGTCGGCGGCGTCCTCGTCATGAAGGCCGTCGACTGGATCCGCGACGAGACCGACGACCTCGACGCCGAGGTGGACCGCCTGGTCGAGGAGGTCGAGGAGAAGGTGCGCGAGCAGGTCGACGAGATCGAGGCCGAGATCCGGGCCGAGATCGACTCCATCGTCGGGGACGTCGAGCAGCGCGTCACCCGGTCGGTCGAGGCCGAGGTCGACGGTGTGGCCGACGAGGTCCAGGCCGGGGTGCAGCAGCAGGTCGACGCCATCACGTCCGACGTGACGTCCCGGGTCGATGCCGTCAGCGCGGACATCACCGCCGAGATCCAGGCCCGCTTCGACGACCTCCGCGTCGAGATCGACGACGTCAAGGCCCGCATCGACGCCCAGGGGTAACAACAGCCCGCCGGATGGCCGTTCCGGGCCGGCCGGGCGCGAAGATCGTCGGCGATGGACGACGGACCGCGCCGCACGGGGTTCCACCACGTGGCGTACGCCTGCCGCGACGCCGAGGCCACCCGGCACTTCTACGAGGACCTGTTGGGCATGCCGCTGGTCCACACCGAGGTGAAGGCCGACGAGGGGCCCGGCGGCGGCTTCTTCCGGCACCTCTTCTTCGACACCGGCGACGGCACCTGCATCGCCTTCTTCGAGGTGCGCGGCGTTGGTGAACGGGACGACTACTCGACCGAGGTCTCGACCGGCAACGGACTCCCGGTCTGGGTCAACCACGTGGCCTTCGCCGCGGACGAGGAGCGCGCCCGTGCCGCCGAGGAGCGGCTCGCGGCCGACGGGATCGTGCCCCTCATGGAGGTCGACCACGGCTGGTGCGTGTCGCTCTACTTCCTGGACCCCAACGGGATCATGGTCGAGTTCTGCCGCGACACGGAGGGCTTCGCCGTCGACCCGTCGGGGGCCAGGGCCCTGCTCGACACGACCGACGCCACCGACGAGTCCACCTTCCTGCGGCCCGTCGACCTGGCCGGCCTGCGCGGGTTCAACCCGCTGCCCGCAGCGGTGGAGCCGGCGTCAGCGTCGGAGGGCGACTGACGTGCCGCGCCTGCGCCAGGTCCGCCGGGCCGACCTGCACCCGGGCGCCGAGCCCATCTTCCAGTACCTGTTCGGCGACCGCGACCCCGTCGACGAGCCCGGCACCGACACGGGTTCGCCGGGCGACTGGTGGTCCGTGTTCGCCCTGGTCCCCGACGTGTTCGACCACGCCTGCTCCGGCATCGGGCTCTACCGGTCGCCCAAGCGGCTCATCGACCCCGTCCTGCGCGAACTGGGCCAGACCCGGACCGGCTGGAACGTCGGCAGCCGCTTCGTCTACTCGCAGCACTGCAAGTCGTGCCGCACGGTCGGGCTCACCGAGGAGCAGATCCTGGCGATCTCCCGGTGGGAGGAGGCCGACTGCTTCGACGCCGCCCAGCGCGCCGTCCTCGCCTACACCGACCAGGTCACGAAGAACTGCGGCGACGTGTCCGACGAGGTGTTCGAGGAACTCCGTGCCCACCTGTCGGACGAGGAGATCCTCGAGTTCACCTACATCGTCTGCACGTACGCCCTGCACGGCGTGATGAGCCGTGCCCTCCGGCTGGAGTTCGACGCCGAACCGGGGCCCGTCGAGGAGATCCCCGGGCCCCACGAGAGCCTGTCGGTCGAGCACACCCGCCGGGCGCTGCGCCTCATCCGGGGCGGCCGCGAGGACGGATAGCCCCTTGGGCCGGCGGCGCCGGCCCGCCGGGTCCCGGGCTCAGCCGTTGACCGAGAACGAACTGTTGGGGTTGATCTCCCGGTTGCGCCGGTAGAAGCCCATGTCCATCTCGAGGCCCGTGTAGACGCCGGTGACCTTGACCGGGTCGGCGTCGTGGTCGTGCCCGTTCTCGACGGCGTCGATGAGTTCGGCCATGCAGTAGCCGGCCACCGGGGCGTTCTTGAACTGGTTGCCGCTCGAGCCGATCGCCACGTAGAAGCCGTCCAGATCGGTGCGGTCGTAGATCGGGATCCAGTCGTCGGACACGTCGTAGAGGTCGACGATGCCCTTCTTCTCGTTGGGCACGCCGAGGCTCGGCATCCGGCGGGCCAGGCGCAGCACCTGGGCGTTCCACTGCTCGTCCGACACGACGTCGTCGAAGTCGTCGGGGTCCTCGACCCACACCTGCGGGTCGCAGCCCGGGTCCTCGGAGCCGATCAGGATGTTGTTGCCCGACTCGGGCCGCACGTAGATGGCCAGGTCCGAGTCGGAGGTGTGCAGGCCCTCCTTCTCGTAGTCGATGCCGGCCGGCGACGGGACGTGGTGCACCTCGTGGCGCAGCGCCCTCGTCTTGATGTTCATCGAGTCGTAGACGCCCGCCATCCGGTTGATGACGAACGAGTGCGGACCGGCCACGTTGACGACGACCGGGGCGTCGATCTCGGTGCCGTCCGACAGGGTGACGCCGGCGACCCGGCCGTCGGCCCGGCGGACGTCGGCGACCTCGACGTTGAAGCGGAACTCGCCGCCCACGTTCTCGGCGGCCCGCTGCAGGTTGTGCGTGGCCAGCTGCGGGTCGGAGACGTAGCCGGAGTCGGGGGTGAACAGGGCGCCGACCAGCTCGCCCTGGGGCTCGGCCCAGAAGCGGTCGTCCTCGGGGCGGCAGGGCTCCCCGTGGGTGCCGTGCTCGAAGAACGGGACGCGCTCGGCGAGCGTGTCGTTGTCCCACACCTCGTAGGGGACGCCGACCTCGTCGAACAGCGGCAGCACCTTCTCGTGGTGGCCGCCCTCGAGCATGAACAGCACGGTGCCGCACTGCATGTAGAGGGCGTGGCCGCGCTCGTCCTCGGCGTCGAGGTAGCCGGCCCAGTCCTTCCAGTACGAGAAGCCCTCGTAGGCCATGGCCACGCCGTCGAACGTCGAATAGTGGGCGCGCACGATGGCGCACGAGTTGGAGGTGGAGCCGTACCCGGCGGCGGGCAACTTGTCCAGGTTGAGGGTGCGGTAGCCCTTCTTCGACAGCTCGAAGGCGACGGCGGCGCCGATCACCCCGGCGCCGACGATGATGGCGTCGTACCGGGCTCGGTCGTCGGGTGTGTTGCTCATGGGGAACCTCGGTTGATTCAGACGACCGTGGAAGGCCGCACCAGGGGGAACTTCGGGGGAACCTGGCGCCCGGCAGGCCTCAGCCACGCATCCGTTCGCCGGCGGGATCGTACAGGGGCTCCGGCGCCAGCCGCGCGGAAACCATGCGGCCCAGGACCTCGACCTCGAAGCCGCCGTGGGCGGCCTCGTCGTCGGCCAGGCGGGCCGGCACGTAGGCGAGGGCGACGCTGGCCCGCGAGTGGTGGGCGTAGCCGCCGGAGGTGACGAACCCGACGCATTCGCCGCCGTGGAACACCGGCTCGTCGTGGATGGCGTCGGCCACGTCGCCGCCCTCCGGGTCACCGGCGAAGGCGGTGTCGGCGTCCAGTACCAGGGTGACCAGCCGTCGCTCGGGGCCACGTTCGAGCTCGGCCCGGGCGGCGTCCTTCCCGATGAAGTCGGCGATCTTGTCGACCTTGACGAACGGCGACATCCCGGCCTCGCCGGGGGTGAAGTCGGGGCGGAACTCCAGGTTCCAGACGCCGAACCCCTTGTCGAACCGCATGGAGAGGAATGCCCGCCCGCCGATCATCCGCAGGTCGAGGTCGTCGCCGGCCGCGACGATGCCGGCGCGCAGGGCCTCGTGGTGTTCGGCGGTGCAGTAGAGCTCGTAGCCCAGCTCACCGGTGAACGACAGCCGCGCCGCGATCGTGGGCACGCCGCCGACCTCGAGTTCGCGCAGGTCGCGGAATCGGAGCCCGTGGTTGGACACGTCGGCGTCGGTGAGGCGGCCCAGCACCTCCCGCGAGTCGGGCCCGGAGATGCTCCAGCCCAGCAGGTCCTCGCTGCGGTCCGTGATCGCCACCTCGTCCTCGGAGAGGCCCAGTTCGAAGCGGCGTTGCAGGAACAGCCGCATCGTGATCGCCGGCATCGAGCCCGACCCGAACAGCAGGAACCGGTCGTCGTCGAGGCGGCCGACGGTGAGGTCGGCGGCGAGGCGGCCGGCGGGCGTCAGGATCGGGGTGAGGGCCAGGCGGCCCCGCTTCGGCAGGTGGTTGGCGACGATGCCGTCGAGGAACGCCTCGGCGCCCGGGCCGGACACCTCGTACTTGGCGAAGTTGGCGATCTCGAGCAGGCCGACCCGCTCGCGCACCGCCCGAATCTCCTCGGCGACGTGCGCGAAGGCGTTCGAGCGCCGGAAGGTCGGCGTCTCGACCGGCTCGACCCCCTCGGGGGCGAACCAGAGGGCGTGCTCGAGGCCGAACGAGGCGCCCCACACGGCGCCCTGTGCGTCGAGGGCGTCGTAGGAGGGCGTGGTGCGCCACGGTCGGGCGGCCGGCAGCTCCTCGTTGGGGTAGGTGATCATGAAGCGCCGCCGGTAGTTCTCCTGCGACTTGAGGTACGCGTAGTCCTTGGAGGCGAAGCCGCCGAAGCGTCCGACGTCCATGGCGTAGACGTCCATCTCGGGTTCGCCGTCGATGATCCACTGCGCCAGGCACAGCCCGACCCCGCCGGCCTGGCACAAGCCGGCCATCACGGCGCACGCCACCCAGTAGTTGGGGATGCCGGGCACCGGGCCGATGAGCGGGTTGCCGTCCGGGGCGAAGGTGAACGGGCCGTTGACCACCCTGGCGATGCCGGCGGTGGCGAGGGCGGGCATGCGCTGGTGCGCCACCTCGATGCGGTCCACGAACCGGTCCAGGTCGGGGGTGAGGAGCCGCATCCCGAAGTCCAGGGGGGTGGTGTCGGCCGACCACGGCCTGCCGGCCTCCTCGTAGGTGCCGATCAGCAGGGCGTTGCCCTCCTGGCGGGTGTAGGCG
>LUMW01000040.1_pt1 | contig 50219 bp, 48 predicted proteins | sample 729761 | NCBI WGS metagenome assembly LUMW01 (sample SAMN03860302, study PRJNA289734) | marine metagenome | biome: seawater column; feature: ocean; material: water; isolation source: Red Sea water column Station 192 - depth 500m | place: Saudi Arabia: Red Sea | collected 2011-10-15 | depth 500 m
CTCGGCTACCGTCGCGGCGTGCCCCGGATCGCCGCCCTCCTCCTCACGGCGTCCCTTGCGTTCGCCTCCTGCGGATCGGGCACCGACATGGTCGCCGACGACGTCCTCGACCGGCCCTTCCAACTCGGGGACGGCGGCACCACGACCATCGCCGAACTCCACGCCGAGGACGGACGGCCGATCGTCGTCAACCTCTGGGCCACCTGGTGCGCCCCCTGCCTCGCCGAGATGCCCGACCTCCAAGCCTTCCACCAGCAGCGTGGCGACGAGGTCCGCGTGCTGGGCCTGAACATCACCGATTCGCCGACCCGGTCCGACGCCCGGGTCGAGGAACTCGGCATCACCTACCTGCTGGGCCGCGACCCCGAGGGGGCGTTCACCGCCGCCCTCGGCGCCGTCGGGCTCCCGGTCACCGCCTTCGTGGACAGTGCGGGCACCCTCGCCCACGTCCACCAGGGACCGCTCGACCTCGAACTGCTCGACGAACTCGCCGCCGAGCACCGGTGATGGGCACGGGACACTGATGTTCGACCTCGGCCTGGCCCTGCCCTTCACGCTGGGGATCGTCACGGCGGTCAACCCGTGCGGCTTCGCCATGCTCCCCACCTGGATCGGCTACTTCCTCACCGGCGACGCCGCCGACCGGGAGGAACGCCCCGAGCAGGTGCTTCGCGGCCTGCAGGTCAGCCTCGTCATGGCCGGAGCGTTCGTCCTCGTCTTCGGCGGGTTGGGCGTCGTGGTCAGCCACCTCGTGACCGAGGAGGCCATCGCCCGGCGCACCCCCTGGGTGACCGTGGTGCTCGGGCTGCTCCTCATCGCGTACGGACTGGCCCTCCTCGCCGGCCGGGAGGTCCGCCTGCCCCTCCCGAAGCCCCGCCGCGGCCCGGGCTCGGGCGAACTCTGGTCGGTCTTCGGGTTCGGCGCCTCCTACGCCGTCGTGTCCATCGGCTGCGCCGCACCCATCTTCCTGCTCCAGGTGGCCGGCAGTTTCGGCCGGGACGGCATCCTCGAGGGCACCGCCAACTACCTCGCCTTCGCCGCCGGCATGACGGCCGTGGTCGCCGCCCTGACGCTGTCCCTGGCCCTCGCCCGGGGCGGCCTCGTCCGCAACCTGCGCAGGCTGCTGCCGTTCGTGGACCGCCTCGGCGCCCTCGCCCTCGTCCTCGGGGGCGCCTACCTCACCGTCTACGGCATCTACGAGATCCGACTGCTACGCAACCCCGGCACCCCGTCCAACCCGGTGGTCGACGCCGTCACCGACCTGCAGTCGCACCTGGCCACCTGGGTGACGACCAGCGGCGGCACCCGCGTCGGCCTGGCGCTCTGGCTGGTCGTGCTGACGATCGTCGTCTGGGGCGTCAGGCCGGTGCTGACGCAGGAGGCCCGCCGGACCGCCTGGACCATCACAGGGATGGTCTGGCTGGTCGCGGAGGGTGCCGGCCACCGAGGCGAGCTCGTCGTCCTGCCCATCGTCCGCCTCCTGGCGGGGTGGCCCGACCGCATGGCCGGCTGGGCGGACGATCCGGGCCGATGGGCGGCCCCGCTCGAGGTGGCCCTCACCGTCGTCGCCGTGGCGACAATCGCACTCCTCGTCCGGCCGGCCCTCCATCGGCGTCGATGAACCCCATCCAGCGGGTTCCCGACCTGCCCACGCTGCTCGGACTCCCCGGCGTCGAAGAGGAGTTCGTGCCCGGCTCCTCCATCGGCGTCTGCGCCCTGCACGGCGGCGGCCTCGAACGGGCCACCGAGGTCGTCGCCAGGGAGGTGGCCGAACGCACCGGCGCCTCCTACTACGGCGTCGTCCAGCCGGACGGGTCTCGCCACCACCTCTCTTCCACCCGCTTCGACCCTGACGACTCCCGCCGGCTGGCCGCCTTCCTCGACCGCGTCGACCACGTGGTGTCGGTCCACGGTTACGGCCGCGACGACGACTTCTTCGCCGTCCTGCTGGGCGGCACCAACCGGCCGTTCGCCCACCACCTGGCGGGACACGTCCGGGGCACGCTGCCCGGGGGCTACCGGGTCGTCGACGACCTGGCCGAGATCCCCCGCCGGCTCCGCGGCGTCCATCCACGCAACCCGGTCAACCGGACCCGGCACGGCGGGGTCCAGGTCGAGTTGCCGCCCAGCATCCGATGGAACGTGGACGCCCACGACTGGAGCGACCGGGACGGCACGCCGCGGGCGCCACAGCTCGACGACCTGATCGACGGCCTCACCACCGGCGTCGCCGAATGGCAGACCGGCGCCCCCTAGCCACCAGCAGGCGAGAAGGAAACGGGTCCCTCCTCACCTGACGTCGAGCCTCAGGGTGCCCGGCGCTCAACGACCCAGGAGCCCTCGACCAGGCGGTAGCGCAGCCGGTCGTGCATGCGATCGGGGCGGCCCTGCCAGAACTCGACCCGGTGGGGCCGGATGCGGTAGCCGCCCCAGTGGTCGGGGCGCTCCACGTCCCGGCCGGCCCACCGCTCCTCCTCGGCGACATAGGCCGCCTCAAGGGTCGCCCGATCGTCGACCACGGTGCTCTGGTCCGACGCCCACGCCCCCACCTGGCTGCCACGAGGGCGGGTGGCCCAGTAGGTGTCCGACTCCTCCACGCCGATCCGCTCGGCCGTGCCGGCGACCCGTACCTGCCGGCGCAACTCGGTCCAGCTGAACGTCAGAGCGGCCCGACCATCGGCATCCAACTCGGTGGCCTTGTCGCTCGTGTAGTTGGTGAAGAACACGAAGCCCGAGGCGTCGACCCGCTTGAGCAGGACATTGCGGGCCGACGGCCACCCGTCGGCCGCGACCGTGGCGAGGACGACGGCGTTGGGCTCCCAGTAGCCCGCCGCCTCCACCTCGGCGAACCACCGCTGGAACTGCACGATCGGGTCATCGGCGAGGTCGCCGACGTCGAGCCCACGGTCCTGGTACACCTCCCGGTGACCGCTGAGGTCCACGCCGGGAGTCAACACGCTCGACCCCCGATCGGCAAGCGGGACGCGTTGCTCGGGGGACGATCAGGAGACCAGGTGCCCGGCCGGTCCCGTCCGGTCGACCAGGCTGGCCACCGCCGACCACGGCAGGTCGACCCACGGCGTCCCGGCGACGCCGGGAGCCACCTGATAGGCATCGAAGCGCAGCACCAGTCCCGACGCCGTGACCGCCAGGTGCCGGAAGTTGGCGGCATCGGCCGCGAGGCCCTCCGTGAACAGCATGTCCTCACCCAACTGGGCTGACAGGTCCGCCCGGGCCAGTGCCGCCACCTCGTCCAACCACGGCGAGCCCGCCACGAACAACTCGGCCGGCTCGAGCACTCGACCCGTCGACAGGTCGACCAGCAGCGTCGCCACGTCCTGCTGGAGCGAGGCAGCGTCGTCCCACTCCGTGGTCACGTCGAACACGACACTCAGCAGGCGACCGTCGACATGCAGCACCTTGCCCGTGCCCCGCAGCGAACTGGCCCCCATCTCCGAGCCCTCCTCCTCGAGGACCGACGCCCGGAACCCCGTGTAGGCGGCCGCCACCACCGCCTCCAGCGCACCGTTGACCGCACTGTCAAACGACGTCCCAGAGATCTGCGGGTAGCTCAGGTCGTAGTTCGCCAAGTCGGTGACCTGCCCGTCCATCTCGCTGGCGTGGACCTTGGGCGCCCCCTCGACCGGTGCAAGCGACACGTGGCCACCGGCACCTGCCGCACTCCGGGCACCGTCGTCCGTCAGGACGCCGGCCGTGTCGGTCGGGCTCGCCCCCCGCATCTCGCGACCGTCGCCGGGGGCGCAGGCGGCGGCGAGCAGGATGGCAAGCGCCGACACCGTCACCCGCCATGTGCCCGCTGCCGACCCGATCACGGCCCGCAGGGTACCGAGCAGGCCACAGCGCGGGTATGCGCCCTCCGCCCAGGCCGCGACTTGGTACGGTCGCCCCATGGCCCGTCGCCGTCGGGAAGCCGCGTCCCGAGCAGAGGACGTCACCACACCCGACCAGCTGTTGCTCGACCTCGTCAACGGGCTGCGCGAACTCGACGAGCGCGTGGCAACCCTCGAGCGACGCTTCGACGCCCTCGGCGGAAGCGCCGGCGACGACGACGAGGAGGGGGTCATGGAGCTCCGACTCCACCTGGCCCGGCTCTCCGGCGAGTTGACCCGGGTCACCGTCGAGTTGCGCGGCCAGATCGCGGAACTGGCCGGACGGTCGGGCGAGTCGCTGCCGCCCACGCCCGAACTGGCCGGCGACGAGGCCTTCGAGGACCTCACGGCCGACTCGCCGGCGAGGGCACGCGAGCGGAAACCCGAAGGACCCCGCGACCGGGGCTGGCAGCCCGCGGACTAGGCGCGCCGGCAGTTCCGCCCGGTCAGGACGTGGCGGCGACGAGGGCGTCCATCAACTCCTGGGCCCGTGCCTGCAGGCGGCCGAACTCCAGCCAGTCGGCCGGATCCTGGGCCAGTGCCTGGGCGGCCTGAGCCTGAAGCTGTTCGATCTCGGCCACGATCTCGGCGACCGTGACGGGAACCTCGACCGTGCCCGTCGCCGGGTCGTCTGACCCGTCGTCGCCGGAATCACCCGGCTCGTCCACCGACGGCGACGTCGTCGAGACGGTGCCGAACAGGTCGCTCAGGTCGTCGCCGGTGAGTTCCTCGAGCGCCTCCTGGAGCGAGTTGGCCATCACCACGGCCTCGCCGACCGCCACGATCACCCGTTCGAGCTCGGGCACCGTGTTGTCGCCCTCGGCCTGGACGTAGAGCGGCCGGACGTAGAGCACCGAGTTCTCGATCGGCACCAGCAGCAGCTCGCCGAACAGGACCGTCGACCCGCGCTGGCTGAGCAGCGTCTGGAGGCTGGCGACCTCCTCGTCGTTGCGGATCCGCTCCTCGGAGAGGGCCGGACCGTCGAAGTTGGAGGTGGGCGGCCGGTAGATCACCAGCTCCCCGTAGTTCTCGCCGTCGCTGCGGCCCACCATGTAGGCGGCCAGCTCCTTGCGGGCGTCGTCCTCGTCGAGTGGCACGAACGCCCGCAGGATCACGAACTCGGTGCCGTTCCCACCCGGCAGGTCGATCATCGTCCGGTAGGGCGCCATGCGCATGTCGCGCGTCCCGATCCGCAGCCCCTGGTCGTTCAGCACCACCAGGTCGAGGGCGCCCTCGCCGGTGCGTCCCGGGTCCTGTGAGACCGCCCACTCGGCCGCCCGCTGGTAGAAGTTCTCGGTCTCGTCGACGTGGTAGGCGCCCCACAACTCGGTCTGGACCCGGAACAGGTCCTCGGCGTAGCGCAGGTGGTCGACCAGGTTGGCCGGCATGTCCGCGATCGGGCGGAACAGGCCGTCGAAGGCATCGGCATAGGCGGCCACGATCGGGTCGGCGTCGTCGGTCACGTAGAAGACGACACTGCCGTCGAAGCCGTCGACCACGGCCTTCACGGAGTTGCGCACGTAGTTGAAGCGGGTCCGCAGGCCGCTGTCGGACGGCAACTCGCCGACCGGTGCCCGCTGGGCGTAGGGGTAGCGGCTGGTCGTGGTGTAGCCGTCGATCACGTACACGACCCGGCCCTCGTGGAGCACCGGGTACGGGTCGGCATCGAACTCCAGGAAGGGCGCCAGCTTCTCGACCCGCTTCCGGACGTCTCGGACGTAGATCACCCGCGAGTCGTCGGTCACGAAGTTCGAGATGAGCGGCTCGAGTTGGCCGAAGCGCAGGGCGAAGGCGACCTTGCGCAGCATCGACCCCATCTCGACGCCGCCCTCGCCACCGATGTCGGCGTACCGGACCTCGAGGGTCTCCTGGTTCTCGTCGGTGAAGTCGACCTCGTCGCGGCTGGCGCCCACCACGGCGTAGCCGCCGAGGCCCTCGCCCACGTAGAGCTGCGGACGGTCCAGCACCACGTCCAACGACGGGTCGATGTCGATCGGCAGGTCGCCGATCAGGAACTCGGGGTCGCCGGTGGCCCGTACCCGACTGACCGGGGCCAGGGCCACGCCGTAGCCGTGGGTGAACGCCACGTGCTGGCTCTCCCACGAGCGGGTCACATTGGGCTCGAGCTCCCGGGCGCCGATCATCACCTGGGTCGGCTCGCCGTCGACCATGTACCGGTCCGAGTCGAGCTCCCGGCTGAAGCGGTAGAACTCCCGCTCGCCCTGCAACCGGTCGAACGTGCCCTGTACGACCAGCGGGTCGAGGGTGCGGATGTTGCGGACCGTGCCGGGGTTCTCGCGCAGGTCGGTGGCGGTGATCGTGTTGTCCATCCCCTCGATCTGGACCTCGACCACCCCGTCCAGTCCGAACGCCGACCGGGTGGCGTCGATGTTGCGGCCGATGTATTCGGCCTCCTTCTCGGACTCGGCCGGCTCGACCCGCAGGCTCTGGATGACCGCCGGGTAGATGTTGCCCATCACGAGTGCCACGAACGCCCAGAGGCCGACGGCCAGGGTCGGCAGCACCCAGCCCCGGCGCCGGATGTTGACGATGAGCAACAGGACGGCGAACAGCGAGATCAGGATCAGCAGGTTGGTGGCCGGCAGCTGCGCCTTCACGTCGGTGTAGGTGGCGCCGTCGACGGCGCCACGCGTCGAGGTCGTCAGCTCGAAGCGGGCCAGCCAGTAGTCGGCCGCCTTGACCAGCGCGAGGAGGCCCAGCAGCACCGACAGGTGCGCCTTGACCGCCGGTCGGACCCGCTCACCGGGCGCCTGCAGGCGGATGCCGCCGTTGACGTAGTGGAGGATCGTGGTGACGACCAGCGTGACGATGAGCGCCCCGAACAGCCAGCCCACGACGAAGCTCGAGAACGGCAACTTGAACACGTAGAAGCCGACGTCCCGACCGAACTGGGCGTCCTCGATGCCGAAGTCGCCGCCGTTGGTGAACAGCAGCCACTCCTGCCAACGTCCGGCGACGCCGAAGCCGGCCAGGAGCGCCAGCAGCACCGAGATGACCAGCCGCACCAGCCAGGCCCGGCGACCCACCACCAGGTGGTAGCGGGAGAGGACCTCCTCCTCGGGTCCGGGCGGGCGCACGACGGGCGCCAGCCGGTCGGCGACGGTCAGGTTGGCGAAGCAGAGGACGAAGAACAGCAGCGTGAACAGGACAACCAGCACGATCTGGGCCCCGAGCACCGACGTGAAGACGTTGCCGTAGCCGAGCTGATCGAACCACAGGTAGTCCGTGTAGAAGCCGGCCACGCCGCGCAACGACAGCATCGCCACGCTGCCGAGGACCAGCACGCCGAACAGCAGCATCCGGAATCGGCGGGGGCCACGTCTCGTGGCACGCCGTCCGCGGATCGGGCGCGGGGGCGGCGGGGGTGCGTCCTGGGGATTCTCCTCGTCGGGCATGGAGCGGCAGCCTAACGCCCGGCCGACACGGCTGATCCGGCCCCGGGCACGCGCAGGTCGAGGGCATTGCCACCAAGGCCGGCCAGCACCGCAAGCGCCTCCTCCAGTGTGGCGACCGGTTCGACCTGCAGGTTGCCGGCGTGGCGGGCCGCCACCTCGTACTCCTCGGCCGGCACGAGGAAGAGGTCGACGCCGCCCTCCCTGGCCGCGACCGTCTTCTGGGCGATGCCACCGATGGGGCCGACCGCGCCCTCGAAGCCGATCGTGCCCGTCGTCGCCACGTCCAGCCCGCCGGTCAACTCGCCGGGCGTGACGACGTCGAGGACGGCGAGCGTCAGCGCCAGGCCCGCCGAGTTGCCGCCGATGTTGCCCGTGTCGATCCGCACGTCGACGGGCAGGTCCTCGACGTCCCGCCAGCGGGTCTGGACCATCACACCGAGGAAGGCGGTGTCGGGGTCGTCGGTCCGGGCGCCGAGCACCACCTCGACCGTGCGCGGGTCGTCATCGACCTCCTCGTCGACCGACACGACGTCGAGCCGCACCACCTGGCCCGGGACACGGGCCCGGATCTCGGCCACGAGATCGTCGGCGGTGCGGACCGGCGTGCCGTCGACGGCCACGATCACGTCGTCGGTGGTCAGGATCCCCTCGGATGGCCCTTCGACGCCCGCCATGCCGACACCGGTGGCCTCGTACGGGTCGATGCCGAGGTGCCGGAACGCCACCGCCACCGCCGTCGACTTCGAGACCTGCATGAGTTCGAGGTTGAACGCCCGGTTCTCGCCGGGGCTGCGGTCGCCCAGGATCTCGTCCTCGCCGAATAGCACGATGTCGCCGTCGATGTTCGCCTCGAGGTATTCCCAGCCGTTGACCCGGGTGTCCTGGCGGACCGTGGTGAAGAACACGTCGCCGGCCGGCTGGAACCGCTCGCCCACCGTCACCGCGATGCGGTCGGTGAGGGCGCTGACGCTGCCCGGCCGGAAGGCGACATACGGCAGCCGCACCACGGTCATCACCAGCGCCAACACGCCGAGCAGCAGCAGCGGCACCCAGATCCTCGCTCGCAGCCGGCGTCGACGCCGTTGGGCGCCCCCGGGCTCACCGAGGCGGGGCGGTAGGGTTTCGACTGCCGTGTCCACGTTGTCGTTCGACCTCGCGCTCATCCTTGAGTCCGTACTCGCGCCGGGTCTCGTGCTCGGCGCCCTGCTGCACGTCGGCCCCTGGTCCACCCCCAGCGCCCTCCAGCCTGCCACGGTGCCGACCGGGCGAGGCGCCGGGACCGGTGCCGACCGGTGGAAGCGGCCCTTCCCCCGGGTCACCCTGCTGCTCCTCGCCGTGCGCGGGCGGCCACTGCCACCGTCCGGCGACACCGAACTGGCCGTCCAACGGGGCTGGGGCGTCTTCGCCCGGCTGGGCGTCGGCCTCCAACCACCCCGGAGGGTCGTCACCGGCCGGCGGGCCCGCATCCGCTGGTGGCACCGCTGCACCTCGCTCGCCCTGCTCCTCGCCATCATCGTCCTCGTGGGACTGGCCCTGGCCTCGCTGACGGCGGTGCTGATCGTCGCAGGCGGCTTCCTGCTCGAGCAGGCGATCGGCTGAGCGGTGGCCGGGCGCCACCTCCACGACGCCGACCCTCCGCAGGCCGACGCCGCCCAGCGTCGACGCACCGTGCTCGAGGCCGGACTGTCCGGCGACCCGTCCGCCGGCACCCCGATCGCCCGACGACACCTCGAGGACGCCGAGCCCGCCGTCCGGGCGGCCGCCCTCGGCGCCCTCGCCCACCTCGGCACCCTGGAGTCGCCGACGCTGGCCGGCGCCCTCGGAGACCGGGACCCGGCCGTCCGTCGGCGAGCACTCGAGCTCTGCGTCGACGCCGGCCTCGCCCCCACACTCCCCCTCGGCCTCCTCGACGACCCCGACCCCACCGTCGTCGAGGTCGCCTGCTGGGTGGCCGGGGAACTGGTCGACGCCGCCGACCGCTCGGTGCACGCCCTGGCCGGGATCGCCGGCAACCACGACGACCCGCTCTGCCGTGAGGCGGCGGTGGCGGCCCTCGGCGCCCTCGGCCACCCCGATGGCCTCGTCGCCGTGCTGGCGGCCCTCGACGACCGGCCCCAGATCCGGCGCCGTGCGGTGCTCGCCCTCGCCCCGTTCGAGGGGTCGGAGGTCGACGCCGCCCTCGAACGCGCCCTCGGGGACCGGGACTGGCAGGTCCGCCAGGCCGCCGAAGACCTGGGCGCCGAGGGCCCGGGTGCCGACTGAACCCCGCTACCGCCCGCGGGCGTTGTCCATGAACATCACGCGCATGGCCTCGAACGACTCGATGCACTGACCAGCCCCCAGCACCACGCACTCCAGAGGGGCGTCGACATGGTGGACCGGCACCCCGGTCTCGTCAGCGAGGCGCAGGTCCAGCCCACGCAGCAGGCTGCCACCACCCACCAGGTGTATGCCCTGCACCAGCAGGTCCTGCGCCAGTTCGGCGGGCGCCTGAGACAGGCAGGTCACGACCGACTCCACGATCGCCGACAACGGCTCGTCGATGGCGCCGCGGATCTCCTGCGGCGTGAGTACCACCGTCTTGGGCAGGCCGGTCATGAGCTCGCGGCCGCGGACCTCGGCCCGCATCTCGTTCGGTGTCGGTGCCGCCGACCCGATCGTGAGCTTGATCTCCTCGGCGGTGCGTTCGCCGATGGCCAACCCGTACTCCCGCCGGACATAGGCCTGGATGTGGGCGTCGAAGTCGAACGATCCGATGCGGACCGCCTCGATCGCCACGACCCCGCCCAGCGACAGGAGTGCCGACTCGGACGTCCCGCCGCCGATGTCGACGACCATGTTGCCGACCGGCTCGCTGATCGGGAGGTCGGCGCCGATCGCCGCCGCGAGCGGCTGCTCGATCAACTGGGCGTCGGCGGCCCCGGAGCGGCGCGCCGCCTCGGTCACCGCCCGTCGCTCGACCGCCGTGATCGCCGAGGGGACGCAGATGAGCACCTTGGGCTTGTTGAAGCGGCTCACGCCGACCCGCTCGAGCAGCAGCCGCACCATGCGCTGGGTGACCTCGAAGTCGGTGATGGCGCCCTTGCGGAGCGGCCGCACGGCCACGATGTGCGACGGTGTCCGCCCGATCATCTGCCAGGCCTCGCGCCCCATCGCCAGCACCTCGTTCTTGCGCTGGTTCAGGGCCAGGACCGACGGCTCGGCGAGGACCACGCCCTCGCCCCGCATGTAGACCAGGGTGTTGGCGGTCCCGAGGTCGATCGCCAGGTCGCGGGCCATGTCAGCCGCCGCCGGTGCCGCCGGGGCGGCCCTCGTCGGTCGGGTCCGGCGACTCGGGGGGCAGCACCCGCATGCCACTCGACTCGGGACCGCTGGTCGGCCGGTAGCCGTGGTGGCCACGGGACATGGCGCGCAGCGTGGAGCGGAACTCGTGCGGGTCGCTGGTCTGCTTGCGGGGCCGGCTGACCAGCCAGACGAGCAGCGAGCCCACCACGGCCAGACCGGCGGCGCCGGCGAGGAACAACGGCGCCGAGTTCACGCGGGGTCCCCGGCCACTGGCGCCTCGGCCGTCCCGAGTCCCTCGACCTCGACGAGGTGCTGGGCGTCGACCCCCCAGCGCTCGCCGCCGTCCCATGCCTCCCGCTTCCAGATCGGGACGGTCGCCTTGAGGCTGTCGATGCAGAAGCGGTTGGCGGCGTAGGCGGCGTCCCGGTGCGGGGACGACGTGGCGACGACCACCGCCGCGTCGCCGATGGCCAGCGGTCCGGTGCGGTGCAGGAGCGCCACCCGGCGCAGGTCGGGCCAGCGGCGGCGTGCCTCGTCCACGATGCGCGACATCCGGGGGACGGCCTGCTCCTCGTACGCCTCGAAGGACAGTTCGGTCACGTCGCCGCGGTCGCCGGTGTGGTCGCGGGCGGTTCCACAGAACACGACGACGGCACCGCAGTCCGGCCGGACCACCCACCGCTCCACCTCGGCGACCGGGAGTCCCGTTGCCGAGAGGCCGACCCAGGTGTCGCCTTCGGGCCCCCCCGAGTGGGAGGGTGCGTCGATCGGTGCGGGAGCGTCGGGCATCGGCGCAATCGTAGGACGCCGCCCGAGGCCCGCCACCGACGCCCGGGCCGGTCCATCGTCTCGCCGGTTCGCTCCCTGGCTACCGATCGGGCGACTCGCCGGTGATACGCCGAACCAGCCACACCAGACCGGCCACGAAACCCGTCAGGAGCGCGGCGGCAGCCCCCAGCGACAGCAGCTGGCGGCTGCGGGCGTCGAGCTGGTCCAGGGCCCCCGGCTCGTGGCCGGCGACGTACGCCTCCTCATTGGTGTGCCGTGGCTCCCAACCGAGGCTGCGGATCCGGTCGTTGGACACGACCCACGGGTACACCGTGTACGGCAGGATGCCGGGGGGTGCCTCGGTGAGGCCCAGCGACCAGCGCAGCCGGGCCACCGCTCCCGCCAGTCCGGCCGGCAGCCGGAGGCGCGGGACCTGTCCGCCGAGCTCCGCCATGAGCGGCGCCGGTATCCACCCGTCCGGTGCCACGTTGAGGGGACCCAGTGGGCGCTGCTCCACGGCCACGACGACCGCCTCGGCGAGGTCGTCAGCGTGAAGGAACTGCCCCATCGGATCGCCTTCCTCGCTGCGGATCGCCACCGCCGCCGCCAGCAGGCGAGCCAGTCCACCGGGCTTCTCCTCGGCGACGGTCACCGCCGGCCGCAGCATCGTGACGACCCGATCGTCGCTGGCGCAACCCCACGCCATCGCCCGTTCCTCCAGGTCGGTCCGGCGCACGGCGAAACGGAAGTTCGGACAGGGGCGGACCTCGGCCTCCTCGGTGAGCGGGACCGGGTTGTCGGGCCATGCCCCGTAGACCATCGCCGTCGAGAGGACGACCAGGTGCGTCACCGGGCTGTCCTCCAGGGCGGCCAGTAGGCGCTGTACCACCGCCGGGATGGCGTGGCCGGGGTCCACGCCGGCCAGCTGCGGACGCAGGCTCGACGCCAGGTGGACCACCGTGTCGACGTCGCCGACCAGGCGACGCAGGTCGGTCACCGCCAGGTCGGCGGTCACGATGTCGACGCCCGGGGCCGGACGCACGCTGGAACGGCGATCCACGCCGACCACCTCGTGCCCGGCCTCGGCCAGGCGGGCGCAGGCCCGCCGGCCCACGGCTCCGGTGGACCCGGTGACCAGCACCCTCATCCTCGTGCCACTCTCCTCGGTGCGGCCGGATGGCCGCGAAGCGTCCCTGCGATCACGACCCTACGATGCCCCCGTGAGCGACCACGATCCACCCGCCGGCACACCGGGCGACCCCGACAACCCGTTCGCCGGGCTGCCGTTCGTGGGCGACCTGTTCCGGGCGATGGGCACGGCCGGACAGGGCGGCGACCCCGGTCGCCAGATCGCCATGTCGGTCGCCACCGGTGGGCGGAGCGAGCCCAATGTCGACCCGATGGAGCGCATCGAGTGGGAGCGGCTGGTCCGGGTCGCCGAACTCCAGGTGGCGGACCGGACGGGCCTCGACGTGGCCCGTGGCCAGGCCCTCACGATCGAGCCGGTCACGCGTGCCGTGTGGGCCTCCCGCAGCGTCGACGCCCTCCGGCCGCTGCTGGGCCGCCTCGCCGAGGCACTCAACCAGCCGCCCGACCTGTCCGACCTGCCGGATCTGCCCGACGACCCGTCTGCCGGCGAGGACCCGGCGGCGCGGTTCGGCGCCGGGTGGATGCAGGGCATTCTCGCCTCGATGGGGCCGCTGCTCGCCGGGATCACCTCCGGGATGCTCGTCGGCCGCCTCGCCGCCCGCAGCCTCGGCACCTACGACCTGCCGATCCCCCGCGACGCCGACTCGCTGCTGGTGGTCGCACCGAACGTCGCCGACTTCGGCCGCGAATGGAGCCTGCCGGCCGAAGACCTCCGGCTGTGGGTCTGCCTCCACGAAGCCGTGCACCACGCCGTCCTCGGCGTGCCCCACGTCCGCGAGGCCCTCACGGACCTCCTCACCCGGCATGCCGGCGCCTTCCGCAACGACCCGTCGGCGCTCCAGGAGCACCTCGGCGACCTGGACCCCATGGCCGGGCCGGAGGCGCTTGTCGAACTCCAGCAGGTCCTGAACCCCGAACTGGTGCTCGGGGCGGTCCGGTCACCCGAGCAGGAGGCGCTCCTCCCGCACCTCGAGGCCCTGGTCGCCGTTGTCATCGGCTACGCCGACCACGTGATGGACGACATCGGCGGCCGGCTGGTCACCAACTATCCGATGCTCACCGAGGCCCTCCGCCGCCGCCGGGTCCAGGCCGACGACGAGGACCGCTTCATCGAGCGCATACTCGGCCTGAACCTCACCCGGGAACAGGTCGAGCGCGGGGCGGCGTTCGTGGACGGCGTGGTCGAGCGGGCCGGCGAGGAGGGCCTGCGCCGCCTGTGGGTCGACCGGCGCCACCTGCCCACCCCGAGCGAGGTCGACGCCCCCGGCCTTTGGCTGGCCCGCATCGACATGAAGCCGGACGAGGACTCCGGGGCCTACTGACCGCCCTCGCGGCCACGCGGCCAGAAGCCCAGTTGCCCGTCTGGCCGATCGGGTTCGGTCGGCGTGACGATCCGCAGCACCCGCTTGGCCCGTTCGGAGTAGAGGATGATCGCCACGCCCATGGCGACGACCACGATGACGTAGCCGGCGACGGGCCGTAGCGGCAGGATCGTCGGCACGAACGCGCCGACCGCCCACGACAGTTGGAAGCGGCCCTCGAACCTGGCGAAGGAGCGGCCGTGGTTGGCGCCGGGGGCGTCCCGCTGCACGATCGAGTCGAACGCCAGTTTCGCCACGCCGGCGCAGCCCGCCACCGAGGAGGCCATCGCCACGGCCGCCCACACGCCGTCCTCCCACGCCCCGTCGGCCCACACGGCGAAGGAGGCGCCCGCCATCACGAGGAACAGGGCACCGCCGATGATCCGTTCCTCGGCAAACCGGCGCCGCAGGCGGGGCGCCAGGTGGGCCGCCACCAGGGCCCCGAGTCCGGCGCCTACGAGGACCGCCCCGAATTGCCAGGCCGCCGCGCCCGGCGTGCCGAAGACGTTCTCGCCCCTGACCAGGCCGACGGCGGCACCTCCTGCCCGACCCACCCCTTCGACAGGCACGCCCTCCTCGCCGCCCCGGAAGGCGAATGCCAGCAGGAACGTCACGAACCCGACCGTCAGGCGCAGGATCCCGACCGCGACCGAGCCGAAGACGATGCCGCTGCGACGCAGTTCGGCCCGTTCCCGGGCCGCTGCCGGCCGGGAGGCGACGAGGACCGGCTTGAGGCTGAGTGCGAACAGCGCCGTCACGACGAAGCCGACGCACGCCACGCGTGGCGGCCACGACTGGCCGACCAGCAGCGCCAGCCCCCCGATGCCCGCCCCCACCATGCTGCTCACGGCGCTCAGGAGGGAAAGCTTGGCGTTGGCGGCGACCAGCTCGTCGTGGTCGCGCACGATGCTGGGCACAACGGCGCTCTTGGCAACGGAGTAGCCCTTCTGCAGGACGAGGAACCCGAAGGCCTCCGGGAAGAGCAGGAGGCCGTCGATGTGGCGGGCCATCAGGTAGGCCAGCCCGGCCCGGCCGAGCACCGTGAACAGGATCATCACCCGACGTCCGCCCCGGATCCGGTCGACGGCCGGGCCGATCAGCGGGGTCACGACGGCGAACGGGGCGATCGTCAGGAGCAGGTACAGGGCGACCCGCCACCGGGCCGCCGACGGGTCGATGGAGAAGAAGATCGAGCCGGCCAGGGCCACCGCCACCATGGCGTCGCACATGGCGGCCAGGCCGTGCGTGCGCGCCAGGCGCGTGAACGGGGTGACCACCTTGCGTGGTACGGGACCGGCGGCGGTGGGCTCCACGGGGTCAGGCTACGGGAGGCGCCGTTCGCTGCCGGTCAGCCAGGTGGCTGCTCGTAGCGGTAGCCGACGCCCCGGACGGTCACGAGCCGCTCGGGGTTCCTCGGGTCGGTTTCGACCTTGGTGCGGACCCGCTTGACGTGGACGTCGAGGGTCTTGGTGTCACCCACGTAGTCGAAGCCCCACACCCGGTCGATCAGGATGTCCCGGGTGAGGACGCGGCCGACATTGGACACCAGCAGGTGCAGCAGTTCGAACTCCCGCAGCGGCATCGCCACCACCTCGCCGCGTACCCGGACCTCGTGGCGGTCCGGATCGACCAGCACGTCGCCGACCTCGACGGCCGACGCGGACGGTCCGGTGTCGGGGTCGCGCCCCTCGGGCGCCTCGGCACGCCGGAGGACGGCGCGCATCCGGGCGACCAACTCACGCAGGCGGTAGGGCTTGGTGACGTAGTCGTCGGCGCCCACCTCGAGGCCGACCACGGTGTCGACCTCGGCGCCCTTGGCCGTCACCATGATCACCGGCACCTGCGACCGGGTCCGGATCTGGCGGCACACGTCCAGCCCGGAGAGGCGCGGCAGCATCAGGTCGAGGAGCACCAGGTCCGGCTCCCGCCGGTCGAATGCCTCCAGGGCGGCCACGCCGTCGGTCGCCACCTCGACCTCGAAGCCCTCCCGCTCGAGGCCCACGGTCAGGGCGTCGGCGAAGGACGGCTCGTCCTCGACCACCAGCACGCGGACGGTCCCGGTCATGCCGCGGCGCCTCCAGCCGGCAGGCGGACCGTCACGGTCGTGCCCTCGCCCTCGGTGGAGGCGAGGCGGACGGTGCCGCCGTGCGCCTGTACGACGTGGCGGACGATGGACAGGCCGAGTCCGCTGCCGCCGGTCTCCCTGGTGCGTGCACGGTCGACACGGTAGAAGCGTTCGAACACCCGGTCGAGGTCCGCCGCCGGGATCCCGATGCCGCGGTCGGCCACCTCGACGACCGCGTCGTCGGCGTCTCTCGACACCCGCACGGCGACCGTCGTGCCGCCGTCGGAGTACTTGACGGCGTTCTCCACCAGGTTGCGGACGAGGCTCAGCAGCTGGCCCCGACTGCCCGCCACGCCGACGCCGCCCGGCACCTCCACGTCGAGGGCGATGTGGCGACGTTCAGCCGTCGGTCCGACCCGGTCGACCACCTCCCCGACGACCGATGCCAGGTCCACCGACTCCAGCCTGCCCGGCGGGGCCTCCTCGATGCGGCTCAGGTCGAGCAGGTCGTCGACGATCGACGCCACCCGCTGCGCCTCGGTCCCGACCCGGTCCACCAGCCGGTCGACCACCTCCGGCGAGCGCTCGTCGGCCAGCGTCTCGGCGAGGAGGCTCAACGCCCCGATCGGCGTCTTGAGTTCGTGGCTGACGTTGGCGACGAAGTCCCGGCGCACCGCCTCCTGGCGGTGCCGTTCCGTGACGTCGTCGAAGACCACCACGGCGGCGGCGCCTTCGGCCGAGACCGACTCGGCGACCACCTCGACCACCCGCAGGGGGTTGCCCGGCATGCGCACCTGCTCGGCGGAGCGGGTCCCCCCGGCCGCGGCGAGGAGGCGTTCGGCGACGAGGCGGCCCACCACGCCGTCGTCCCACGAGTCGACGAGGGCGTCGGCGGCGGCGTTGCGAAACACGGGGGCACCGTCGACCCCGGCCACGACGACGCCCAGCGGGATGCAGTCCAGGACGGCCTCGCCGTACCCGCCGGCGAGTCCGTCGTTCGATCCCGTGGCCGATCCGGCTGCCGAAACCGGGGGGGCCGTCCGCCGGCCCCACCAGGCGCCGAGCACGAGGGCCAGGGCGGCGAGGCCCAGCCAGGCGACGGTCAACGCGGTCCCCGCGACGTCCACCACTCGCCGATCGGAAGGTCGACGTCGAGCGCCGTCGGGGGTGCCAGCGCCGACACCGTGGCCCAGCCCTCGCGGAGCAGGGTCGAGTCGAGTCCTGCGGGCAGTTCCCGACGGGTCGGAACCAGGTCGATGTCGATGCCATCGGTGTCGCGGCCGGTGATGACGGTCTCGACGCCGCCGACGGGCGCCAGGCCCGCCTTTCGCAGGCCACGTATCTCGTCCACCCCTGTATTGGGAACGTTCAGGTTCAGCAGCGTCACCCCGGAGGGGCCGGATGCACCCGCCAGCCAGTCCAGGAGCGGCGACGCCACCTCGGCGGCGGTCGCCCAACGCTGTGGGCTGCCGTCCACCTGGCTCACCGCCAGGCCGGACCGGCCGTGGTAGCCGGAGACCAGCACCGCGGCCACGGTGGCGGAGTGGAGCGTCGACCGACCGGTGTTCGGCCCGTTGTTGATGCCCGACACCACGAGGTCGGGGGCCTCCCCGAAGGCGTCCTGCATCGCCAGCATGACGATCAGTGCCGTCGGGGCGTGGACGGCGTGGGCCTCGAAGCCGTCCATCGAGGCCGACTCGACCCGGACCCGGTCCGGGTCGTCGAGGGGGCCGAGTGCGGCGGCCACGCCGCTCTGGTCGCGGACCGGTGCGGCCACGACGGGGGTGTGGCCCGCCGCACCCACCATCCCCGCCAGGGTCGCGAGGCCGGGCGAGTCGATGCCGTCGTCGTTGGTGACCAGGACGCGCATGCGGAGGGTCTACACGCTCCAGCCCGGTTCCCGGTCAGCGACCGGGGCAGCGCCGGGGTGGCGCCTCGGAGAACCGCGTCAGGCGCGGGTCTCCTCGCCCTCGTCGAAGTAGTCGAGTCGGTCCACCGGCATGACCACGGCCGAGACCACGTTGAGCGAGTGGGCCGTGACCCGCTTGAGGAAGCGGAACAGCAGCGCCCGGGGCACGGCCACGAGGGCCGGCTCGGTCGAGTGCAGGAGATCGTTGATGAGGTCGTCGAACTCGTGTCGCAATTCGTCGCCGCGGGCGATGTAGGCCCGGGCCCGCTCCTCGTCGCGGGTGGTCAACAGCTCGCCCATCAGGGCGATGCGCGAGGAGATCTCGTCGCGCCAGGCCAGCAGCCGGTCGAGGTCGTCGGCGTCGGCCATCGACACGCCCTCGTCGGCCAGGTCGAAGATGTTCTTGTTGTAGTCACCGATGCGCTCCAGGTCCTTCACCATGTTCATGAAGACCAGGACCTCGGGGGTGTCGACGCCACCGTGCACCGAGGCGTGCACCACCAGTTCGCGGCGGATCTCCATCTCGGTGACGTTGATCTGGCGGTCCGTGCGCCGGACCTCGTCGCCCACGGTCGCCACCGGACCGCCCGTCAGGGCGTTCATGGCCAGGTCGAAGGTGTGGCGGGCGTCCGTGATCATCCGCTGCACCTGGGCGTCGATGTGCTCGAGGCCGCCCTCCTCGGGCTTCCGGAAGAAGCTCATCACCATGGTCGTTGCCTCCTGGTGCCTGCCCGGCTGGTCAGGGACCGGTCGTGGTGTCGGGTCGTTGGGTCGTGGGGGTGGGTCATCGAAGGATCAGCACGCCGACGAGGGGCACCACGACGAACATACCGAATGTGTATCCGACGGCCGCGGCGCGGCGCTCGATGGCGAGGGTGGCCAGACCGTCGGCCAACCGCAGCGGTATCCGCCGCAGGGTCCCCACGGGATAGAAGACGGCGATGCCGCTGATGTTGAACAGGGTGTGCACGATGGCGACCGTGACCGCTGCCGGGCTGCCGGTCGCCAGCGACGCCAGCAGGGCGGTGACGGTGGTGCCCACGTTGGCGCCCAGCGTCACCGGGTAGATGTTCTCGAGGGTGAGGACGCCCGAGGCGGCCAGGGGGACCAGTACCGACGTCGTGATCGACGACGACTGCACCGAGATCGTGATGATCGTGCCGAGCACGATGGCGACGATCCCCGAGCCGGCGCCCAACGCCCGGTTGATGGCGACCTCGACGCGGTCGGCGACCAGCAGGCGCATGTTCTTGGTGATGTAGGCGAGGGCGATGAAGATGAACACGAGGCCGACGACGATCAGGAGGCCGCCCTTGACGTCGCCGTGGGCGCCGAGGTCCGCCAGCAGGTCCTTGACCCGGCCGGCCGGCCACTTGACGGCCGCCTTGAGCGGGCTCTTGAACGAGGCCCCCGAGCTGCCGATCAGCTGCTCGGTGATCCAGGTGGCGGCGCTCGACAGGTAGCCCGTCGCCAGTTCGATCGGGAGGAACACCGCCACGGCCAGGATGTTGAAGAAGTCGTGGACGGTCGCCGCGGCGAACGCCCGGCGGAATTCGTGGTCGTGCCGGACGTGGCCGAGCGAGGCCAGGGTGTTGGTGACCGTGGTGCCCAGATTGGCACCCATGACCATCGGCACGGCGTCGTCGATGCCGACCACGCCCGAGGCGACCAGGCCGACGATCACCGACGTCGAGACCGACGAGGACTGGACGAGGACCGTGGCCAGCAGGCCGACGAACAGGCCGCCCAACGGGTTCGAAACGCCCTCGAACAGGCCGTCGACGAGGTCCTTGCCGAGGCTCTTGAAGCCGCCGCCCAGCAGGTCGACACCGGTCAGGAACAGGTAGAGCAGGGCGAGGACGAGGACGGCCCGCACCGGCGTCGGGATCGCGCGCACCGGAGCCTTGATGGTGGGGGTGTCGGACACCGGAACTCCTGGAGGGGCCGTTCGGTCGCCCAAAACCTACGGGCCCCACCTTGCGCCCGACTGGCCGTCGGGTGAACAGTGGGTGAACGGAGGGGTCCGGTTCCGGGCGCCTCACGCGTCGGTGCGGGAACGCCGGTCGGCCAGCCAGCGTTCGAGCAGGTCCACGTCGCGCTGCCACGTGAGCAACTTCCTGGCCTTCTTGGGCGTCGCCCAGCGGACCTCGTCGACTTCGTCGTTGGGGGTGAACGAGCCACGGTCGACGGTCATCTCGTAGTAGGTGACCTGCTTCGGTCGGCCGTTGCCGGTGGCGTACTCGACGCGGCCCACCTTGCCCGCCACCTTGCAGCGGTAGCCCGTCTCCTCGCGGACCTCCCGCCGGGCCGCCTGCTTCGGCGTCTCGTCGGGGTCGAGCTTGCCCTTCGGGAAGCTCCAGTCGTCGTAGTCGGGGCGGTGGACGAGCAGGACCTCGATGCCGGGCTGGCGGCCCTCCCTCTTCCTCGGGCGGATCACGAGGCCGCCCGCCGCCAGCACCGGCGCCGGGGACTCCTCCCGGCTCACTCGGGGGCGCGGGCCCGCTCGAGGGCCAGGCGGGCCAGTTGCACGTGGGCATCGAGGCCCGACTCGCCGGGGTTGCGGCGCCATGACCCGTCGCCGGCCAGGTCCCAGGCCAGCCATTCGTCGCGGAGGCACGTGTCCAGGACCTGGTCGAGCCGCTCCGCCTGCTCGTCGTCCTCGATCCGGACGAGCACCTCCACCCGACGGATCAGGTTGCGCGGCATCAGGTCCGCCGACCCGATGAAGTAGGCGGGGATGCCGGGGCCGCGGCCGTTGGCGAAGCGGTAGACCCGTGAGTGCTCCAGGTAGCGCCCGACCAGCGAACGTACCCGGATGTTGTCGGACAGGCCCGGCACGCCGGGGCGCAGGCAGCAGATGCCCCGCACCAGCAGGTCGACCTCCACGCCGGCCCGGCTGGCGTCGTAGAGCAGGTCGATCATCTCCGGATCGACGAGGCTGTTCATCTTCATCGTGATGTGGCCGTCGACGGCGCGCATCTCGCCCTCGACGAGGTCCCGGATGGTCGGCCGGAGGAACTCGGGCGCCACGACCAGGCGGTCGTAGCGGTTCTCCCGGCCGTAGCCCGTGAGGCCGTTGAACAGCCGGGCCATCTCCTCGCCCACGCCGGGGTCGGCGGTCAGCAGGCCGAAGTCCTCGTAGACCCGGGCGGTGCGGTCGTTGTAGTTGCCGGTCCCCAGGTGGCAGTAGCGGCGGATGCCGCCCGGCTCTTCCCGGACGACCATGCAGCACTTGGCGTGCGTCTTGAGGCCCACCAGCCCGTAGGTGACGTGGACGCCGTTGCGCTCCAGTTGACGGGCCCAGTTGATGTTGAGCTCCTCGTCGAAGCGGGCCTTGAGCTCGATCAGGACGGCTACCTGCTTGCCGGCCTCGGCGGCCTGGATGAGTGAGGCCACCACCGACGAGTCGCCCGACACGCGATAGAGCGTCATCTTGATGGCGAGCACCTTCGGGTCGACGGCGGCGGCGTGGAGGAACTCGCCGACGGACCGTCCGAACGACGTGTACGGGTGGTGCAGCAGGACATCGCCCCGGCGCAACGCGGCAAAGACGTCGAACGACTCGTCGTCAGACTGGAGTCCGGGCTCGACGACGCCGGCGAACGGGGTGTCGAGCAGGTCGGGCAGCGGTAGTTCGATCAGCTGGAAGAGCCCCGCCAGGCCCACCAGCCGGCCGCACGGGTAGAGGCCGTCCTCGTCGAGGCCCAGTTCGCGCAGCAGCAGGTCCCGCACCTCGGGGTCGGTGGGTCCATCGATCTCGAGGCGGACCGCCCGGCCGAAGCGGCGACGCCGCAGTTCCAACTCGACCGCCGAGAGGAGGTCCTCGGCCTCCTCCTCCTCGTCCAGCGAGAGGTCGGCATTGCGGGTCACCCGGAAGACCTGGTGGCCCAGGATCTCCATCCCCACGAACAGCTCCGGCAGGTGGGCGGCGACAACCTGCTCGATCGGGACGAACCGGTGCGCCTCGTCGCCGACCCGGAGGAACCGGTCGAGCATCGGCGGCACCTTGACCCGGGCGAACAGGGTCCGGCCGTCCACGGGGTCGCGCAACCGGACGGCCAGGTTCAGCGACAGGCCCGAGATGTAGGGGAACGGGTGGCCGGGATCAACCGCCAGCGGTGTGAGCACCGGGAGGATCCGTTCGCGGAACGCAACCCCCAGGTCGTCGCGCTCGCCGTCCCCGAGGTCCGACCAGTCGAGGATCTCGACGCCGTGTTCGGCCAGTTGCGGCAGTAGGTCGTCGACGAGCACTGCCTCGGCATCGGCCATGAGCCCCGTCGCCACCCCACGGATGGTCGCCAATTGTTCGGCGGGGGTGCAGCCGTCGACGGTCCGCGCCGTCAACTGGGCCGCCTCCTGGCCGAGCAGCCCGGCGACGCGCACCTGGAAGAACTCGTCGAGGTTGGAGGCGAAGATGGCGAGGAAGCGGAGCCGTTCGAGCAGTGGCCGGTGGGCGTCCCGGGCCAACTGCAGTACCCGGGCGTCGAAGGACAGCCAGGACAGTTCCCGGTTCAGGTACGGCGTGTCGTTGGGATCGAACACCGGGACCTCGGACGGTGCCGGGACCGGCGACGACCCGACATCGGGCATCCAGTCGGCGAGGCGGAGGGCGTCATCCACGGCATCCAGTGTCGCAGGGATCCCGGCCCTGGCCAACGGCGACCCGCCCGGACCCCGTGACACGGACCTTTCGACCCTCTTTCGCCCCGTCCTGGCATCAATGGTGGTGCCAACGAGGCCAGGTGGGCGGACCACGACGAGCACGGGAGAGCAACGCCGGATGATGAGCACGCGATGGATGCAGCGGGCACGGTGCCGGGAGGTCCCACCCAACACCTTCTTCCCCAGCGACGGGCTGGGGGTCGAGGTCGCCAAGATGGTCTGCGAGGGCTGCACGGTGACGGAACCCTGCCTCGAGTACGCCCTCGAACAGCGGATCGAGCACGGCGTCTGGGGCGGCTGCTCCGAGCGCCAGCGCCGCCGGATCAGGCGGGAACGACGCCGACTCGAGGTGGTGGCCGCCTAGGGCCGACGAGGCCGATCGGCCCACAGACGGGAGCGGTCCCCTCCCCGCTCCCGCACCTGCAGCGGCCCCGGGACCAGCGGGTGGTTCCGGGGTCGTTGCGCGCGCCGGGCCCCGCGTCGAGATGCCCGGCGTCGAGATGCCCGGCGTCGAGATGCCCGGCGAGGGGTGGCGGGTCAGGCCCGCTCGTCCCCCTCGTCCTCCTCGTAGCCGAGGTCCCAGGAGATCAGGACGTTCTCGCGCTCGGCGTCGCGGTTGATGCGCTCGCGGTTGCGTCGGAACTGCGGGTCGTGCGGCGGGAGCAGCATGAGTCGGGCATGGATCCGGTCGCGGAACGACTCGATCAACTCGCGGTCGCCGAACGTGGAGCGGACCTCCCAGTGGGGCGCCATGGGGCCCAGGTAGACGACCATCACGTCGCCGACGGGCGGCTGCGGCTCGAGTTCGATATCGGTCATCGCCGGGGACTCCTGGGTCGGCGTGCGTGGCTCCCTGAATCAGGAGGCGCCGAGTGTACCGAGACCGGCGAACGAGTCGGCCGGGGACAGCCGGTGCCGAGGGTGTCCGACCGGCTGGTCCGGGGCCGAAGTCAGGCGGTGTCGTCGGCCTTCTTGTCCGCCTCGGCGGCCTTGTCGGCCTCGGCGGCGCCTTCGGCGAGGCCGCGCTGGAGTTCCTTCTGGGCCCGCCCCAGGTTGCGGGCCAGCTTCGGGATCTGGCTGCCACCGAACACCACGAGGGCCAGAACCACGACGATCAGTAGTTCGTTGGTGCTGAGGAAGGCGAGGAGTGGCATGGGCGGAAGCGTAGTCGGTGGTGGGGCGCCCGCCTTCCCGGGAGCGCCGGTCGGTGGGTCAGGCGGTCTCGGCGACAGCCGCTGCGGCACGGGCCAGGGCCCGCTGGCGGCGGATGCGCCGGCGCTCGCGCTCGCTCATGCCGCCCCAGATGCCGAACTTCTCGCCGTTCTGGAGCGCATACTCGAGGCAGTCCTCGCGCACGACGCAGCCCCGACAGACCTCCTTGGCCTCGCGGGTGCTGGCGCCCCGCTCCGGAAAGAACAGGTCCGGATCCACCCCCAGGCAGTTGGAGGACTCCTGCCAGGTCATGTCGAGGTCAGGCTTCGCGTAGATGCCCATGGTCTGTGCCTCCCGACCGGTGGGCCGCGCGCGGGCACGGTCCGGGCCTGTGGGGGATTCCAACGGTGTAATTACACCACTGGAATTTGCCGGATGCAAGTGGAAACCCGAAAGCGACAGGGTTTTCCCGATGGGCGCACCGCCCCCGACCGGAGCTCAGCGGGCCGAACGCAGCGTGCGCCGCTGGTCCACGAAGTCGACCAGCACGTAGTCGCCCAGGTTCTGGTTCGTGGTGAAGAACGCCCGTCCCCCGTTCATCCGGGTCACCGTCTCGATGAACCGCGTCAGGTACGGCGTGGCGTCCAGCATGAACACGTTGATCCGGATGCCGTCACGGGTGCAGCGACGCACCTCGGTCAGGGTTCGGTCGACCGTCTCCTGTGACGGCGGGTAGTTGAACACCGGGTAGCCGGCGTCGGTGAGGTGGGCGGTCGGCTCGCCGTCAGTGACCATGATGATCTGCCGGGTGCCGGTCTGGCGGGCCAGCATCTGGCGGGCCAGCACGAACCCGTGCTGCATGTTGGTGCCGTACACGTAGTCCCACGAGACCTCGGGGATGCGCTCCGGTTGGATCTGGCGGGCCACCTCGCTGAACGTGACCACGCCCAGGTAGTCGCGGGGGAACTGCGTCGAGATCAGCGAGTGCAGCGCCATCGCCACCTTCTTGGCCGGCAGGAAGTTGTCGCGCATCGGCATCGACAACGACAGGTCCAGCATCAGCACAGTGGCCGCCTGCACCGTCGACTCGGTGCGCTCGACCTCGAAGTCGTCGGGGGTCAGGTGCACCGGCGTCCCTGCACCGCCCCGGGTCACCGCGTTGCGCAGTGTCTGCTCGATGTGCAGGTTGAACGGGTCGCCGAACTCGTAGGGCTTGGTGGTGAACTCCCGCTCGTGGCCGGCACCGGTCCGCTCCAGCTCGTGGCGGCCGGACCGGTCCCGCAGCAACCGCCGGTACAGGTCGCCGAGGGCGTTCTGGCCCAGCCGGCGAATGGCCCTGGGCGTGAGGCTGAGCTGGCCCTCGTGGTTGTCGACGAGGCCGGCCTCCTCGAGCATCCGGGCCAGCTCGGACAGCCGCTCGAGGCTCTCGGCGGACTGGTCGCCCAGCAGGTCGCGCACCCGGTCGACGTCAACCTCGGCGAGGGCGCCCGGACTGGACGCCCCCCGCAGCATCTGCTCGAGCTGGTCCAAATCGGCCAGATCCTCGAACAGCTCCATCGCCTCGCCCATCCCGAGGGGGTCCTGTCCGGTGAAGTCGCGTGACTGCTCCCACCCCATCTGGGGGAACAGATCGCGCAGGTGGCCGCCCAACTGGTCGACCTGCCACTGCAGGTCCATGTCGCCGAGCAGCTGCTCGGACAACTCCTGGAGCTGGGCCCGCTGCTCGGGGGTCATGGAGTTGAGCATCTGCTGCATGGCCGCCATCCGGCGGGCAATCACCTCGAGCAGCTCGTCGAGGGTCTGCGGGTCCTCCGGGAAGAAGTCGCCGTAGCGCTCCATGAAGCCATCGAAGTCGGGCTCCTCGCCGGCCCGGCGCTGCTCGAGCATCCCGTTCAGCTCGGCCAGCATGTCCTTCATACGAGCCAGGTCCTCCGGCGAGAGGTCCTGCATGGCGCCGGCCATCTGGTCGACAGCCTGCTGCATGAGTTGCTGGCGCAACTGGTCGAGCAACTCCTCGAAGCGCTCGGCGGCCTCGGCCGAGGTGAAGTCGTAGTCCTGGAGGGCCCGGACCTGGCCGGCCAGGTTCTCATGCTCGACCAGGTCGAGATCCTGGCGGCGCTGCTGCGCCGAGGCGGCCGCCACCTCGTCGCCGCCCGCCTCGAGGTCGTCCAGCGACGCACGCTCCCGCCCCACCACCTCGCCGAGGGCGTCGCGAATCTCGTCGTAGACGCCGCCCAGGTCGTGCTGCTCGAGTCGCTCCCGGCGCTGCTCCCGCAGCCGCTCGAGCATCTCCCGGAGGCCCTGGAGGCGCTCCCCGTCCACCTCGAGGCCGGACTGGAGGATGCGGCGCAGGGCGGCGTTGGGATCGCCATGCTCGATCAGCTCGTCGCCCAGGGCGTCGAGCAAGGCGTCGGCGTCGAGGTTCGGGACCGCCTGGGTGCCGTCCCAGCGCGAATAGGTGAAGCGCCGCGACTCGCGGCGACGCCGGCGCCTGCCCCGCAGCCTCATCTCAGCCCCGTGGCGACGCGCATGGCGTGAACGTACGCCCTCGGCGACCGACGCTCACCAGTCGGCCCCCGCGGCCGAAAGGCGCCTCGCCCGCGCCACCAGGTCCAGCACCAGGCCGCCAATGAACTCGTTGGTCTCCCGGGTCGGGTCGGCGGCCTGCCGGACGTAGACCCCCTCGAGCATGCAGGCCAGCTTGAAGGTGCTCATGGCCGCGTACCAGCCCAGCGCCTCCACTCGCCGGCCCGACCGCTCCCGCCACCGGGCCACCGCCTCGGCGCGGGTCGGCAGGCCCTGGTCGTCGTCGGTCCAACCGGCCACGAGGTAGCCGAGGTCCATGAGCGGGTCGCCGATCGTGGCGTTCTCCCAGTCCAGCACGGCCACCAGCCGGGTGGGCTCGTCGCCGACGGCCCGGCTGAAGAGCATGTTGTGGCGGTTGAAGTCGCCGTGCATCACCCCCGGCACCGTGCTCGACGGCAGGTTGGCAGCCAGCCAGTCGGACACCTCGTCCACGCCGGGGAGCTCGCGCTCCCGGTACGACTCCAGCTGCCCGCGCCAGCGGTCGACCTGGCGCTCGAGGAACCCGTCGGGGCGCCCCAGGTCGGCGAGGCCCGCCGCCTCGTGGTCGACCGCCGCCAGCGAGCCCAGGGCGTCGAGCATCTCCTCGGCGATCCGCCGGGAGGCACCGGGACCACCCAGTTCGTCCGGAATCGGCTCCCCGGCGACCAGGCCGTCCACGAACTCCATCACGTAGAAGACGGCGCCGGTCACACCGGTGTCAGTGCACAGGGCGACCGGCCGGGCGTGAGGCACGCCGGTGCCGTCCAGCGCCCGCTGGAAGCGGAACTCCCGCTCCATGATCCGGTTGGCGCCATCGACCGAGAGCGGCACGGCCGCCGGACGGCGCAGCACCCAGCGCCGGTCGCCGCGGTGCACGACGAACACCTCGTTGGACTCGCCCATGGCGATCCGCTCGAAGCGCAGGTCGTCGCCGGGGCCCAGGTCCGCGGCGTCGAACCAGCGGCGCAGCTGCTCGACGCGCAGGAGGCCGGGGAACGGGTCGTTCGGGTCGCCGGCCATCCCGCGACGGTAGTGACGCTTCGTACGCGAGTCCGGGTTGGCCGACCCCTCGCGCCGGCCCGTAGCGTCGGTGACCGAACGAGTTCCCCGACCCCGGAGCCCCCCATGCCGATCAACCCCGATGCCGCCGGTTCGGTCGGCGAGCCCGTCGAGTTCTCCTGGACCTCCAAGGACAGCCTGCTCTACGCCCTCGGCGTGGGCGCCGGCGTCAGTGACCCCACCGGCTTCGAACTGGAGTTCACGACCGAGAACAGCAACGGCATCGACCAGACGGCGCTCCCGACCCAGGTGGTGGTCATGGGTGGCGGCCGCACCCCTGGCTTCGGCGACTTCAACCCGATGTTCCTGCTCCACGCTGAGCAGCAGATCACCCTCCACCAGCCGCTCACCCCCGCCGGCACGGCCGTGGCCACCGGGAAGGTCGGCCAGATCTACGACAAGGGCAAGGCGGCGCTGGTGTACCTCGAGACCGACGTGGCCGACGCCGACGGCAACCCGTGGTGGAGCACCCGGGCCGGCCTGTTCATCGGCGGCGAGGGCGGCTGGGGCGGCGACCGCGGCCCCGCCAACGCGTGGGAGTTGCCCGACCGGGACGCCGACGAGGTCGTCGCCTACCCGACCCGGTCCGACCAGGCGCTGCTCTATCGGCTCAACGGCGACCGCAATCCGCTGCACTCCGACCCCACCTTCGCCGCCGGCGCCGGCTTCGACGTGCCGATCCTCCACGGCCTGTGCACCTTCGGCTTCACCGGTCGGGCGCTGCTGCACGCCGCCTGCGGCTCCGATCCGGCCCGCTTCGGCGGCATGGGCGGCCGATTCAAGTCGCCGGTGACGCCCGGCGAGACCCTGTCGGTGCACATCTGGGAATCCGACGATGACGCCGACCAGGTCCTGTTCCAGACTCGGGCCACCGACGACCGGGTCGTGTTCGACGGCGGGGTGCTCAGCCGCAACTGACCCGGCGGCGACCGTGGTCCTCCCCGAGGGGTTCCGCTGGGGTGCCACCGCCTCGTCGGTGTCCGCCGACGGGGTGGCCCCGGCCGCCGACTGGTCCACCTGGGAGCGCGACGGACGCGTCCCCCGTTCGGGCGCCGGCGGCGGGTTCACCAGCGACTACGCCGACGACCTCGAGACGGCCGCCCGGATCGGGCTGACCGACGTCCGGATCACCGTCGAGTGGGCCCGCCTCGAGCCGAAGCCCGGCCGCGTCGACTCCGGCGTCGTCGACCACTACCGGGAGGTACTCCAGGCCGCCCGAGAGTCCGGCCTGTCCCCGTGGGTGACCCTGCACCACACGTCCCTGCCCGGCTGGTTCGCCGAGGACGAGCGGGGCTTCCGGGACGCTTCGTCGCGCAGCCGGTTCTGGGCACGGCACGTGGACCGCACCGCCGAGCAGTTCGATGACCTGGCCGCCGGATGGGCGCCCATCGAGGACCCGGTCGGCTGGGCCCTGCGGGCGTTCCTGCTCGGCACCAGGCCACCCGGCGAGACGAACCCCGAGCGGGCACGCGACGCCGTGGCCGGCGCCGTCGAGGCGGCCTTCGACGCCTGGCGGCTGCTGGGCTCGGGCCGCCAGCCCGTCATGGCCGTACTGGGCCTGCCCAGCGTCGTGGCCGTCGACGCCGCCGCCCGGGACGAGGCCCGGCTGTGGGAGTCGGTGCTGTGGGACACCTGGCTGCGGGCCCTCGGCGAGGGCGAGTTCGCCCTGCCGTGGCGGGCACCGGTCGAGCGGCCGGACCTGCAGGGCCTCGTCGACCTGGTGGGCGTGGTCGCCGACCACCCCGTCGGCATCGACCGCCACGGCGGCTTCCACCCGTACCCGGCCGACGGACGGACCGACGGCAGCGGCTTCTGCCCGGTGCCCGAGGAGCTGGGCGTGGTGCTGCGACGCGTCCACGAGGCGCTGCCCGACCGTGACCTGGTGGTCGCCGCCACCGGCGCCGCAACCGACGACGACGACTGGCGGGACGAACTCCTCACCGCCACCGTCGACCAGGTGGAGCTGGCCGTCGCCGACGGCGTGCCCGTCACCGGGCTGTTCCACGACTCGCTGGTCGACGGCTACGAGTGGACCCGCGGCCTCGACGCCCCCCGGGGGCTGTTCACCCGCGACCGCCGCCTCAAGTTCAGCGGCCGCCACCTCTCGGAACGCATCACCGGCCACCCTCCGGACGCCACACTGGGCTGATCCCGACCGGTCCGGGCACCTCAGGTTCGCGCCTGGTAGCGGCTCCTCGGACCGGCGGTGTGCTTGTTGAGGCGCTTGGAGAGGTGCAGGCCCTCGAGGACCAGCTCGACGGCGCTCGCCACCACGGCCGGACCGGTGTCCTCCTCGCCGTCCAGGAGTGCGTCGACCGCCGGCCGCAGTGCCGGGATCTCCTCGTCGACCAGTACGGCGTAGGCGGCCGACCCCAGGTCCTCGCCGATGGCCACGCCCTCGTGCTCGTCGAACGCCTCGACGATCGCACGATGCGTCTCGCCGGGTACCTGCTCCCGGAACACCGCCAGCACCGCCGACCGCACAATGCGCTCGAGGATCTCGGCGTCGCGGTCCTCGTCCAGGCTCTCGACCTCGACCTTGCCCGACATCGACGCCGCCACGGCGTCCAGGTCGGTCACGCGTGGCACCGCCACGACCTCCTCGGAGCGCAGCGCCCGGCGGACCGCGTTGGCCACGACCGCCTCCAGGTTCGTGACGCTGAGGCGCACCGACACGCCCGACCGCTGGTTCAGATGGGGGCTGTGGCGGGCCTCCTGGCTGATCGTGGCGACCAGCCGCTCCATGAACTCCGGGACCACCACCGAGAGGTCCGCGACCGTGGGGACGGACGCCTCCTGCTCCACGACGTCCATCTCGACCTCGACGTCGAGCGGGTAGTGGGTGCGGATCTGGGAGCCGAACCGGTCCTTGAGCGGCGTGATGATCCGGCCCCGGTTCGTGTAGTCCTCCGGGTTGGCGGTGGCGACCATGAGCACGTCCAACGGCAGCCGGATCCGGTAGCCCCGGACCTGCACGTCGCGCTCCTCGAGCACGTTGAGTAGGCCGACCTGGATCCGCTCGGCCAGGTCCGGCAACTCGTTGATGGCGAAGATGCCCCGGTTGGTGCGGGGCACCAGCCCGTAGTGGAGCGTCAACTCGTCGGACAGGTAGCGACCCTCGGCCACCCGGATCGGGTCCACCTCGCCGATGAGGTCGGCGATCGACGTGTCCGGGGTGGCCAGCTTCTCGCCGTACCGGTCGTCCCGGTGCACCCAGTCCAGCGGCGTGTCGTCGCCCTGCTCGGCCACGAGGTCGCGTGCGTGCCGGGACACCGGGTGGTACGGGTCGTCGTTGATCTCCGAGCCGGCGACCACCGGCATCCACTCGTCCAACAGGTCCGCCAGGCTGCGGATGAGGCGCGTCTTGGCCTGCCCCCGCTCGCCGAGGAGGATCACGTCGTGGCCGGCCAGCAGGGCGTTCTCCAACTGCGGCAGGACCGTGTTCTCGTAGCCCAGCACCGCCGGGAACAACGGCTCCCCCGCCCGGATCCGGGCCACGGCGTTGCGCCGCAGCTCCTCCTTGACCGGGACCGACTCCCAGCCGACCTTCCGCAGCTCGCCGATCGTGGTGGGTCGGGTCATGGCGGCACCCTAGGCGCGGCCGCTCCCGCCCCTGCCAGCCGCGGGTGGCCCGGGCCGCACGGCCGGTACCGTCCCCGGCGATGGAGCTGACCGGGCCCTGGCTGGCCCACCCCGCCGACGACGCCCTCCGGCGGACCTTCCCCGACGTCGACCTCGACGAGGCCGGCTGGACCGGGGTCCCCGTGCCCGGGCACTGGCGCCAGGTCGCCGAGTTCGCCGACGCCGACGGCCCGCTCCTGCACCGCACGCGCTTCGACGCCGAGGCACCCGAGGAGGGCCGCCGGGCCTGGCTGGAGTTCGACGGCGTGTTCACCCTCGGCGACGTGTGGCTGGACGGCTCCTATCTCGGCGCCACCGAGGGCTACTTCTTCACCCACGCCCTCGAGGTGACCCGCCAGTTGCGCCAGCGGTCCGAGCACCTCCTCGCCGTCGAGGTCACCAGTCCGGCCACGGTCGGCCGCACCGAGCAGCGGATCCTGACCGGCGCCGCCCAGGGGGCCTGGAACCCCGGCGGCATCTGGCGGCCCGTCCGGCTGCGCGAGACCGGCCCCGTCCCGCTGCGCTACGTCCGGGTCGTCTGCACGGACGCCACCCCGACCGTCGCCACCCTCGCCCTGCGGGCCGTCGTCGACACCGACCGGCCGCGGACCGTCGTGTTCCACACCACCGTGCTGGGCGTCGACCACCGACACGAGCAGCCACTCGCCGCCGGCGAGAACCGGGTCGAATGGACCGTCCGGGTGCCACGGCCCCAGCTCTGGTGGCCGGCCGAACTGGGCGACCAGCCCCGATTCGACGTGACCCTCACCGTCACCACCGAGGACAGCGTCGTCAGCGACCGGGCCACCCGGCGCATCGGCTTCCGCTCGGTCCGGATGCGCGACCACGTGTGGCGCATCAACGGCGAGCGCCTGTTCCTGCGGGGCGCCATCGTCCCACCGCTGCGACGGGACCTCGCCGCCGTCACGCCCGAGTCGGCGGCCGCCGACGTGGCCCTCGCCGCCGAGGCCGGCCTCAACCTGCTCCGTGTCGGCGCCCACGTGTCGCACCCTGCCCTCTACGACGCCGCCGACGAGGCCGGGATGCTGCTCTGGCAGGACCTGCCGCTGCGTGGCGGCTACCACCGGTCCGTCCGCGGCCAGGCCATGCGCCAGGCCCGCGAGCTGGTCGACCTGCTCGGCCACCACCCCTCGGTGGTCGTCTGGTGCGGGCACGACACCCCCGACCCCGTCGACACCACCCGCCCGGCGCCCAGCCTGCTCGAGCAGCAGCGGCCCAACTGGAACCGGACGGTGCTGGACCGCTCCATCCGCCGGGCACTGCTGCGCACCGACCCGTCCCGGCCCGTCGTCGCCCACACCGGCGTGCTGCCCAGCCCGCCCGTCGTCGAGGATGCCGCCGCCCACCTGCGGTTCGGCTGGCACGGCGGCCGGGCCGACGACCTCACCGAGTTCCTCCGACGGTCCCCCCGGGCCGGTGGGTTCGTGGCGGCGTTCGGCCCCCACTCGGTGCCCGACGTCGACCCCGCCCTCCTCGGGCTCGACCCCGACCGCTGGCCCGAACCCGACTGGAGCCGGCTCACCGCCGACCCCGACGGCGAACCCGACGTCCTGCTCGACCACTTCCCGCCCCACGACCACGCCGACCTCGACGCCTGGGGTGCCGCCACCCGCGACCACCAGGCCGAGGTGCTCAGGCGCCAGGTCGAGGCCCTGCGGCGGCGCAAGTACGCGCCCTGCGGGGGGTTCGCCCTCGACCGGCTGCTCGACGGCGAACCCTGCGTCAGCGGCTCGCTGGTCGACCACGACCGGCGCCCCAAGCCCGCCCTCGACGCCGTGGCCGCCGCCTGCGCCACCACCATCGTCGTCGCCGACCCGCTCCCCCTGCGGCTCCGCCCCGGCGCCACCCTGCTCACCGACGTGGCGATCGTCCACGACGGACGCGATCCCCTGGGCACCGCCCGCGTGGACGCCCACCTGCACCTCACGGTCGGCGGCGCCGCCGAGACCCTCAGCTGGGCCTGGGAGGGCGAGGTCGGCGCCGACTCGTCCGTCCACGTCGGCCGCATCGAATGGCCGCTCGGGAACGCCACGGGGGACGTTGACCTCGAACTGGTACTCTCAGCAGACGGCAGCGCCGCCGACAACCGCTACGCCGCACGGGTCACCGAGGCCTGACCCCCTCGGCCGATGCCGGCGGCCGACCGGGTCGCTACCTTCTCCCCCAGGCCGGAACCCCCGGCCACCCGCCACCTGGAGGACCAGATGCCACAGACCACCGGCGAGCGCTACCGCGTCGCCCCGGTCCACCGACGCGGCAGGGAGTGGCCCTTCCCGCTGAACCTCTACCAGACCGCCGTCGGCCGCAAGTGGGTCATGGCCCTCACCGGCATCGGCCTCATCGGCTTCGTCGTCGCCCACATGATCGGCAACCTGCACGTGTACGAGGGCCCCGCCCGCATGCACGAGTACGCCGAGTCCCTCCGCACCATCGGGGGTGGCCTCGTCCCCAAGGGCACCGTCCTCTGGCTGCTGCGGGCCGGCCTCCTCGCCATGTTCGTCCTCCACCTGCACTCGGCCATCTCGCTGGCCCGCATGAGCCGCGCCTCCTCCGAACAGGCCGGGCTCGTCAGCGGCGCCAAGAAGTACCCCGGCGGCCGCGACCACGTCGCCGCCACCTACGCCAGCCGCACCATGCGCTGGACCGGCCCGATCATCGCCCTGTTCATCCTCTACCACCTGGCCGACCTCACCTGGGGCTGGTGGCTGGACGACGACTTCGTCCCCGGCGACCCGTACCACAACGTCGCCGAATCGCTCGGCAACCTGCCAGTGGCGATCCTCTACATCGTCGCCAACGTGGCCCTCGCCTGGCACATCTTCCACGGCGCCTGGTCGATGTTCCAGAGCCTCGGCGTCAACAACCCTCGCTACAACCACCTCCGTCGCAGCCTCGCCACGCTGGTCGCCGGCCTGATCCTCGTCGGAAACCTCTCGTTCCCGATCCTCACCCAGGCCGGCCTCATCACCGAGGACGAGCGCAGTTGCCCAGTCGGCGACAACGCCTGCCTCGCCGAGCAGGCCAAGGACCACTAGGGGAGGCGGACATGGACGAGAACGGCATCCTCGACAACAAGGTTCCCGCCGGGTCACTGGCCGACAAGTGGGAGAACCACAAGTTCTCCATGAAGCTGGTCAACCCCAACAACAAGCGCAAGTTCGACGTCATCGTCGTGGGCACCGGCCTGGCGGGCGCCTCCGCCGCCGCCACCCTCGGTGAACTGGGCTACCGGGTCAAGGCCTTCACCTTCCACGACAGCCCCCGCCGGGCCCACAGCATCGCCGCCCAGGGCGGCATCAACGCCGCCAAGAACTACCCCAACGACGGCGACTCGGTCCACCGGCTCTTCTACGACACCGTCAAGGGCGGCGACTACCGCTCCCGCGAGGCCAACGTCCACCGCCTCGCCGAGGTGTCCGTCAACATCATCGACCAGGCCACCGCCCAGGGCGTCCCCTTCGCCCGCGACTACGGCGGCCTGCTCGACAACCGGTCCTTCGGCGGGGCCCAGGTGTCGCGCACCTTCTACGCCCGCGGCCAGACCGGCCAGCAACTCCTCATCGGCGCATACTCCGCCCTGATGCGGCAGGTGGCAGCCGGCTCCGTCGAACTCCACACCCGGTCCGAGATGCTCGACGTCGTCAAGAAGGACGGCCGGGCCTGCGGCATCGTCGTCCGCGACCTGATCTCCGGCGAGGTCACCCCCCACTCGGCGCACGCCGTCGTGCTCGCCACCGGCGGCTACGGCAACGTCTACTTCCTGTCCACCAACGCCATGATGTGCAACGTCACGGCCGCCTGGCGGGCCCACAAGCAGGGGGCGTTCTTCGCCAACCCCTGCTACACGCAGATCCACCCCACCTGCATCCCGACCAGCGACGACTTCCAGTCCAAGCTCACGCTCATGTCCGAGTCGTTGCGCAACGACGGCCGGATCTGGGTGCCGACCGCCTTCGACGACGCCCGGGCCGCCGCCGACATCCCCGAGGATGAACGCGACTACTACCTCGAGCGCAAGTACCCGGCCTTCGGCAACCTGGTCCCCCGCGACGTCGCCTCCCGCAACGCCAAGACCGTCTGCGACGAGGGCCGCGGCGTCGGCCCCCTCAAGAACGGCGTGTTCCTCGACTTCGGCGCCGCCATCGCCCGCGACGGCCACGCCGCCATCGCCGCCAAGTACGGGAACCTCTTCGACATGTACCAGCGCATCACGGGCGAGAACCCGTACGAGCAGCCGATGCGCATCTACCCGGCCATCCACTACACGATGGGCGGCCTCTGGGTCGACTACCACCTCATGACCACGGTGCCCGGCCTGTACTCGATCGGCGAGGCCAACTTCTCCGACCACGGCGCCAACCGGCTCGGCGCCAGCGCCCTCATGCAGGGCCTGGCCGACGGCTACTTCGTCCTGCCGTACACCATCGGCGACGACCTGGCCGACCTGCTCGGCAGCCCCGCCGTCCCCACCGACGACCCGGTGTTCACCGCCGCCGTCGCCGGCGTCGAGGACGAGGCCAACCGCTGGCTCTCCATCAACGGCACCCGCTCCGTCGACCACTTCCACCGCGAGTTGGGCCGCATCGTCTGGGACCGCATCGGCATGGCCCGCAACAAGGCCGACCTCGAGAAGGCCCTCACCGAGATCCCCGCCCTCAAGGAGGAGTTCCACCGGGACGTGCGGGTCCTCGGCAGCGCCGACACCCTCAACCAGTCCCTCGAGAAGGCCGGCCGCGTCGCCGACTTCTTCGAGCTGGCCGAACTCATGGCCCGCGACGCCCTCGAACGCGAGGAGTCCTGCGGCGGCCACTTCCGCGAGGAACACCAGACCCCGGAGGGCGAGGCCCAGCGGGACGACGAGAACTTCGCCCACGTGGCGGCCTGGGAGTGGCACGGTGGGGACACCCCCCAGACCCGCCACCGCGAGGAACTGACCTTCGACAACGTGGCGCTGTCGCAGCGCTCCTACAAGTAGATCCGGAAGGAAGAACAGGTACCGACATGTCCGGATCCAACGGCACCACCATCAACGTCACCCTCAAGGTCTGGCGCCAGGCCGGCCCCGACGCCCCCGGCGGCTTCGAGGTCCACCAGCAGGCCATCTCCACCGACGCCTCGTTCCTCGAGATGCTCGACCAACTCAACGAGCAGCTCAACGACGACGGCAACGAGCCCGTCGCCTTCGAGTCCGACTGCCGGGAGGGCATCTGCGGCACCTGCGGCGTGATGATCAACGGCCGGGCCCACGGCCCCCAGAAGGCCACCGCCACCTGCCAGCTCCACATGCGCGAGTTCCGGGACGGCGACGAGATCACCATCGAGCCATTCCGGGCCGCCGGCTTCCCCGTCGTGCGCGACCTGGCCGTCGACCGCTCTCCCCTCGACGCCATCATCGAGTCCGGCGGCTACATCTCGGTCAACGCCGGTGCCGCCTCCGACGCCAACCTCACCCCGGTCCCCAAGGCCGCCGCCGACACCGCCTTCGACGCCGCCGCCTGCATCGGCTGCGGCGCCTGCGTCGCCGCCTGCCCCAACTCGGCCGCCCAACTCTTCACCTCCGCCAAGATCGGCCACCTCGGGCTGCTGCCCCAGGGCCAGGCCGAGCGCTGGAGCCGCACCGAGGCCATGGTCGAGACCATGGAGGAGTTCTTCGGCTCCTGCACCAACCACGGCGAATGCTCCGAGGCGTGCCCGAAGGAGATCAGCCTCGACTTCATCGCCTTCATGAACCGTGACTACCTGAAGGCCAAGGTCAAGAACCGCTCCCTCGCCGGCCAGCGCTGAGCGTCTTCTGTCCGGGGCGCCCCTCTTCTGCGCACGGGTCTTGACCGGGCCGGATCGCCGGCACCGGGACGGCAGGACCTAGGTCCTTAGCCGCCGACGGCGACTCCCCGGAGACTTCGCGTGTCCCCCCGACACGACGGAGGTTCCCCCATGCGTCGCCCTGTCTCCACCGGCCTCGCCATGCTCGCCCTGCTGGCACTCGTGGCCGCCGCCTGCGCCAAGGACCCCGAGGACCCGGCCGAACTGGCCGCCCCCGCCGGCGCCGTCTCCGGCCAACTGGCCGCCGACCACGCCGACGGTTGACATTCGTCAACCACGGCGCGACAGTGACATCGGTCACGCCGCGTGAGCGGTAGGGACTGATCGACACGGTCTTATGTCGACGAGCGACGGGAGGCTGAACGTGCGATCCGACCGGTTCGAGGGACGGTGTCGAGCCCCGCCCAGCGGGTGAGCCTGAGGCCCCGGTACCGAGCCGGTCCCCTCACGTTCTCGCAACCAACGCCCTGCTGGGCCTTGGAGAACGGCTGACGCGAGACGACTCGATCCACGGCCTCGAGAAAGAAACGGCGTCCTCCCGACCCACCGAGGGAGGGCGCCGTTTCGCGTCCCGGACCCTGAGGCGCGTCCCCGGACCCGGGCTAACCGCCCAGATGCTCGAGGAGCCTCGGGACCAGGTCGGGGAGGCAGGCGTCGGGGACCTCGTGGCCGAGGCCCTCGACCAGCCACAGGTCGGCGCCCGGAATGCCGTCGGCGAGGGCCAGGCCGTGCTCGACCGGGAACACCGGGTCGGCGGTGCCGTGGACGACGAGCGTCGGCGCCCCGACCTCGCTCAGCCGGTCGAGGCGCGACGGCGACGAATTGACGGCCGGCCCGTGGCCGGACTCCGGGTACCAGCAGCGGGACACGTCGGCGTCGGCCAGCAACACGGCGACCTCCTCGTCGAACGGAAAGCGGGGACCGGCGAACAGGCGGTCCAACTCCACCAGCCAGGCCACCCGCTCCACGTGGTCGCCAGGAGACGGCGAGAAGAGCCGCTCGGCCATCCGGTCCACCAGCCAGTCCACCGGGGGCGGAAGCCGCTCGTCGCCCAGGCCCGGGGTGGTGCACAGCAGGATCAACGACCGGACCCGTTCCGGGTGGTCGAGGGCCAGGACCTGCGCCACCATGCCACCCATCGACCGGCCGACCAGGTGGGCGGACCCGATGTCCTCGCCGTCCAGCACCCCGCAGGCGTCATCGGCCAGGTCGGCGAGCGAGTAGCCCACCGTCGCCGGCAACTTGCTGGACAGGCCGCAGTCCCGGGTGTCGAAGCGCACGACCCGGTGGCCCGCCTCCAGCAGCGGGTCGAGCAGCGCCTCCGACCAGCGCGTGCACTGGGTATCGGCGCCCGACAGCAGCAGCACCGGCTCGCCGTCCTCCGGCCCGAAGGCCTCCACGTACAGCTCGACCGGCGGCCCGTCACCCATCGGTCGGAGGGTACCCCCAGCCGCCGGTCCGGCACGCCGGGGGCTAGCGTCCTGCGGGTGCCTGCACGCCACCAGCACCCCGTCAAGGTCCGCTTCTACGAACTCGACCCCTACGGGCACCTCAACCACTCGGTGTACGTGCAGCTGTTCGAGACCGGTCGCATCGAGCTCCTCGACTCGGTGGGACTCGGCCTCCACGACCTCGAGGAACGGGGCTACCGGTTCGTCGTCTCCCGGATCGAGACGCGGTTCCGGGCCTCGGCGGTGGGCGGCGACGCCCTCGTGATCGAGACCGAGGTGGTCGAGAACCGGCGAGCCTCGTCCCGCTGGGGGCAACGGATCCTGCGGGGCGACGAGGTCCTCGCCACCCAGGAGGTGCTGGCCGCCGTGACCGACACCGACGGTCGGCCCGTGCGCTCCCCGGACTTCATGGCCGAGGCGCTTGCGCCATACACGAACGACCCGGACGACGAAGGCGGCGCCTGATGGCCGGCGGCCCGAAGACGGCGGCACGGGTCGCCCAGGGCGCCCTCATGGGTGCCGCCAACACCGTGCCCGGGGTGTCGGGCGGGACCCTCGCCCTCATGTTCGGGATCTACGAGCGTCTCATCGGTGCCATCCGGGACGGCGCCCGGGCGGTGCTCCGGTTCGTCCGGGGCGACCTCCGAGGTGGGCTGGCCGGACTGCGGGCCGTCGACTGGGCGCTCCTGCTCCCCCTCGCCGCCGGCGCATTCCTCACGGTTGTGCTGCTGGCCGGCCTCCTCGAGACGGGTCTCGAAGAGCACCCCGAAGCGATGGCCGGACTGTTCCTCGGCCTGGTGGTGGCGTCGATCGTCGTTTCCTGGCGGCTCCCCGTCTGGGACCCGGCCCGACTGGCGCTGATGTCGGTCGTCGGCGTCGGCGTGTTCGCCGCCCTCGGCTGGCAGTCGGGCCCGGTCGGCGACCCGTCGCCGCCGCTGCTGTTCGCGGCCGGGGCAATCGCCATCTGCGCCATGATCCTGCCCGGCCTGTCGGGGTCGTTCCTGCTGCTCATGTTCGGCATGTACGAGGCGGTGCTGGAGGTGATCGACGACCGTCTGCTCGTCGACGCCGCCATCTTCGGCGTGGGCGCAGTCCTGGGGCTGGCCCTGTTCGCCTCCCTGCTGACCCACCTGCTCGAGCGGCACCACGACACGATGCTGGCGGTGCTGATCGGCCTCATGGTCGGGTCGCTGCGGGTGCTGTGGCCGTGGCCCAACGGCGTGGGCGTCATCGGCGACACGGCCGACACCTCGATCTCGGGCACCGGCCTCGACTGGCCGCCCGCCGGCGACCTGCCCGCCCCGCTGCTGCTGGCCGCCGCCGCCTTCGGCGTCGTCCTCGCCGTCGACCGCTTCGCCCGCTCCCGAGCCTGAGGTCAGGCGGGCTGGTTGAGTTCCAGCCAGGCGTGGCCCCGGCGGCCGTCGGCGGCGGTCACCGCAACCAGGCCACGGGGGAACCGGGACTCCCGGCCGTCGTCGGGGTGCGTGAGCAGCACCGGCGCCCAGGCAATGGGCTCGACCTCAAGACACAGGTCGCCCAACTCGAGAGTCCCCGCCGTCGGGATCCCCTCCGGGCCGAGCACCGGGGACGAGACGACCCCGTACTCGGGCACCAGGCCGTCCGGCGACGACCGGTAGCCGATCCCTCCGCCGCGGCCCACCACCTGCACGGCGTGGAACCGCTCCCCGTCCTCCAGCCGACCCGAACACCAGGTCCAGCCGTCCGCCCACCAGTCCCGAACACCCCACGAGTGGTCCCGCTGCCCCCAGCCGTCGAGGTCGATGCGCCGGTCGCCGACCAGCACCTCGCCGGCGACCCGGCACGGGACCTCGTAGCGGGTGGCGACCCCGTAGTGGAACGCCCACAGGTCGCCGGTGTCGGGTCCGTCGGTCTCCCAGCCCAGGTCCAGGCCGACCGGGACCCGGTCGCCGAGCAGGCCCGCCGGGCCGGACCGGTAGGCCTCAGCCGGGTCGTCGACGGCCACCCCGAACGCCTCGACGCCGACGCTGAAGTGGTCCAGCGGTGCCTCCACGACCAGGTCGGCCCAGAGGCCGGGGGCCCGGACCTCGAGGCCCGGCTCACGCGGTAGCGGCGCCTCGTGGTCGACCACGAACACCGTCGGCCCGTCCGCCTCGACGAGACAGCACCAGAACCAGGACAACCCGAGTTCCGGATAGAGGCCGAGGCGGACGTAGCCACCTCCGCGGCCCTCGGGGTCGAACCAGTCCAGGTAGTACGACTCGTTCCAGAGCCGCTCGCCGTCCGACTCGTGGCGGCGCTCGTCGGCGGGGACGACGTCGTTCACCGGCTAGGCCTCCCCGTAGGGCGCGTACAGGTCGGCGTCGGTGTCCCGCTCCGGTGGCTCGACGTCGGCGGTGACCAGTGGGTAGAGGTCGGCCGGGGTGTCCCGGGGGCACGTCCAGTCGATGTCGTCGGCAACGCCGGCGATCTCGGCGAACGGCCGCAGGAAGGTGAAGTACACGTACGCCCCGCAGGCGATCTGCTCGTCCCGGTCCATGCCGACGATGGCCCGGTAGTGGGCCTTCTGGGTAGCGCGAGCGGCCTCGGCAGCGACGTCGTCGTCGAACGCCAGCACGGCCGTCAGGCCCGAGTGCGGCACGCCGTCCGCCACGTCGGACCACCAGAAGTCGCTGCGGCCGAGGCGGAAGAAGTCCCGGACGACGACCTGCCGGCCGTCGGCCAGCCGGTACGGGCCGGTGTCGCCGTGGCCGACCCGCGTGTCGAAGTAGAGCAGGAACAGGTGGCTCACGAGCGTGGAGAGGTGCCGGCGCAGGTCGGCCCGCCGGTCGTCGTCGACTGGCGTCAGGCCGGCCGCCAGTGCCTCGACCGTCGCCGGGTCGAACGCCTCGATCCGGTTGCCGGCGTCTGCCGCATGGAGCAGGCCGCTGCCCCGGTACGCCTGTGACGTGCGCGCCCAGAAGTCCAGCACCGTGTGGGTGCGCCCCACGGCGTCGAGCGACGGGTCCACCATCGCCATCACGTTGCGGCCGATCAGGAAGAAGTTGGCGACGCCCCAGAGGAACACCGAGTCGGCCTGGCAGCCGGGCCGACGGGCCCGCGCCCCGACCTCCTCGGGTGGCATGGCGGCCGTGATCGTCCCGATGGCCTCCGGGTAGCGCAGGAACGCCTCGATGCACGAGACGACCACGTACTGCTGGACCGGGATCAGTTGCGAGGAATAGGCGGTGCGCTCGTGGACCAGCACCTTCGAAACCCGGTTGACCTCGGCCAGCAGCGCGTTCACGCGCTCGCGCTGCCCGACCTCGCTCACGGCTCGATCCGGGTGACGGTCCCGGTGGCCCCGTCGAGCTCGACAAGGGTCCCGTCCGGCGGCTCCGACGACAGGTCGGCGGCGATCACGCCCGGCACCCGGAACTCCCGGCTGACGATGCCGATGTGGCTGCGGATCGTGCCGCCCGTGCACACCACGCCGGCCAGCTCGTCGAAGATGGGTGACAGGAAGGTCGCCCCGGCGTCCCGGATCACCGCCACGATCCCCTCGGCGCCACGGTCCATCAGGTCCAGCACGTCGCCGGGCCCCTCGAGGCGTCGCCACGTCCCCCGGGCGGTGCCGAACTCGTAGGTGGGGTCGCCGCGTCCGATCTGCTCCACGGCCGGGACGGTAGCCCTGACCCGGGCCGGCGGTCCGAGCCGGGTGGCCGTCGGCCGGTGCCTAGGCTGCCGCCGTGGCCGCCCCCGAACCGTTCAGCGACGACTGGATCGCCGCCCTGGACGAGGCCGTCCGCGTCCTGCGACTGGACGGTCCGGACCCCTCACTCCGTCTGGAGTACCGCGTCGCGGACGGGCCGACGTGGCACGTGGCGATCGACGGCGACGGGGCCCGCGTGCACCCCGGCCCGGCGGACAGCGCCGATGTCTCGTTCTCGACGGACCGGGCGACGGCCCTGGCCTTCGCGGCCGGCGACCTGGACCCGCTCGACGCGGTCATCACCGGCGACCTCTCGATCGGCGGCGACCCGCGCCGGCTGGTCGAGCATCAGGGGTTGCTGGACGACCTCAGCGGCCTGTTCGCCGGCCTGTTCGCCGGCAGCCGCGGGGCGGACCCCGGCTAGATCAGGCCCAGCTCCCGGACGGTGTCGCGCTCCTCGGCCAGTTCGGCCGCCGAGGCGTCGATCCGGGCACGCGAGAAGTCGTCGATCTCGAGGCCCTGCACGATCGACCACTCGCCGTCGGCGCAGGTCATCGGGAACGAGGACATGAGGCCCTCGGGCACGCCGTAACTGCCGTCGGACGGGACCGCCATCGACACCCAGTCGCCGTCCGGCGTGCCGAGCACCCAGTCGTGGACGTGGTCGATGGCGGCGTTGGCGGCCGAGGCGGCGCTCGAGGCGCCACGGGCCTCGATGATGGCGGCACCCCGCTGCTGGACGGTCGGGATGAAGTCGCCCTCCAGCCACGCCTGGTCGTCGATCGCCGCCGCGGCGGACCGACCGCCCACCTCGCAGCGGAACAGGTCCGGGTACTGGGTGGCGGAGTGGTTGCCCCAGATCGTCATCTTCCGAACGTCGGCGACGGGCACGCCGAGCTTCTGGGCCACCTGCGTGAGCGCACGGTTGTGGTCGAGGCGGGTCATCGCCGTGAACCGCTCGTTGGGCACGTCCGGGGCGTTGTGCATGGCGATGAGGGCGTTGGTGTTGGCCGGGTTGCCGACCACGAGCACGCGCAGGTCGTCGTCGGCGTGGTCGTTGAGGGCCCTGCCCTGGACGGTGAAGATGGCGCCGTTGGCCTCGAGGAGGTCCTTGCGCTCCATGCCCTTGGTGCGGGGGCGGGAGCCGACCAGCAGCGCCACGCCGGCCCCGTCGAACGCCGTGCTCGGATCGTCACTCAGGGCCATCGAGTCGACCAGCGGGAAGGCGCAGTCGTCGATCTCCATGGCGACACCCTCGAGGGCGCCCATGGCCGGCGGGATCTCCAGCAGTTGCAGGATCACCGGCTGGTCGGGGCCGAGCAGCTGGCCGCTGGCGATGCGGAAGACGAGGCTGTAGCCGATCTGGCCGGCGGCTCCGGTGACGGCGACTCGGACGGGGGTGGCGCTCACGTGGGCTCCTGAACACTCGAGGGGTACCCGCCGAGGCTACCGACGGCCCCGCCGGGCCTCCCAGCCAGCGGGGGGTGACGTTCGTCGCCGGGTCGCGGCGACGGCCGCTCAGCCGGCGCGCGTGGCGCCCAGCCAGGAGGCGTGGAGGCCCGTGTAGACCCCGCCGGCGGTCGCCAGGTCGGCGTGACGGCCCCGCTCGACGATCCGGCCGTCATCGAAGACGAGGACCAGGTCGGCCCGCTCGGCGGTCGAGAGCCGATGGGCGATGCTGATCGTCGTCCGGCCCTCCGAGAGCCGGGCCAGGGCGACCTCGAGTGCCTGCTCGGTCTCCGGGTCGACCGCCGACGTGGCCTCGTCGAGGATGAGGAGCCCGGGGTCGGCCAGCTGGGCACGGGCGAGCGCCACCAGCTGGCGTTCGCCGACCGACAGCGACTCACCCCGCTCGCTGACCGGCGTGTCGATTCCGGCCGGGAGCGTGGCCACCCAGTCGTCGAGCCCCAGGGCGGCGATGGCGGCGGCGGCGTCCCCTGGCGTGGCGTCGGGCCGCCCGTACCGGATGTTCTCCCCGACGGTGGCGTCGAACAGGAAGCCGTCCTGGGGCACCATGCGCACCGCCGACCGGCGGACGCCGGGGTCGACCTCCCGGAGGTCGGTACCGCCGACGAGCATCCGTCCGGCGGTCGGGTCGGCTAGGCGCGCCACCAGCTTGGCGAACGTGGTCTTGCCGGAGCCGGTCTCGCCGACCACCGCAACCGAGGCACCGACGGGAATGTCGACGTCGATGCCGTGCAGCACCCGCTCCCCCTCGCGGTACCGGAACTCCACCGCCTCGGCCCGGACCTCGAGCGGCCCGGCGGGCAGCCGACGGCCGTCGACCGGTTCGACGATGTCAGGCTCGATGTCGAGTACGTCGAGGATCTTCCACCAGCCAGCGAGGGCGGTCTGGGTCTGGTCCAGCACCTCGCCGATCAGGGTGATCGGCGCCACCAGCAGGTTGGCGAGGAACACGAACGCCACCAGTTCGCCGGCGCTGACCCCCCAGGCGTCGCCCCACCACACGCCCGAGGCGACCACCGTGGCGATGGCGGCCAGGCCGACGACGTCGGTGAGTGGGAGGACCAGCGAGAAGTAGCGCATCGCCCGCATCTGCTGGCGGTACTGCCGGTCGACCGCCCCGTGCAGCCCCGCCCGGGTGGCCTCCCGCTGTCCGTAGCCGCGGACCACGTCCATGCCCAGCACCGCTTCGGAGATCTGGGACAGCGTCTCCGACACCCGGGTCCGGAGGCGGTCGTAGGCCCGCAGCTGGCCGCGCTGAACGGCCCGCAGGACCGGCAGCAGCGGCACGTGGACCACCAGCGTGACCGCCGCCAGCTGCCACGAGAACACGAACATGATCGCCAGCACGGCCACGATCTGGATGCCGCTGATGATCCAGGCGACCGCCCCCCACTGGGCGAACTTGTTGAGGGCCTCCACGTCGCTGGTGACCCGGGCGGTGAGCGCCCCCTTCCGGGCCGCGGTGTGCTCGGCGAGGCTGAGCCGGTGCAGGTGGGCGAACGTGCGGACCCGCAGCCCGTAGAGCACATTCTCGGCGGTGCGGGCCAGCCGCAGGTACGTGGAGCGCTCGAGGGCGATGCCGAGTGACACCAGGCCGGCGGCCACGCCGGTGAGGAGCAGCACCAGCCCGAGGCGGACGTCGTCGCCGAGGAGGCCCCGGTCCAGGACCGCCTGGATGGTCAGCGGGACGAGCAGCTTGCCGGCGGCCACCGCCAGCGCCATGAGGACGGTCAGCAGCAGGCCCGACCGCAGCTCGGGCGACGCCGCCAGGCCGCGGCGCAGGACCGCCAGCGATCCGGCCCCCTCGATGTCCTGGAGGAGCCGGACCTCGCCCGCATCGCCAGCGACGGACTCGTGGTCCTCCCAGGGCCCGCCGGCCTCGACGCCGGCGTCCTCGCCCGGGAACGGGGTCGGGGGCCGGTCCGTCACGCGGCGGTCCCCTCGTAGGCGCGGACCAGGGCCGCGTAGGCGGGGATCCCCAGGAGCTCGTCGTGGGGGCCCTCGGCGGCAATGCGGCCGTCCTCGAGGAACAACACCCGGTCGGCGAGGCGGATCGTCGCCAGCCGGTGGGCGACGACCAGCAGCGTGTGGCCCTCCTGGCGGCGCAGGTTGCCGAGGATCTCCGCCTCGACGACGGGGTCGACGGCCGAGGTGGCGTCGTCGAGGAGGAGCACCCTGGGACGCCGCAGGAGGGCGCGTGCGAGGGCGAGTCGCTGGCGCTGGCCGCCCGACAGCGTGACGCCGCGCTCGCCCACGACGGTTTCGAGGCCGCCGGGCAGGTGGTCGACGAAGTCGGCGGCAGCCACCTGCCGGAGCACCCGGCGGACCTCGTCGTCGTCGACCTCCCGGTCGAGGACCAGGTTCCGGCGGACGGTGTCGGCGAACAGGAACGTCTCCTGGAAAACCGGGGCGACCACGTCCGGCACCCCGTCGGCGCCCAGGTCGGCGACGTCGACGCCGCCGAGGGCGATGTGGCCACCGGTCACCGGCATCAGGCCCGCCACCAGGTCGAAGAGGGTGCTCTTGCCGGATCCGGTCGCCCCGACGAGGGCCACCGACTCGCCGGCGGCGACCTCGGCGCTGAGCCCGTCGAGGACCGGTATGCCGTCCTCGTAGGCGAACGCCACGGCGTCGAAGCGGACGCCGACGCCGGCGGGCACCGCGGGTGGTGTGGACGGACGGTCCTCGACCTCCGACCCGAGGACCTCGTCGATGCGGTCCATCGCCACCACCGACCGGGGCATCTCCTGGAAGAGGAACCCGAGGATCTCCATGGGCGTGACCAACAGGTTGAACAGGGCCATCGACCGGACCACGTCGCCGACGGTGACGGTGCCGGCGTCGACGAGCAGCGCACCCAGGAGGAGGAGCACCATGATCCCGAGGTTCGGGAGGGCGTAGACCCAGGGCAGGAACACCGCCCGCAGCCGGCCGATCTCGATGCGTTCCCGCCGGAGCAGGTCGGAGGCCTCGGCCAGGCGCTCGACCTCGTCGGCCTCGCGGCCCAGGGTCTTGACGACGAGGATGCCGTCGAGGCTTTCGTGGGCGATCCCGGACACGACCCCGACCCACTCCTGGGCCCGTGCGGCCGGGGCCTCGACGGCCCGGGTGTAGCGCTGGTTGATGACGGCCAGGGTCGGGAACAACACGAGCGCCACCAGGACGAACCACGGATGGACCAGCAGGAGGCTGACCAGCGACACGACGACCAGTGCCACGACCGACATGGAGAACGCCAGCGGCATCAGCATCGACGAGGCGGTCTCGACGTCGGCGTCGGCGTGGGCGAGGAGGCGCCCCGCCGGCCGAGACCGGTAGAACGCCAGCGGGGTGTCGAGGTACCGGTCGAGGATGGCGAGCCGCCACGTCCGCTGCGTCCGGGCGACGGCGGTGAAGTTGAAGAACCGACGCACCATCATCGACACGCCACGCACCACGCCGACCAGGGCGATCGCGACGGCACCGGCCAGGGCCGTGCCACGGTCGACGCCGCCGCCGTCGAGGCCGGGGACGATCAGCTCGTCGGTGACCCGACCCAGGACGACCGTGTACCCGACGACGGCCACGGCGAACACATTGGCTCCCGTGATGCCGAGCAGGTGCGGCAGGGGGTGGGCGCGGAAGGACCGGACGATGAGCCGGCCCCCGCGCCGGAAGACCCCGTCCGCCTCCGGTGGCGCCGGGGGCGGGTCGTCAGAGGCGGTCAACGATCGCCTGGGCGAACTCCGAGCACTTCACCTCGGTCGCCCCGTCCATGAGGCGGGCGAAATCGTAGGTGACGACCTTGTCGCTGATGGCCGACTCGAGCGCCCGAACGATGTCGTCGGCGGCCGACTGCCAGCCGATGTGCTCGAACATGAGCACGCCCGACAGCAGCACGGATGACGGGTTCACCTTGTCCTGGCCGGCGTACTTGGGCGCCGTGCCGTGCGTGGCCTCGAAGATGCCGTGGCCGGTGACGTAGTTGGCGTTGCCGCCGGGGGCGATGCCGATGCCGCCGACCTGGGCCGCCAGGGCGTCGGAGAGGTAGTCGCCGTTGAGGTTCATGGTGGCGATCACGTCGAACTCCGACGGCCGGGTCAGCACCTGCTGGAGGGCGATGTCGGCGATGGCGTCCTGGACGAGGATGCGGTCGCCGGGGTCACCGTCGCAGTCGTCCCAGCCGACGGCCACGTCGGCGAACTCCTCACGAACCAGTTCGTAGCCCCACCGCTGGAAGGCGCCCTCGGTGTACTTCATGATGTTGCCCTTGTGCACCCAGTGGACCCGGGGTCGCCCATGGTCGACGGCGTACTGGAGGGCGGCACGCTGGAGGCGCTGCGATCCGGTCTTCGAGATGGGCTTGATGCCGATGCCGGCGTCCTCGCGGATCTGCCAGTTGAAGGCGTCCTCGAGGAGTTCCCGCAACTTGAGCGCCTCGGGCGTCATGGCCTCGACCTCGAGGCCGGCGTAGATGTCCTCGGTGTTCTCGCGGAAGATCACCATGTCGACCAGTTCGGGGTGCTTCACCGGCGACGGCACGCCCTGGAACCAGCGGACCGGACGCAGGCAGACGTACAGGTCGAGGATCTGGCGCAGTGCGACGTTGAGGCTGCGGAAGCCGCCGCCGACCGGGGTGGTCAACGGGCCCTTGATGCCGATCAGGTACTCGGTGAAGACCTCGACGGTCTCCTGTGGCAGCCACTCGCCGGTCTCGTTGTAGGCCTTCTCACCGGCCAGCACCTCGTGCCACTCGACGGCGTGGCCGTGCTTGGCGGCGGCGGCGTCGAGGACGAGGCGGGCGGCCGGCCAGATGTCGATGCCGGTGCCGTCGCCCTCGATGAAGGGGATGATCGGCTCGGTGGGGACCTGGAGGCGTCCGTCGGCGCCCATCGTGATCTTCTCACCCATGCCGTCGACCCTATCCAGCGCCGGCCCGCAGCGGCGAGGTCGCGTTCAGGCGACGGTGCGCTCGGCCGCCTCGACGGTGTTGCGCAGCAGCATCGCCACGGTGGTCGGACCCACGCCGCCGAGGCGGGGCGTGATCCACGAGGCAACCTCGCCGACCGACTCGTCGACGTCGGCCAGCAACTTCTTGCCCTCCCAGGAGATGCCGCCACTCACGACGACCGCACCGGGCTTGACCATCTCGGGCGTCACGAAGCCGGGGATGCCCACCGCCGCCACCACGATGTCGGCCTCACGGGTCAGGTCGGCCAGGTCGGGCACGGCCGAGTGCACCACGGTGACGGCGGCGTTGGCACCGGGCGCCTTGGTGGTGAGCAGCAGCGACAGGGGCCGGCCCAGCGTGGGACCACGGCCGATCACGACCACGTGGCGGCCCGAGATGTCGACGTCGTAGTGCACGAACATGGCCTGGATGCCGGCCGGCGTGCACGGCACCGGGCCGTCCTCCTGGAGCACCAACCTGCCCAGGTTGGTGGGGTGCAGGCCGTCGGCGTCCTTGGCGGGGTCCATGGCCGACAGGGCGGCGTTGAAGTCGAAGCCGGAGGGGACCGGGTGCTGGATGATGTAGGCGTGGACGGCCGGGTCCTCGTTGAAGGCGGCGACCGCCTCGTCCAGCGCCGACGGGGCTGCGTCGGCCGGCACATGGATGTGCTGGGAGGTGAAGCCCACGCTCTCGCAGGTCTCGTGCTTCTTGCGGACGTAGCCGGCGCTGGCGCCGTCGTCGCCCACGAGGATCGTGCCGAGTCCCGGGGTGATCCCCTTGGCGGCGAGCGCCTCGACGCGGGTACGGACATCGTCGAGGACGGCTTCGGCGACCGGTCCCCCGGCGAGCAGTTGTGCAGTCATGGCGGGGCACGCTATCCCCCGGTGGGCGCCTCCTGGCCGGGACCGCCTCCCTGGGCGGGGACGCCCTCAGTGCCGGAAGTGGCGCTCTCCGGTCAGGACCATCGCCATGCCGGCCTCGTCGGCGGCGGCGATCACCTCGTCGTCGCGTACCGAACCGCCCGGCTGGATGACCGCCGTGGCACCGGCGTCGATGGCGGCGTCGAGGCCGTCCCGGAACGGGAAGAAGGCGTCGCTGGCGCAGGCGCCGCCGGCCGCCCGACCGTCGGCCTTCTCGGCGGCGATCCGGCCGGCGTCGCGGCGGTTCTGCTGGCCGGCGCCGATGCCGACGGCGCACCGGTCCTTGGCCAGGACGATGGTGTTGGAGTTGACCCGGGCGGCCACCCGCCAGGCGAACTCGAGGTCGGCCCACTCGGCGTCGGTGGGCGCCCGCTCGGTGGCGACCCGCCAGCCGGTTCGGTCGAGGGCGCCGTCGTCGCCGACGGCCAGGACGTCGGTGGTCTGCACGAGGAGGCCGCCGTCGATGCTTCGGACCTCGAGGTCCGGCCAGGTCGGCGCCGGTGCCTCGAGGATGCGGAGGTTGGCCTTCTCCTGGAGCCTTGCCAGGGCGTCGGCCTCGTAGGCGGGGGCGACGACGACCTCGGTGAACGCCTCGCCCAGGGCCTCGGCCATGGCGAGGGTGACCGGTCGGTTGACGGCGACGATGCCGCCGAAGGCCGAGACGGGGTCGCAGGCGTGGGCGGCCATGTAGGCGGTGGCGACGTCGTCGCCGATGGCAGCGCCGCACGGGTTGGCGTGCTTGATGACGACGGCCGCCGGCTCGTCACCGAGGCAGTGGGCCAGCCGCCAGGCCGCCTCGGTGTCGAACAGGTTCAGGTACGACATGGCCTTGCCGCCGTGGACGACGGCGTCGTCCCACCAGCCGCGCTGCCCGATCTCGCGGTAGCGGGCGCCCTGCTGGTGGGGGTTCTCGCCGTACCGCAGGTCGCCGGTCGACTCGAGGGCGAGGTGGAGGGTCGGCGGCAGCGGTCCGGCGTCGGCGGGGTCGCACTCGTCGAGCCACCGCACGATGGCGGCGTCGTAGGCGGCCGTGTG
>LUMW01000135.1_pt1 | contig 48400 bp, 61 predicted proteins | sample 729761 | NCBI WGS metagenome assembly LUMW01 (sample SAMN03860302, study PRJNA289734) | marine metagenome | biome: seawater column; feature: ocean; material: water; isolation source: Red Sea water column Station 192 - depth 500m | place: Saudi Arabia: Red Sea | collected 2011-10-15 | depth 500 m
GGAAAAAAGATTGAGAATTACATTAAGAAAAAAAAGAATTTTGGATGCAATATAGAATACTCAGTTGAGACATCACCACTTGGCACTGGTGGGGCTATTAAAAAAGCAAGTAAAAATATTGTTGATGACTCATTTATTGTGTTAAATGGTGATATAATTACAAATATTAATTTAAAAAAAATGTTGGTTAAATCGAATAGTATTGCTGCAATTGAATTAAGAACAAACTATGGAACAATGAAAATTAAAAACAACAAAATCCTTCAATTCAACGAGAAAACAGATGTTAAAGATACATGGATGAATGGTGGAATATACCATCTCAATACAGACATTGCTAAAATTTTACCTAAAAAGGGTAGTATAGAAGAGATAGTTTTTCCAAAACTTGCCAAAAAAAACTCGTTAAACACAGTAAAATTCAAGAATGTTTTATGGCGTTCGATTGATTCTCATAAGGATGTTGAAACATGCTCAAAGGAAATGATTCAAAAAAAATATATGAAATTTATTTCAAAAAGGTGAATCAAAATGCGTTTGTCATATAGTCTTGGTTCACTGTTAACAGTTGATGAAGTTTTAGCATGTTCAAGAAAATTAAATGAATTAAAGCCAGATATAGTATGGATCCCAGAAACCTGGGGAATGGAGAATTTTTCAATGTTAAGTATGGTAAGTAAAGAAAATATTACATCAAAAATTGGTTCATCTATAATTAACATTTATTCGCGAAGTCCTAGCTTAATTGCAATGGGTGCTGTAACTGTTGATACAATTTCAAATAGGCGCTTAGTTTTAGGACTTGGAACAAGCAGTCAACCGCTTGTTGAAGATTTTCATGGAGATAAATTTGAGAATCCACTGAAACGCATGAGGGAATATGTGGAAATCATACGATTAATTCTTAGCGGTAAAATGATAAATTATACTGGGGAAATTTTTTCATTGAAAAATTTTTCATTGCTTGTCAAATCTCCAAGAGATACAATTCCAATCTATCTTGCAGCAGTTAACCAAAAAATGGTCGAGTTAACATGGGAAATTGCAGACGGTGTAATCTTTTATCTTAGACCAAAAAATGAGATCAAATTAACGCTTACGAAAATGCAAAATAAGAAAAAGATTGATTCATCACTTCAAATTATTACATGTGTGAATGAAGATTCTGAAAAGGCAATGAATCGTGCGAAAAGGACACTAGCATTTTATGTATCTGTTGGAAAAATTTATCGGGAATTTCTAGAATCAAATGGTTTTAAAAATGAAACAAAAAACATTTTTGCAGAGTATGAAAGGAATGGGTTGAAAAATAACTATGAATTGGTGCCTGAGTCAATGGTAAATGAATTATGTATTGCTGGAACACCCAACGAATGTAAAGTACAGCTAAAACAATTCCGTGAAACTGGAATAGACTTACCAATAATACAATTTAATCCAACAGATAGTGTGGAAGAATCATTTAATTTACTTACTTCAACATTTTTGGAGGAATCTTATTGAAAAAAATAGCAGTAGTTGGATATGGAAATACAAAATTCACAAAAGATGAATTACCAATTGAATCATTATTACTAGAATCGACTAAACAGGTATTTGATACAACAAGAAATTTATCACAAGATCTAATCGACGGTGTTATTGTTTCAACTAATGACAATTCTAAGTATTTAGGCGCTATCTTATCTGAACTTACTGGTATTAAACCAAAAATTTCTCACACAGTAGAACATTTGTGTAGTTCTGGTTCTAGTGCAGTAATTTCTGGATTTTCATATATTGCATCTGGATTAGCTGATACTGTTTTAGTTACTGGTGCAGATAATATTGGCAACCCTGGACAAATTTTAGAATGGGATAAATCTAGAGGTGAATATGACCGTCCGATATATTGGGCATCAATGTTTACAAAAGCACACAAAAGACAGTTTAACACAACAGATGAAGAATTAGCAATAGTGTCTGCTAAAAACCACAAACATGCAATGGATAATCCACACGCATATACACACAAACCATACACAATTTCTGAAATCATGAATTCAAAAAATATCACTGATGATTTACGGATTTTAGATTGCTCGTACTCATGTTCTGGTGGCTCATCAATTCTTTTATCATCTGAGGAAACTGCAAAAAAATTTACTGATCAACCAATTTGGATATCTGGTATAGGACAAAAAACAAATTCTGCAAGTTTCACAAAAAATAAGTTAACTACATTATCTAGTAGCGTAATGGCAGCAAATGATGCATACAAAATGGCTAAGATAACTTCACAGGAAATTGATGTCGCTGAAATACATGATGCATTTTCAGTTTGTGAATTAATGGCTGTAGAGGATCTTAATTTTACAGAAAAAAACACTGGTGCACAATATGTTAGAAATCTTTTCAATACAGAAGATAGAAAAATAAATCCTCGAGGTGGGTTGATTGGTGCAGGTCATCCTTTGGGTGCTACAGGAATTGCACAAATAGTAGAGATCACTCAACAATTACAAAACAAAGCAGAAAAAAGACAAATTTCTAACGCTAATCATGGTTTAATACACAACATGTCTGCCGCCGCTACATCTAGTTCTGTTTTGGTTTTAAAATCTTGAATAAATTTGAAAGTGAATTAAAAACTGGAAATTTTGTTACCAGTGAGTGTAATCACTGTAATCGAGTAGTATGGCCACCAAGTGATTATTGTGATAACTGTTTTCAAAAGGTCAACTGGCGAAAAATATCAAAAAATGGTACAATAATTGAGTTATCAAAAAAAGAAAATGATATTTTTTGCATTTCAGAATTTGAAAATAAAATACGAATTATGGGAAAACTGGATGCTCAAATTGATATGGTAAAACCTGGTCAGAAAGTTAAATTAAGCAAGTGTTTGTTTAATGGTAAAAATCGTTTTTTCTTTAGTTTAGAAAATAATTAATATTTTTAAAATTATCTGTGTTTTCCTCGATTTTTTTCATGAAAATCTCTAATATGCAATGCTAGTTTATCAGGACTATCACGAAAAATTTTTCCGCAATATGTACAGTAAAATCCGTCATTCCATGACATCTTATTACATTACTCGTACAGAGATTAATCATTTTCTATCATAATTTCAATTAACATTTTAGTTGATAATGTAATAACCAAGCATTCTATATGAACAGGTTCAAGGTAAAATATGACAATTATTAGACTTAATCAAATTGGTAAAGATCGCACTAAAAGAACAAGTATAATCAATAAAAAAACTGCACGAACACGAAGACAACGTGGATATAATTGGGAGGACACACTTGTTAAACGATTTAATTCCCTACAACATTGGAAAGCATTTAGACTTGGCTCACCTAGTGTTGCATTACCGGATGTTTTGGCTGTTAATAATCCAGACAGTACAATTTTTACAATTGAAGCAAAATCCGGAACTGGAACGACATTACAGGTTCCTTTTGATCAGATAGAAAGATGCCTAAATTGGGTAAACAATTTTCAGGTTTATCAGAAACGTGAAGTGATTTTGGCATTTAAGTTTCTTTCAAAGAAAAGAATTGGTGTAGGAACATACGAAAAACGGAAATTACATGAATTTTACAAAGTTTGGGATAAAACAAAGAAACCAATAGATTTTGTGTGTACTTATGATGGTAGAACATATGCATTAAAAAATGGCAAGCAGAAAAGATTAGAACTGAAAGATTTTCTTATGCCATTCAAATCAAAATATCAATTATTTTATAAATAAAGAAAATTTCAAATCATTTTTTAATACTAAATACATCAATTCTATATGGACTTTAAGCGGTATCTTGGGAAAATTAAGAATAAAACTGAAGAAGATAAGACTGAGGTAATTGAAGAAGATAACGCTGATGTAAAACAAACATTAGATTTTGTTGATAAAAATAAAGACCCATACGATTATCTCAAAAGATATCTCAAAGAGCCAAAGTACAAAGATTGGTTTAATCGTAATTACCCAGATCATACAATCTACGATGCTGTAGGATTATCAATATCTGATTATTTGACTATAAAGCGAGAATTATTTCCAGAATCACAAACTGTAGAAGATGAAGAACCAAGTAAAGAAGAAAATTCTAACATAGATTTCAAGCCAACAGTAGAACATGAGACTAAAACCAGCTTTGATGAATTCATCGACGAACGGATTTTGGTAAGTCGTAATGCATTTGGTGATAAAGAAATGAAGATCAAAATATTAGAAGTATCGGATGAGAGCGCACCATTAGCATCCAAATTTGGTGATCGTGTTAAATTAAATAAAATTATTGTGACAATAAAACATTTAGAAAGTCAGCAAATTGAAGAGGGAGAATTTGATATAGAGGCAATAGAACATGAATTAGCTGAAAAAAGACATTATACATCTACTAATAGATGGGTCCCTGTTAATGATATCAAAAATGGTTATGTAACAAATTTAAGACATACCACATTAATTAGTGATGCAGCAGCAATGGATTACATTGTATTTTAGTTTTGAATGATAAAAATTTGCATAGATTCTGTTCGGGAAAAGTATAAGAAGCTAAAAAAAAGAAAATTCTAGTGATGATAACCAAGGATATCGATGTGAATGGAGAAAAATTTCATCTAATGTTAACTGAACAAGTGATAAATCATGTTAATAACCTAAAATCATTGTATGATGCAGCATATGAAGATCCTGAAAGCTTTGAACAAGTTAGTGCAGAAATATCATCTACTATACAAGAGATTTCTAAATCTGTTGAACCAAAACCAGGCGATATGCACTTAGATAATTTGATACAACAAATAATTAAAACTGTTAACGATAGGAATGAAGAAACTAATAAACAATCACAAGATAAATCTGTTACACGAAAAACTAAAAAAAGAACAAAAAAAATAAAATCAAAAAAATAAATCTAATTTAGCATTAATTAATAATCATATAACCTATAATTGTAGATACATTTTAGTATCATCTAATTGTATTTAGTATCATATGAGTTCTCATTGTGAATGTGGTATATGTGGACATTTTACGGAAGAAGATTGTATAAAAAATGGTTGTAAATGTTGCAGTAATTTTCATTTACGTTCTGGCTCTAAAGCAAATGAGAAATAAACTACAAAAATTATATTTCATCTAATATATTTTGAATTTTTTCAATCATCCTTTTATCATTTAGTGAATTAATAATCAATATTCTTAAATTTTTTATTCTGTTAGGATCATTACCATAAATTTCTAATACATATTCAATTTCTCTTGAATAATCATATGTTGTGATGTAGTATTTTGAGAGTTTACGTAAAGTAACTAAATGATCAGATTGGTATTTTTTTTCATTTAATTTATTATTAATTACCTGTAATAGTCCATTTATTTTTGATGTTTCTTTTTTAATAATATTGAGGTCATTTGTGGTATCATCTAATTCAGCCAAAATTTTATAGGAATCTAAGATTTGACATAAAATCCCTTTTAAATATTCGTCAATATCCATTAAACAATTGGTAATTTTCATGGTTATTCAAAAGTTTAGGAATCTTAAATCAAATTAACAATAGAATTTTGCCATATTTCTTATCTTTAAATTACTGTCATGAACATATGTCACGTTGCAAAATAAATCATACCTAAAATGCATTAGTCATAAGTGTGGAAAAGAATATCCTATTCCTACAACTGAGTTTATGTGCATATGTGGAAATCCTCTAGATGTTAGATACAAAGACAGACCGTCAGATAATCTCAAGGAATTATTTTACAAACGTAGAAACCCAGCGGGCAGTATATTTAATGAAAGTGGTGTATGGCGATTTCGTGAACTTCTGAATTTTTCTGACATTGATACGGAGAACCTTGATGAATGCTCAAAGCATTTAGTTTCACTTGATGGAGTTGAAGGAAGACAATCTAAGCCATATCATATGTCAAAAGTTGCAAAATTTGTGGGAATAGAAAATGAAAAATTAATGTTGCAGCCAGAGGGGTATAACCCAAGTGGTTCGTTTAAGGATAATGGAATGGCTGCTGCTGTAACTCATGCAAAATTAGTAAATGCAAAAAAAATTATTTGTGCATCAACTGGGAATACCTCAGCTTCTGCTGGAATGTTTGCAGCAAATGAAAATATGGAATGTGATGTTTACATTCCAGAGGGTGAAATTGCACCTGGTAAACTTAGTCAGGCATATCAATTTGGAACACAGATGATACATGTTGATGGCAATTTTGATGATGCATTCACCAGATCATTAGAAGCAGCAAAAAAGCCTGGTAGTTATACAGTTAATTCAATCAATCCGTTTAGGATTGAGGGTCAAAAAACAATACCATATCGTGCATTAGAATTTTTAGAATGGGAAACACCCGATTGGATAGTTTATCCTGGAGGTGCACTTGGTGATGTTTTATACAATGGAAAATTTAATGATGTTGAATTACGATGGAATAAAGGAAATACAGATACTGAATTAATTAAGAATTATTATATTGAAATGGGTAAAAAACATATCAGACCAAAAACAAAAGCTACAGCTATACAGATTGGTAAACCAGCTAATATACTAAAGGGGTTACGCGCATTAGAATTTACTGATGGTGTTGTTACTACTGTAACTGACAAAGAAATGTTAGATGGTATGTCAATAGTTGGATTAAACGGATTTGATTGTGAGATGGCATCAGGAGCCGTACCAGCTGGTATAAAGAAACTACTTAACGAAAACATAATGAAAAAAGACGATAATATAGTTGGTATTCTAACTGGAAGACAGAAAGAACCATTACTTCCTATTAATTATCATAATGATTCAGCAAATCAGTTTGCAAAACCACCCAAGCATTAATCACACTCAAAATAATTACCTGTAAATGTGAAAGCTTAAAAGAACCATCAATTATCTGATAGTATAAGGAAATGTGGTGGGTTTTCAATTAATGACAATAATCTTGGTCATTGGAGTTTGTAATTACTAAAATGGATATTGCATATGAAATTGCAGCACTAGTTGCGTTGATAGGCCTATCTGGTTATTTCAGTGGTTTAGAAGTTGCATTAGTTAGTGTTAGACTTTCAAAAATTGAACAGATGATTAAGGATAAAGTCAAAGGTGCTTCATCACTTCATAAACTAAAATCTAATCCAAGCCGAATGATGTCTAGTGTTAATTTAGGAAATAATTTAGCTAGTATTGCAGCAACTGCATTAGCAACAGATATTGCATTAAAATTATTTGGTAATGAGGGTTTAGCAATTGCAATCGGAATTATGACGTTTTTAATTTTGATTTTTAGTGAGATTACCCCAAAAACATACTGTAATGCAAATGCAATAAAAATTGCAATCAGGCATAGCAGAATTCTTTTAGCATTTAGTTATGTATTCTTTCCAATTGTATGGCTTTTTGAAATAATTACAAAAGGAATGATTAAACTTACAGGTAGTAGTGATATGCCACCTGGATTAACAGAAGATGAAATTAAAGAGATTGTTAACCAAGGATTAAAAGATAAAGCAATTGAAAAACAAGAAAGTGAATTAGTTCATGGCGCACTAAATTTTGATGATATTGTTATAAGATCAGTTATGACACCACGTCCTAAAATGTTTAGATTAAAATCAAAGATGATGCTTTTTGAAGCTCTTCCAGAAATAAATAAGAATGGTTTTTCACGAATACCTGTTTATTCAGAAAATACAGATAAAATAGTTGGAATCGTTCATGTAAGAGATGTTTTAAAGCGTCTTGAGAGTGAGGATAAAGTAATTACATTAGAACAAGTAATGAGAGAACCATTTTTTGTATCTCAAGAAAAGAAAGTTAGTGACCTGTTGAAAGAAATGCAGGGACGAAAAGCGCATATGGCCATAGTTATAGACGAATTTGGCGGTGTTGAGGGGTGTGTTACCTTAGAAGATTTGGTGGAAGAAATTGTTGGTGAAATACATGATGAAACTGACATAACAAAATCTAATTTTCATAAAGAAGGGAATGATACAATAATCACTAACGGTGATATAGAAATTGATGAAATCAATGAAATTTTTAAAACTGAGATACCACAAGGCAATGATTATGCCTCATTGAGTGGTTTATTGCATGAAAAATTATGTGACATTCCAAAAGAAGGTGACAGGATAATGATAGGACCACTTAGTATTATTGTAGAAAGAGTTCTAGGTAACAAACCTGAAAAAATCAGGATTGAGAAAATAACAATTTAAGACTTTGAAAAGTGTTTCTCTAGTAATTTTTTCTTCTCATCCATATTAAATAATTTTTCGGTACGCATTAATGCGTCGTTATAATCTTGCTGGAATAACATTGCCTGTAATAACATATAATTTTCTGGAATAACAATACCAGTTTGATCATCCGAGTACATTAATTGAACTGTGTCACCAATAGATGTTGTCATGTTTGCATGAATGTGTATCATGTTTGTGTCCTTAAAATTAAATTTTGTAGATTCAGCAAAATCACGTACATCTTTCGTTCCCTTAGCAGTCCAAAGAATTGCAACACCGTATTCATTTTCAAATAATCGATGTATCTCATCAGGTGTTGGTGCATCCTCATTAAACCTAATATCCATTATATGCAAATGCATTTGTCTAGTAGGAACTTTAATTGCTCTAACAAATAACGGTGCATCATCTCCAAAATATGACTTAACATCAGTTCCATGATGTGGCTGTTCTGTCATTTCAATTGTATCAATAATTTGTTTATCAGTTTGTTCAAGATCTGCCCATCTTCGTATCAATGTAACATCAAAACGAGATAATTTATCAGAGTATTTTTTTCTTAATGGATTGAGTATTCTTCCCATCCCTGTAACATTACAGCTTCCCTGCATTACATAGTTTTTATCAAATGCAGCATCATAATTTACACTAGAATTAAAAAGAAGATCTGATACTGCCTTATCGTTGAAAATAGTTTCACCGCCTTGAAAAATAGCTTTTACGCCTTTTGGTTCATAGATATTTTTTTTATTGATATATCCATTACCGCCAGGTGATGCATCAATTACTAAATCACAGTCATCTAATACAGATTCAATTGAGCCTGAAATATCATAATTCTTAAAATTATCAATTTTATTTTCAGGAACATAAACAGAAAATCCATCATTAATAACATATTGAATACTTTCGTTTGAGGAATGTTTTCCAATTCCTATTACATTAATGTCAGGATCATCTTTGATAAATTTTGCAATACGATTACCAATTGAACCATAGCCGTTAACAAAAACCCTCTTCATAATTACTTTTAGAAACTGTCACTTATTTACATACTGTATACTCAACGATCCATATTGTATAATGTGTAAATTATCATATTTTGAATTATTAAAATGTCATAAAGACCTAAATGTTCACATTTTTCAATGCAAGCATGAATTCAGATTCAAAATCGTCATCAGATAATAAAATACCAGAGTTTTTTTCTGTCGATGGTGATAAAAATACTGAAAAATTATCAGATGAAAAAAATGATGATGTTAGTTCATCTAATACGCACCAAAAAATCCAAGAAAGGAGTTCTAGTGGTGGGATTCATTGGAAATCACTTGCAATTGGTGCTGGAATCGCTATAGCTTGTATTTTTTCTGTTTTACTTATTGTACCATCATCAAATTGGGAAGGCGTGAACGTAATCGATAGTGATTCAACACAAGTTTTAGACGAAATTACGATTACAGAAATCACATCAACCAAGAAACCTACGATTGCTTCATTTTATGATAATGCATCACCAATTCTAGGTGATCCTAATGCACCACTAACATTAGTTGAGTTTGGTGATTATCAATGTACATATTGTAAAAAATTTTACCATGAAACAATGGAATCAATCCTGGTAAATTATATTGAAACAGGAAAAGTAAATATGTTGTTTAAAGATTTCCTAGTTGTTAACGAAGATTCTCTAAATGCGGCAAGTGCTGCACATTGTGCAAATGATCAAAAAATGTTTTGGCAATATCATTCAACATTGTATAATAATTGGGATGGTGAAGGAACAGGTTGGGCATCACCTGAACAACTTCATCAATTTGCATTTACATTGGGATTAGATATGAATGAGTTTTCAGAATGTACATCAAACTCAAAATGGAAAGAATTAGTTCTTGCAAGTCATGAAGATGGGCGTGCATTGGGTGTTGGTGCAACTCCAACATTTTTTATCATGGATCAAAATAACGAAGCATTAAAAATTGTTGGGGCACAACAATATGATGTTTTTCAAGATGTATTCGATTCATTACTTGAAAAATAGTTATTTTTAATCAAATTGTTCATTTGTATAAAAATTTGTAGCAAGATCTGAAAAAATTAACAGGAAATGTATATATTCTAAGTTAGAAAGGCTAGCACATGGCAGCTGGTATAGATGACATTTCTATTTACATTCCTAGGCTTTATCTTGATGCAGCTGATTTTGCTAAAGCCCGGGGTTTAGATCCTGGAAAATTAGAACGTGGTTTAGGAATTGGTCAGATGGCAATTGTTGATACAAATCAAGATCCTGCATGTCTTGCTGCTAATGCTTGTTTGAAAGTTATGCAAAAAAATAAACTAACACCTGATAAAATTGGAAGGCTTTATGTCGCAACTGAATCATCGTTTGATGAATCAAAAGCAATGAATTCGTATGTTATAGGAATGCTAGAACAAGTTTACGGTAAAGATACTTTTGGTCATTGTGGTGGAATTGAATGTAAATTTGCATGTGTTAGTGGTTCATACGCATTATATGATAATACTAATTGGATTAGAGCTGGTGAAGCTGAAGATAAGTATGCATTAGTTGTTGTTTCAGATATTGCAAAATATGATTTAGGCTCCAGCGGTGAAGTAACTCAAGGAGCAGGTGCTATTGCAATGTTATTAAATGATAAGCCTAGATTACTAGAATTTGATCCAAAGGTAACATCAACATCAATAAAAAATGAATATGACTTTTATAGACCGTTTGGAAAAGAAACGCCTATTGTTCATGGTCAATATTCTAATCTTCTTTATCTAATCCAAGTAAAAAATGCTTTATCTGATTATAAGAGAAAAGCAAAAGATACACAATTGATCAAATTAAACGAAGACGAAACTATACTTGATCATATCGACTACCTAAATATGCATCTTCCATACAGTAACATGGGCAAAAAAGCCCTGGCATATCTTGCTCGACATGAATGGAGAACATTACCTAGATGGGATAAAATAATTGAAAAGATAGAAATGGAAGAACCAATTCCAAAAGATCCACGTGGAACAATAGAGTCAGTTCTTGCTGATGCAGAATTTATGGCCAAAGATCATCAATTTACAAAACTATTTACAAAAACTCCTGAATATCTAGAACTTTACGAATCAAAACTAGCTAGTTCATTAATTGCATCTAAAATGATAGGCAATCTATATACTGCATCTCTATATCTTGGATTTCGAAGTAGTCTAGAATTTGAATATCAAAAAGGTGTTGACTTGAAAGGAAAGCGTATAGGATTTTGCTCTTATGGAAGTGGCGCCAGCGCTATGATATTTAGTGGTGTAATTCAACCTGAGTATGAACAAATTGTAAAAGAAATGAATCTGGAAGCAGAACTTGGACCTAGAACTAAACTAACATTAAAAGAATATGAAGAGATGCATGAAAATAAACGTGGTATAGAAAAAAATATTCGCACAGCTAAAAAAGAATTTATTCTTGTTGATGTTAATACATCACTTGAAAGTCGTGGCGAACGCCATTATACATTTGTTGAATAAATTATGTATTATTAAAATCGAAATTTGAAATATCAACAAAATTTGAAAAATTATCTATGTAAAGGTTCAAATCGAAATTTTTCTGATAGGGAATTGTACAATATACAATTTTATTAGTTAACTCCATAATTTGTTGTTTCAAATTGGATAATTCATAACCATTTGGCTCTGTTTGATTGATTACAAATCCCTTTAATTTTAAACGCATTTGCTTACAATGTTCATATGTTAACATGGTATGATTAACAGTACCAAGTTTAGAGCCTATTACGATTATTGTATCAATATCAAGTTCGGAAATGAGATTTGAGACAAAATAATTTTGGGTAATTGGTGTCATCAACCCCCCAATTCCTTCAACAATCACTAAATCATGAGATGAAAGTAGTTTGTCATATGCATCGATTATTTTCTGTAGATTGATTTTCTGAGAAAGGATTTTAGCTGCAGCGTATGGAGAAGTTGGAATTTCAAAAAAATATGGATTGACTAAATCTATGGGATCATGCGAGTCTGAGTATTTCATTAAAATTTCTACATCTTGAGATATAGAATCAGAATTTTTTTTATATCCGGAAGCAAATGGTTTCATAATTCCAACGTCAATATCCATATCTCGAAGATTTTTTACGATACTAGCGGTCACACATGTTTTTCCTATATCAGTGTCATTACCCGTAACAAAAAGAGACTTCATTATACCTTCCTAGATAATGTACTAATTGTCTTAATTGTTCCATCGAGTAAGAAATTCAAATCCTTTTGGGATATAGCAAGAGGAGGTACCAACATTACTATGTTCCCAAGAGTACGAAAATAGATGTTATTTTTTCGACCTTCCTCAAAAACTATTTTATTGATTGAATGCTCTGCAGTAAACGGTTTTTTTGATTTTTTATTTTTTATCAATTCTATACCCATTACCATTCCCTTATGTCGAACACTTCCTACTAAATCTAGATTTTGTATTTCATTAATCTTATCTTGAAAAATTTTAGATGTTTTTTGAATTTTATTAATGAGATTATATTTTTTGTATAGCTCTAAATTTTTCAGAGATAACGCTGCAGAGATTGGATTACCAGTATATGTATGCCCATGGAAAAGATGTCTCATTTCAGAAAATTTTCCCAAAAATGAATTATATATTTTTTTAGTAGTTAATGTTGCAGCAAAAGTAAGATAACCACCTGTAAGCATTTTTCCAAATGAAACTATATCAGGAGTACAGTTTTGAGATCTATATTCAATCATTGAACCAAGCCTCCCAAATCCTGTAGCAATTTCATCAAGTACTAACAGAACATTATTTTTTTTACAAATCTGACCAATTTTTTTTTGGAAATTTTTTGGATAAATTATAACCCCACCAGCCATTTGAGCACCGCTCTCCATGATAAATGCAGCAATAGTATCATCATTCTCTAGTCTTTTTTCAATTTTTGATAGACACTGGTGTTCAAATTCATTAGATGTCATATTTTTTGGAACGTTGTTATTTTGAGGTACAGGAAATTGAATTGTAGAAAATAGTTTCGATCTAAATTTAGAGAAGAATTCTGGTACATACCCTACTGACATTGCACCAAATGTATCCCCATGATAACCATTTTTGAGTGTAGCAATCTTTGTTTTGTTTTTTATATCATGATTTTTCCAATATTGTAAGGCAATTTTTATTGCAATCTCCATAGCGGTTGAACCATTATCAGAAAAAAACACATTGGTCATATTTGGAGACAATTTAACCAGTTTTTCAGCTAAAATTTCAACTGGCTCATTTGTAAAATTAAATGATGAAGAATGTTGTAGTTTTTTTGTTTGTTTTATTATCGCATTAATTAATTCCCTTTTAGAATGCCCCCAAACATTACACCACATACTGGCCACACCATCAAGAAATCTATTATCATATTCATCAATTAACCACATACCTTCACCACGTATAATTTTTGGAAATTTTGGCCATTCTGACATCTGCGTGTTTGGATGCCAAACATAACTTTGATTTTTCATTATTGCATAAACATTATTTACTAGTAATTAATCGTTAACTTAAAAAAATGCCTCAGTTAACGTTTAATTATAAATTTCATATAAAATAACCGTTAAAAATGAACCAAAAATTAATTTTAAAATGTAAAAATGATGTATTAAACAATAAAAAAATAACAAAATTGGAGGCATCCAAATTATTTAATATAGATGATAAGTTTATCACAGGATTAACTGAAGCTGCAAATCTCATTACAAGACGTAATCATGGTTCAAAAGTGGATATTGAAGAATTAGCAAATATTAAAAAAAATTTTTGCAGTGAAGATTGTACATTTTGTTCTCAATCTGCATTTTTTAACACAAAAATTAATGATTATCAACTTCCACCTCCTGAACAGATAGTTAAACAAGCTCAAGATGCAAAAAATGATGGAGCAAATTCATTTTGCCTTGTAGCTGCATGGCGAGAGCCAAGTCATACTGATTTTAAAAAAGTTTGTAAAATTATAGATGAGATTAATGCAAAAGTTGGAATCACAATTGAGTGCAGTCTTGGGTTTTTGACGGAGGCACAAGCTAAAACATTAAAGATTTTAGGTGTGAAAAGATATAACCATAATTTAGAAACCTCTCGTAGTAAATTCACAGAAATTTGTTCAACACATACTTATGAAGATAGGGTAAATACATTAAAAATTGCAAGAGAAGCTGGGCTAGAACTTTGCACTGGTGGCATTATCGGTCTAGGCGAAACAAGAAAACAACGTGAGGAACTTGTTTTTGAAATTGCAGAATTTGAACCTGAAGAAGTTACCATAAATATGCTAGTTCCTATGGAAGGCACACCTTTAGAACTTCAGACGCCATTAAGCATTTTAGAAATTTTAAGAGTATTTAGCACACTAAGATTTCTTTTACCAAATTCAATAATCAAAATTTCTGGTGGCAGAGAGATTAATTTGAAAGATGATGGACAAAAACTATTACTTAGTGGTGCAAATGGGATTATAAGCGCAGGATATTTGACAATGAACGGAAATCCAATACAAAAAGACTTAGAAATGATTGAAAAGATACACCTTGAAGCATAAATTAGAATATATTAATTCTGAATTAAAAAAAATCAAAAAAAATAGCCTTTATAGAAAAATGAATGATGCTGTAATAAATGGCCCATACATTACCATTAACTCCAAAATTCTCATTAACCTTTCCTCAAATGATTATTTAGGAATTAAATCATCAAAAATTACAAAAGAACAAAATCAATCTAGTTCTAGGCTAATTGCGGGAAATAATAAATCATTTAAAATCATTGAAGATAAATTAGCAAAACACAAATCACAGGAAAATTCATTGATTTTCCCAACAGGATATATGACAAACCTTGGTGTGATAACATCACTTGTTAAGAAAAATGATCTTGTCTTAAGTGATGAAAAAAATCATGCAAGCCTAATTGAAGCTTGTAAAATGAGCGATGCAAAAATATCAATTTTTATGCACAATAACATGGATGACTTGGAATCTAAAATTAAAAGAAAAGCTAAACGAAAATTCATAATTACAGAAGGAGTGTTTAGTATGGATGGAGATTTTTCAAATTTGAAAAGAATTTCTGAAATTTCTGAGAAGAATGATGCGATAACCATACTTGATGATGCACACGGTGATTTTATTCTTGGTGATGATGGGAAAGGTACAGGAGATCATTTTGGAGTTTCAAAAAAAATTGATGTTTATACTAGTAGCTTAAGTAAAGGATTGGGTTCATTTGGTGGATATGTATCATCAAAAAAAAATGTGATTGAACTATGTGTGAATAAATCAAAGTCATTTATCTACACATCAGCTTTGCCTACATTCCTGGTAGATGATACAATCAGAAGATTTGATTCTGATAGAGAGATAAAAAGAAAAAACCTATGGAAAAATGTAAGTATGTTTTCAACAGGACTAAAAAAAATAGGATTTGATGTAAAATCATTATCACATATAATACCAATAATTATTGGAAAAGAAAAAACGGCATTAGAATTTGGTAGTTATCTTTTTAAGAATGGAATATTTGCTCAACCGATAAGGTATCCCACGGTTCCACATAATGAAGCAAGAATAAGACTGTCAATCACTGCTATATTGACAAAAAATCACATTACAGATTCGTTAAGCGTATTTGAATCCGCAAAAAAGAAGTTCCGATTATAATGATTATCGAATTAGGTCAAACCCGCCAAACATTGGAGAGCCGACAAAAAAAGCAATTGATATGATAGTTACTAATGCAACACCAACTATCACAAATCGCTTATTCATAATAAAATGTAAAATTTATTAAATAAAAAGTAAGTGAAGCAATTTTAAATTTAAACAATATTTAGTGATAAAATACTGAAATTACACACAGGCTTAGCCTTACATAAAAAAAGTTGATCCTTTTAGATCGTTTTTTTTTAGTTGAGTTACAAAATGCAGATTTTTTGAATTAATTTTGTAAAATGGGCTATTTAACTAACAACTGGGATAACATAAAAAGTAGTATTAATTTATCACAAAAAGTTCTTGATAAAGTAAAACCAGAAACGTCGTTAAAAAACAGAATATCATTTGCAGAAAAAAAATTACAGCTTCAAATTACCAGACTTCATGAAACACATCAAAAATTACAACAAAACCATGATCATGTTTTCCAAAAACTTGTTGCTGCGCAAAAAATAGGAAATGAATCACGTGCAAAAGCATATGCATTAGAAGTACAAGAAATTAGAAAAGTAAGAAAAGTTATTGGAGAAGCAAAATTAGCAATGGAGCAGATTAAACTTAGATTAAACACAGTTTCTGAGCTAGGAGATGTCGTAGTAACACTAAGCCCATGTATGTCGTTAATTAAGGGATTAGCCCCATCAATTTCTGGATTTATACCAGAAATTAATACATCAATGAATGAGCTATCAAACATGTTAGGAAATATGATATCAGATTCTTCATTGAAAACAGAATCTATAATGGAATCTAACCAGGATAATGCGGATACGAGATCTATATTAGAAGAAGTTCATGCAGTACTAGAAGGCGAAACGAAAACTAACATTCCAGAACCACCATCATCAAGTACATCTAATACAATTTTAAAAGAAAAAGAGTTTACAATTTAGAACTATTCTTAGAAACCAAAATTAGATGTTTCTTAATTCTAGAAATAGTAGGATAGCTATAGCCTCTTCTACGATAATTAGCAATCATCATCTTCCAATTCTTTAATCTCCATAAAGCTTGCTCAGTGGTGACAGAATGAACTTCTTTTTTTAATATACTCTTCCTACCGACTTTTAATACACCTGCATCTTTAGCGATCCAACGATTTTTTGCAAATTTTAGACCCGATAAAGTTTCATCAATAGGCATTTCCTTAAAATAATTTTTTAATTTTTTAATCTGAAGATCAGTAACCATTTCAGAAAATTTTATGTTGATCTCTCCATATTTTTTCACATTAATTCATAATTTGTCGTATTAATAAAAATAAATTAAATTAAGTTTTACAACTTTAAGAAAATAACGAGTATAAATTAACAAACCAAATCAATATGCCCATTACATAAAATATTATAAACTGTAGGAATGAAAAATATGGAAATAAAAACTCCAACAGAAATAACAACTAGTTTTTGAAATATCCTCATAGGAAAATTTGTAATATAACTAAACTTAAATTAAACTTTCTAAGAATTGTCATTAAATTGATGCCTGCACAACAAGGATATGATAGAGCAATCACTGTTTTTTCTCCAGATGGAAGACTGTACCAAGTTGAATATGCTATTGAAACGGTAAAAAGAGGAACATTAGTTATTGGTATTAAAACAAATCAAGGCATTGTAATTGCATCAGAAGAAAAACCAAGACGTTTGCAAATCTCTGAGGCCCCACAAAAATTATTTCAAATTGATTACCATATTGGCCTAGGAGCAGCAGGCTATATTCCAGATGCACGAAGTCAAGTAGAAGATGCAAGATTCTTCTCACAGAGTAGTAAAATAATTTATGATGAACCAGTTGGTGTTGAGACTGTTGTAAAACATATTGCTGACAAATGTCAACAATACACTCAATATGCTGGAGCACGGCCAATGGGTGTTGCACTAATTATGGGTGGTGTAGATCAAAATGGAATATCATTATTTTTGACTGACCCAAGCGGCACTTATGTTGCATATAACGCAATTGCAATTGGAGCTAACTCGGAAAAGGTTAATGAATTTTTAGAAAAACACTATAAATCTGATATTACACTTGATGATGCTCGTCAAATGATTACGGCTGCAATCAATTTATCAGATGATACTACTGATGGCACTGAACACATAAAAATTTCTCAAGTAAGAGCTGATACTAAACAATTTGAGATTTTAACTGAAAAAGAAATAACAGACATAACAAAAATTGCGGCAGAGAAATTTTTGCCAAAGAAAAAATAATCAATATAGTTTAATAATTACAAAAACTTTATTCTGTATTGACACTGTCAATTGCTATACCTGACTCATCATTAAAAGATGAAACTACACAAGTAAATAAAACAAGGAAGATATCTATTATTGCTAGAGCATGTGCAATTTTTAAAGTTAAAGAAATTTTTGTTTACAAAGAAAAAAATTATAACAGGAACGATTCTATTCTCCTATCAACATTATTAAAATATCTAGAAACACCGCAATATTTTCGAAAACAACTTTTTCCGAAGATGAATATTCTAAAATATGCTGGTGTGTTATACCCGTTAAAAATTCAAAATCATTTAAAAAATCCAGACCCAAAAAAAATTCAAGTTGGCGATATGCGTGATGCAATAATAATAAACTACAAAGGAAAAAAATTTGTGGATATTGGAATCAATCAACTTATTCCATTTTTTGGAAAAGAAAAATATGGTACAAGAGTTGCGGTACAAATTAAAACAATACGTCCAAAATTTTCAGTTAAGATAATTCCTAGAAATGAAATCAGCGAATATTGGGGATATAAAGTCAAAGAAGGCTCTAATCTATTTTCAGTTTTAACAGCATGGAATGGTAATATTATACTTACATCAAGAAAAGGAAAAATTCTTACAAAATCACATACTCAAAAACACGACATATTTGATAAGGATACACTAGTTGTATTTGGATCAACTGAAAAGGGTGTTCATGAAATATTAGGAAATAATATCAGAAAAATTCAAAATGCTAAGATTTTTAATTTCTTCCCAAATCAAGCCACAGAAACTGTAAGATTGGAAGAGGCAATATTAGGAACACTATCAATACTAAATTTTTTTAACACTAACCATACATAATACCAAAAAAATCATAAAACAGTACCCATGAAAAAAAATTTTTTACTGCTTGCAATAATGGTGGGATTTATAGGAATTATAATTGGGGGGTTTTCAATCTTCTCAACGATCAACAATATTCTAGTTCCATGAAATAGTTTTTACAATGTGGAAATTTATAAAATTCTAATAGGTATATAATGGGGTTAACGACTTTTTCCGTTTATCATGGGTCATCGTAGACATAGTCAACCACGTAGGGGTAGTCTTGCATATCTTCCAAGAGGTAGAGCTAAAAGTATGGAGGCCAGGATTAGAACATGGCCTAAAGATAACTCTGACGAGCCTAAATTGCTAGCACATGCTGGATTTAAGGCAGGCTGTGTTCAAATAGTTAGTATTGATGATAGAGAAAAAACACCTAACCATGGAAAACAACTAGTAAGCCTTGGAACTGTAATTGTAACACCACCAGTTCTTATTATCGGTGTGAGAGGATATTCAAAAGTTCATAATGGATTACATGCAGAATTTGATTTCTATGCTGATGATTTACCAAAACATATTTCTAGATTATTTAAACTGAAAACTAAAAAGAATATATCTGAATATCCAATAAAATCATTAAAAAATATAAAAGAAATTTATGCTATAATTGCTGTTACTCCAAGAAATGCAGGCTTAGAACAAAAAAAACCATATGTTTTTGAGGTTGCAGTTAAGGGTGGCAATATTGAAAAACAATTTGAATTTGTAAACGAACTTTTAGGGAAAGAAGTGAAAATTGATCAAGTATTTGATACTGGTGCTGAAGTAGACACAGCTGCAATTACTAAAGGCAAAGGATGGGAAGGACCAATTACTAGATGGGGAGTGAAGAAAAAACAACACAAATCAAGAAAAAGTGTAAGAGAAGTAGGTTCACTTGGTCCCATATCACCACAATATGTTATGTATACTGTACCAAGAGCTGGTCAACGCGGTCTTCACCAAAGAACAGAATACGATAAGAGGATTATGGTTATCAATAATACTAAGGATTTGGAATACAAAATAAACCCAGAAGGAGGATTCAAACATTTTGGAAATGTAAATGGTGATTTTATAATATTACGAGGTTCTGTGCCTGGAACGTATAAGAGATTAATAAAATTAAGAGCACAAGTTAGAAATGCCCCAACTAAAATAATTAAACCAAACATACTGGAGGTTATTGTTTAATGAAAGTACCATTACTAAAAACAAATGGAAGCAAAAGTGGACAAATCGAGCTGCCATTAATATTTTCTACTGAATTTAGAAAAGATTTGATTCATAAATCATTCACAAACCTACAATCCCATAAATTTCAACCACAAGGAAGACATCCAACTGCAGGAATGGATGTTGTTGCAAGATCAAATGACCCGCCAACAGGTAGAGGGACATCAAGAATTGCGAAAATGCGTGGTGGTGGTGGTGGACGTGAAGGTCAAGCTGGGGGTGTAGCCTCTGTAAGAGGTGGAAGACAAGCACATCCACCTAATGTAAAAAAGGTTATTTATAAAAAATTAAATAAAAAAGAAAACAAGCTTGCATTGTGTTCTGCAATATCCGCGACTAAATTAAAGGAAATTATTATGGCAAGAGGGCATAAAATAGGAAATATAGAAAATTTCCCAATTATTGTATCAGATGAAATTGAAACAGTTGAACATACAAAAGACATTATAAAAATATTAAATTCATTAAATTTAATGGAAGATGTTAATAGGTTAAAATCACGAAAACCACGTACAGGAAAATCTGCATTGAGAGGAAGGGGCAAAAAAATTGGGAAAAGCATTTTATTTGTAGTATCAAAATCGGAAAAACTAGCAAAAGCATGTGGTACAATTCCTGGAATTGATGTTAAAATGGTTAAGGAACTAAGTGTTTTAGACTTAGCACCTGGTGCAGATCCTATAAGATTAACAGTTTATTCAAAGAGCGCATTAGACGATATTGCAAAAATAAAATCATCTCACTTAGAGTTAATGGTGACAATAAAATGAAAATTGAACAGGCAAATAAAATAATTTTAAATCCATTCATTACAGAGAAAACATTTGAATTAGTAGAAGCCCAGAAAAAAATTTGTTTTATAGTAGAAAAAACGGCAAAAAAACCAGAAATAAAAGAAGCTATAAAAGTTCTTTATGATGAAGATGTAATTAATGTTAACACTGCAAGGACAATTTATGGTAAAAAAGCCTTTGCACAATTTGAAACTGTTGATGATGCAAGAGACTTGGCATCTAAATTAGGAGTGTTATAGTATGGTCAAAGAATTTACGTATCATGGATTATCAAAAGAGGAATTAGATAATATACCAAATGAAAAATTATTGAAATTATTTTCTGCTAGAGTTAGACGATCTCTTACTAGAGGAACAATGTCTGATGATAAAAAAAAAATAATGGAAGAAATGAAAGATAAAAACAATAAAAATCCTATTAAAACACATCTTCGAGACTTAATAATTCTGCCATATATGATAGGAACAACTGTTCATGTTTTTTCAGGGAAAGAATTTGTTCCTGTTACTATTACTATACAAATGGTTGGTCATTATCTTGGAGAATATGTAATTACAAATAAACGTGTTAACCATGGTGCTCCAGGAGTTGGGGCATCAAGATCTAGTTTGTATGTTCCATTAAAGTGATGAATATGGGTGGTTGGAATTATGCATTTCAAAATTTTGATTCAACAAAACATGTACGTGCTGCAATAAGAGAGAAAACAATTTCACACAAACATGCAAGAGAAATAGCTGTTGCAATTAAAGGATTATCTCTTGAAAAAGCTAGAGATTATTTACTTAGTGTAGCAGAATTAAAACGAAGTATACCATTTAGAAGATATAAAAATCAAGTTGGTCATAGGACTGATCCAGGTGTGATGTCAGGTAGATATCCACAAAAAGCCGCAAAAGAAATTTTGAAGCTGATAGATAATTTAGAATCAAATGCAGAATACAAGGGAATAGATCTCGATAGACTGAGAATAATTAATGCAACTGTACATAAAGGAAGATTACTTAAACGGTTTATTCCACGAGCAATGGGAAGAGCCACAGCAAAAAATAATGTTTTTACTCATGTTGAATTAGTAGCACAGGAAGTGTAATGAATGACTCAAGTAAAAAATGTAATCAAGGATAATTATAACGCAATGCTTCTAAATGAATTCTTGCGAAAAGAAATCAAAGATGCAGGATTTTCAAAAGTTGATATAACAAAAACCCCAACAGGTACAAGAGTCACACTATATGTTACAAGACCAGGCATTGTTATAGGGAAAAAAGGATTTGGCATAAAAGCATTAACTCAAAAACTTGAAACAGATTATGGATTAAAGAATCCTCAAGTTGCGGTTGAAGAAATTTCAAAACCAGAACTGTCACCTACTGTAATGTGTAACAGAATGGGTTCTCATATAGAACGTGGAACCGCTTTTAGAAGAGCTACTATGTGGACGTTACAACAAATAATGGATGGAGGTGCAATGGGTGTGCAAATAACTGTATCCGGTAAATTGCGCGGGGATCGTTCAGCTTTTGAAAAACACACAGCTGGAATTCTTCCAAGATCTGGACATCATGCTGAAACTATAGTAGATGAAGATATTGCTCATGTAAAAACACCTATGGGATTAATTGGCATTAGGATTAGAATTGCACTAAAAAATAGAGTAATTCCTGAATTTGAAATAAAAAATGAGCAAATAAAAGAAATGTCAAAAATTGAAGCTAGTACTGAAGCTAGTACTGAAGCTAGTACTGAAACAGAACAAATAAAAATTGATGAAGAAAAAATAAAGAAAATTGAATCACTTGAAGAAGAAGAAGAGGAATTAAAGTAATGGCTCACTTAAAAAATAAAACCATTAAAGAATTTAATGAAAAAGATCTACAAGATAGATTAGGTCAATTACGTACAGAGCTTGCGAAACTTCGTATAGAATCATCAAAAGGAACATTACGAAAAGAAAGTGGAAATCTTAGACCGGTACGAAAGAATATTGCCAGAATTTTGACAAGAATAAACGAGTTGAAAAAAAATGATTGGAATAAACTACAAAACAGGGTGTGACATTATTGGCTAGAAATATAGGTATCTCAGTAAAAAAATCAACAAAATCTCCAATAAACGGTGAAAAAAATAATCCTTTTAATGGTTCATTATCTATACGTGGTAAATTATTTGAAGGAATAGTTGTTAATGTAAAGGCAAAACATACTGTAACATTAGAAAAAAAATCATCTATCAATTTTAGTAAATTTAGACGATATGGAAGAAGTAAGAATAGAATTCATGCACATGTGCCATCTAATTTAGATATAGAAGAAGGTGATCGTGCTATAGCTGCTGAATGTAGACCAATCTCAAAATCAGTTTCGTTTGTTGTTATAGAGGTTAATCCATAATGTCACAGGGAAGAGGTCGAGGTAAAGCTTCGAAAGGTGTAGTAGAATTTAGACCATATGTGACAAGAGTAATTCCTGTGGGTGCTAGAATTGTGTGTGCTGATAATACGGGTGCTAAAATATTAGAAATTGTAAATGTTCATAAATACAAAACAAGAGTGTCAAGATTACCTGCTGCGGCTGTGGGTGATTTTTGTAATGTAGTTGTTAAAAAAGGACCTGCAGAATTACGAAAGCAAATACACGGAGCTGTAATTATTAGACAAAAATATGCAATTAGGCGATTGAATGGTACAAGAGTATCATTTGAAGATAATGCAGCAATATTAATCACACCAGAAGGTGAGGTTAAAGGAACTGACATTAAGGGACCAGTATCTATAGAGGCTTCTGAAAAATGGCCACGAATTGCAAACATAGCGTCAATGGTGGTATAATTTGAAATCAACTAAGATGAGAAATCAACAAAACTATCAAGCACTTCAACAAATAAGAAGTAAACGTGTTGGTACTAATATATCAAAACAGCTTCGTCAAAAATATACTCATAGAAATGTACGTATTGTAATTGGAGACACAGTAAAAGTAGTTCGTGGAGAATACAAAGGAATTGAGGGCAAAGTGACTAAAATTATAATTGATAAAAGTAGTGTTGCGGTAGAAGGGATAAAAAAAGAAAAATTGAAAGGTGGAAAATTTGATGTTTTAATTCATTCCTCTAATGTAATCATTACCTCATTGAATACAGATGATAAATGGCGTGTTAGAATATTAGAAAATAAAGATAAACCAAAGGCAGAATCTAAACCAAAGGCAGAATCTAAACCAAAGGCAGAATCTAAACCAAAGGCAGAATCTAAACTGGAGCCAGAGCCAGCAGCTAAAAAGGTGCATAAATAATGGGAAGTATCGCAGGAAGTAAAAAACTAAAACGACAAATGGCGCCTCTATTTTGGGAAATAAATAGAAAAAATAAAAGATTTGCAATTACTGTAAGACCAGGTTCACACCCAAAAAATCGTTCAATTCCTACTGCATTATTATTACGCGATGTGTTAAATGTCGTAACAACACTTAGAGAAGCAAAATCTGTAATCTACAATGGAAAAGTAACTATAGATGGTATTATACGAAAATCACTTCATCATTCAATTGGACTTATGGATGTGGTAGAGCTGCAAGGAATTTCAGATGTCTATAGATTAGTGCCAACACACGGACATACTCTTCAACCTATAAAAATTGAGACTGATGAAAAATCAAAAAAAATAGTAAAAGTAACAAGTAAAACAACTATCAAAGGTAAAAAAACACAATTAGGTTTTCATGATGGCAGAACAATAATTACAGACAACAATGTAAACGTTGGAGACTCTTGCTTAATACAAATTCCTGAACAGAAAATTTTAGATGTAATTAAACTAGAAAAAGATTCTCTAGTCATGGTAATAAAAGGAGTGAATACTGGTAAAATTGGGCATATTAACAATATCAATGAATCCACATTTACTTTATCAAAGAGAATTAATTTAACCATAGATAAGAAAAAATTTGAAATTCCCGTTGATCTTGTTATTGTAATTGGAAAAGAAAAACCAGTGATACAAATTAGGTGATATTATGTCTCAACAAACTCAAAACATTATGAAGAAAATTTCACTTAACAAAATAGTTTTGAATATAGGAGTTGGAAAATCAGGTGAGCCATTAGAAATAGCAAATGCTGCACTAGGTCAAATTACTAAGGGAAAACCAAATAAGCGTAATGCAAAAAAAGCACAAAGAGATTGGGGTGTAAGAAAAAAAGAACCTATTGGGATCATGATTACTCTCAGAGGAAAAGATGCAACAACACTACTAAAAAAATTATTAGAAGCAAAAGGTAATCAAATTAAGGAAAAATCATTTGATAACGAGGGAAATCTATCATTTGGAATTTTAGAACATATTGATATTCCTGGTATTAAATATGACCCAAATATTGGTATTTTAGGTTTAGGTGTATCAGTTTCTCTTGTAAGACCGGGTTTTAACATCAGAGTAAGAAGCAAACACAAAGCTCGAATAGGTAAAACTCATAAAATCACAAAACAGGAAGCAATCAAGTTTATGATAGAAGAATTTGGAGTGACTACTGTATAATGGCTAAAGACAGATCATATGAAAAAACTGGAAGGAAGGAACACAAATTTGGAAGAGGATCACGATGGTGTAAAAGATGTGGGGATTATACAGCTGTTATACAAAAATATGACCTGTTTGTATGCAGACGTTGTTTTAGGGAAGTTGCAGTTTCCTTAGGATTTAGGAAAAATAAATAGGTGAAAAAATGCCATCAACGAACATACTAGCAAATTTGTTTACAACGCTATACAATACAGAAGATAGAAGAAAGGATAAATGTATCATTTTCCCAACATCTAAGTTAGCTGTTGAAGTACTAAAGACACTAAAGAATAGTGGTTACATTAAGGAATTTGAATATGCTGAAGATAATAGAGGTGGAAAATTTGTGGTTAAACTTTTTGCAAAGATTGAAAAATGTGGGGTTGTCACACCACGATTTAAAGTAAAAAAAGATGAATATAATTATTGGGAACAACGATATCTTCCATCATTTAATCGAGGTATATTACTTGTAACTACAAATCAGGGTGTTATGTCACACCATGAAGCTGTAAATAAAGGAATAGGGGGGTTTTTGATAGGATATGTCTACTAAACAAATGGAAAAACTCAATTTAGAAATTGAAATACCCAAAGATGTTAATGTTAAATTTAAGGGTCGAATGTTACAAGTTCAAGGACCATTAGGTAAAACTCATAAAAGTTTTAGAAAGATTCCAGTTGCTATAGAAATTGTAGAAAATAAAATAAATCTTAAAGCAATGGGCACTAGAAAAAAACATTATGCTATACTCAATACATCTAGATCATTAATTAGAACACTTTGTGAAGGGATTGTTGATGGCTACACTATAAAAATGAAAATTGTTTATTCACACTTTCCTATTTCAGTTAAAACACAAGATAAGAAAGTTTTGATTGAAAATTTTCAAGGTGAAAGAGCACATAGAGTTGCGAAAATATGGGGAAACACTAAAGTTGTAACTAAAGGTGATGATGTTATAATCACTGGTATGGTTTTAACTGATGTTACACAGACTGCTGCAGAGATTGAATTGAAAACCAAAGTAAAAAATAAAGACCACCGCGTATTTCTTGATGGAATTTATAAATATTCCAAATCAAAAGGAATAGAAAAATAATAAAAAATTATTTTTTATGTTGAAAATTATGACACTTGATACAAAATTTCGAGACCAAACAAACAAACTGATTAGTGAAACATTAGAACTTTACAAAAGTGCTGGGGCTTCACCACGAATTGGTCAAGTTTGGAAATGTAAGAATACTGGAGATTTCCTATGTGGATTTTTTGTTGGAGAGATGGTTGGCTCTGCATTAGGCGCTTTTCAAGTTTTCCATAAAAGAGAGCCTACGCCAGATGAACATATGGAAATAGTAGAAATTGTTGAAAAATACAGTGATGATATAACAAAATTTTTCTCACAATTTAATCATTAATTATAATTTTATCAAAAAGTAAACAGGTCATACATTGATCATAAGGATTAAATCGCTTTTGCCTAGGTAGAAGGATATGCCGCCCTAGCTCAGCGTGGTAGAGCGTCGGACTGTTAATCCGTTGGTCGTCAGTTCAAGTCTGACGGGCGGCGTTTATATTTCTAAATTCGAATTTAGAAAGGCTTACAATGGCCAGAACTAGACGTGCAAATAGATATTGCGTGGATTGTGGCTCAAGATTGGTATATTATCCACGCTTGTCAAATCCAAAAGCCCCTAATGAACATCGAGTTTTAGTTTATGCATGTCCTGACTGTAGTAATGATTTTGATAAACCAAAAATGTTTTCGATAAAAAGAAATCTAGTTGAAGAACCATTAGAGACAGTTGAAATTGAGATAAATCAAGTACAAAAAAATGCTAGAAACAAGGATTAATTATTAACTAGAACAAAAAATTTTAAAGTTATGTATCCTGAGAACAAAAGAAGCAATTGGTGGTATCTTTTACCGATATTTTTGGGAATCATAGGTGGAATAATTGCATATTTTGCGTTAAGAAAAGATGATCGTGAAAAAGCCAAAAAATGCATGTATGTTGGACTAGCACTGTTTGCCATAGGAATAATCGTTGACATAGCGATTTTGACTTCAGGAATTGCCGAAGAACAATTTGGTATGCCAGGATATTGACCTACTACTGCATATTCCTGTCTATATTTCTAAATTCGAATTTAGAAATATAGAAAATTTACATGGTAAGACATAGATTTGCTTTTAATGCCTGATGGAATATGAACAATTTACACGAAGATGTTCAACGCTGGTTAATCCAGGAAAATTATTCATTCAATGAAGCAAAAACCGAAGAAGACAATTTCAAAGTGATAATAAAAAATGCAGATACATTTGGTAATAATCTAGAAATTTTTGAGCCAAAACGGCAGGTCAATATTCTGGTAATTGGGGTAAAAGTTCCCCTAAAAAATAACCAAATGATGAGATTTTTGAAATTGAATGAAAAGGAAAAAGAAAACTTTGAGAAAAAAATCACAGATTTTTGTTATTCAATAAAAGCAATTAACAAATTTTTTGATGAAGATGGTAAGAAAAAGGTAGGGGTTTACATTGTATTAGATAAAAAAGAGCAATTAAACCAGCCTAACTTTACAAAAACATTGGCCCAGATCGTGGAAATAAGTGATAAAACCAGTCAATTTCTGTATAAAGTATTTTAAATTTTGATAATTTGCTTATCGTGACTGGATGTTAAACCCCCTGTATAAGATCGATGTATTACGAATGATGTGATTTTTTCAAAATTGGTCAAAAACAGGGGGGGTTTAACACTTGTTCGTAAATATATAATCCAAGCACAAAAACACCTAGCTAGCTCATATCGAAACAGATCATCTTTTTTTGTTAGTCTCAAAAGCTTAACCCCCATTTTTTAGTAAAATTTGATGATCGGATGAAGACTTTAGTCAAAAAATAACTACATTAGAACAAAAATTTACGACCTGTAATACATAAGACAGAACAACTCAGCGTGAAATTAATGGCAACATCAAAAGCTAAGCGTAGTGCTGCTGCAAAGAAAGCAGCACGAACAAGAAAACGAAATGCTGCTAAGAAAGCAGCTGCTAGAAAGGCAGCAGCCGCAAAGCGTAAGAGAAGTGCAGCTGCAAAGAAAGCAGCAGCAACTCGTAAGAGAAAAGCTCCAAAACGAAAGGCAGCTAAGAGAAAAGCTCCAAAACGAAAGGCAGCTAAGAAGAAAAAACGAAGATAGATAAGCGTTAAAAATTATAACGCCTTTCTCTTTTTTTATTTTTACAAAATTAAAAAATTAGCATCTGCTCAATTTTGTCTTACATGTTTGAAATAGTATATTTCTAAATTCGAATTTAGAAATATACTCTACTGAATGTCTGGCATTACAAAAATCTTCATAGGTTTAATTTTAAAGATAATACGCCTTTCCCCATCTCTTTTGAAGGGATATTCAGCAATGCCCATGTATTGCTTTGTTAACTTATTGGCATGACTATAGTCATAGTCAGGAATTATTTCTATAACTTCGCCTTTGATTGTTGTCATGTTAAGTGGATTATCATGGTCAACTACTGATATAGAAACTCGTGGGTCCCTTAGGACATTTTTATGCTTTAATCTTCCTTCTGCAGTACTAACCAACACATACCCATCATCATAATTTCCCCAAACCGGCGTTAATTGAGGTGAACCGTCTGAATTAATAGTAGATATAAAAATGAGGTTTTTTTGCTGAAATAGTTTTTGTACTTTTAGATCCATAAAATTAATGAGAAAATCTAATATTTATTCCACTGTTTTTTTGTTATAATATGAAAATTGAAATACCGTTTTCTGGTCACAAAAACGTGCTTTCATTACACAAAAAGACTGTAGAAATTACAAAAGATCCTCATTTAACAGTTAATGGTGATTGTATAATTGGAGTTAATGCGGATCTTGCATGCATAGACTTGCCTGAAAAGTTCAAAAAAAAGGCACGAAACTCAAACTCAGAAATTATATTCACAATCAAAGTTGGTTCATCTTCTTTCATTATTCATGGAAAGGGATCAGAAAAACTGACACTAAAACACAAAAATGACATTGTTTTGCGAAAAAGTGCGTTTGTGTGCTCTAGAACGCTTGCAATTAACTGTGATATGGCCTCTGATGATATTCCTAGAACGATGATAAAAAAATTACAAAAGCCTAATACTACAGGAAAAATGGTAATAGAAGTAAAATAATTAATTTTTTTCTAACAGATTAGTCATGGCACGATTGAAAATTTCCATTACGAGATAATCATTATACTCTACCTGGTTTGATTTTCGAGACTTTGAAGTTTTTTTTAAGACTAAATTTAGTACTTTTTCAAGTTTTGATGATGTTAATTTAATCGTAGACAAATATTTTTTCTCAAAATCTAACGGTTTAGTGAATGCTAAAAGTTTGGTAGAAGTTCCATAATATTTTGTAATCCCACCCCTAGATTCTTCAATTTTTACCACCTCAATCAAACCTGCATCTTTAAGAATGTCAATATGATGACGGATTGTTGTTAGGGCCTTTTTGTAACCTAATTTTTTGAGCCTATTGGTAATTTGTACAGCGTTCAGTCGTTTTTTGTACAACAATTGTAAAATTTTTGCTCTTACTTCATCCTCAATAGCTTTTGCACAGACAGTATTTACAGTCAGAATATTGTTCACACTAATTTTTTTTTCTAGTAATATAGACACATGTTTTACTCATAGTTTATGCCTAAAATATCAATAACTCATATTTTTTTATCTATTAGCATAAATTTCATAATACTATTAATTAAATAATAATCTTATTATTAATTTAATTATAATACTAAATATTTAGTATCTAACAAAAATTTCTGGGTTTTCAGGGAATAAAGCGTTTTGATGTGTAAATAGCGTAAAACAAGCAAAACAATAATCGAGTTAAAGTGTTTTCCCAGTCATGTGTTCGTATGCAATAACATATCGCTCAGTCATCTTTGTTGCCAATTCAGCAGGAATTGATGGTGCAATAGGTTCTTTACCATCAGCACGTGCATCATCAAATTGTTTTTGATATCCATGCTCAGTTAGCCAGTCACGCAAAAGTTGTTTATCATAAGTTTCCTGTGTTTTGCCAACTTTATAGGAATCTTTAGGCCACAAACGGAATTCATCAGGACCAATTGAATCTCCAAGCAAAATTTCATCATTCAATTTACCAAATTCCAACTTAAGATCAGCAAGGATAAAACCAGCTTTATCTGCAACTATCCTCATATTCTGATATATCTCAATTGATTTTTTTGATAGCAGATCAAACTCCTCACTAGTAACAAGTTGTTGAGAAATTGCCTGTGTTTTATTCACAGGTATGTCGTGAGATGACTTTGTTGTTGGATCAAAAACTGGTTTAGGTAGCTCTGATGCTAATTCTGTGGATGCACTATCATCTAAAGTAATTTCATTATTTTTCCATCGTGAAACCATACTTCCATAAAAATAACCACGTACAATACATTCAATTGGAAGCATGTTCATTTTTTTAACAGTAATTTCTGTTTTAGAATCAGTTTTTACAAAATGATTTGGAGTATCTAATTTTTCAAACCAAAATTCCGCAAACTTGCAAAGAACTTCTCCTTTTTTGGGAATTTCATCTTTAAATTTTACATCATAAGCTGAAACCCTATTACTAAATTTGAATAACAAATTCCCATCCCCAAGATCATACACATCTTTTACCTTTCCAGAAGTTAGAAATTTCATTACCAATCATTAATTTTAGATTTTATTTAGTATTTCATGATTAAGAACCCATCATTCCAGGCATTGCAACTGGTTCTCTGTACGCCTTGAATTCATATATTCCACCATCAGCCGTTACTGTGACATATTGAAGTGGGTTATCACTAGGCGGTGACAGAATGATAGTTTTCCCTGGATTCAATGATCCAATGAAATCCCTATCACCGTTACCATAATCAACTGCAAGATTTATCAAAGGTTGAGTTCCAGTGTTTTGAATTAATACCCTAGCTATAACAAAAAGACTTTGTTGTTCTTTTGTAGGATCAACCATAATTGAATAACAACAGACCCCATTTTCCGGTTCATTATACGTAGTAGGGCTTGGAAATGCTAGTAAAACTATTACAGCAACAATAACTGCAAGACCGCCCAAACCAGAACCGATTAAAATCTTTGTTTTCGGTAAGTTAGATTTTGGCTTTGCTGGAAGTGTCAATGAAGTTCTGACAACAAACTATGCTATAAGATTAATTCTAGTCATAATTATCTACAATATTCAACATCTTTTTAGCTCCATTGTTTGCGGGTGCTATTTCTTCTGTGTCGATGTTTACATACCAAATATACTCCCTAACATTATCATGCGTTTTAACAGTCAAATTAACCTCATACAAACCAGCACCTTTCTGGTCCTGAATATCAGATACAGAAATTTCTAATTTAGTATCTTTATGCTTAAGTATTTCTTCAGTAACGTATGCATTTTCAATTTGTAATATTAACATGTCAAATAAATTCGAACCCTCGTCATCAGTTCCCTTGTACGATTTTATAATTTCCCACGCATTTTTTTGTTCATCGCCATCTAAGTTTAGAATTGTTTTACTTTCTAAATTATCAGGTTGGATCATATCTGGAACAAAAAAAACTACAAAGACAACAGCACAGGCAAGATAAATGAATGATCTCTTCTTTAGAAATTTTACAAGATCAGATTCTTTTTTGGGTTGATTGTTTTCTTTATCAATATCTGAATGTTTAACCATTTTAGATCATACTTCTAATTCCTTTTTTAATATTGCCGATATGCCTTAAATTCATATCTTAATGATTGTATCACAGTTTTTACAGCGTACAGTAACAGGTTTGTCTGAAATACGCTCAAATTTTTTTGAACCACAATTTGTGCAAATTGGGCATGCTCTTAGTGGTTTCATAAACAACATTTTCAAATACTACATTTGAAGTTAATTGATTTTTCCACTACCAATTACACGTACAGAAACTGATTCAGGCTTTACCAAAAGACAGATATCATTTTTCGAGCAAACAATCGGCTTGTCAAGTGTGAGTTTAACGGGTGAAACTGAAGAAAACTTTGCTGCCTTTATCTGTAACCCAATACAAATAAGACACATCTGATTTTCAGAAATTTCTCCCTTGTAGAATGGCGATTGTTTGAAATCAATTTCAAGCTCAGATTTTACTTCTAATGATTCACCAGAAGTGATGATATCACCTCTTCCAACTTCACTAGGCTTGATTCCTTTCAGTGATAGCCCAACTCTGGCTGGACAAACTGCACTCTTTACGTCATCATCATGCATCTGAATTGATTTTATCATAACATCAGCCCCAGATGGTAAATGTTTTAGATTGTCATACTGATTGACTGTTCCCTGTAAGACCTTCCCTAAAACCACTGTTCCAACACCCTTAACGTCAAAAGAATGATCAATTACAATCTGTATGGGACCATCGTTTGAAACTGGTGGGAATTTTGCTAATTCCTCCTTAATGTTTGGTGAATCTATCTTTCTATAGTTTTGTAAAACAGTGCCCTTAATCATAGAATTTAATCGATTTTCATCAACTTCATAAGAATGGCTTAAGATACCATCTTTTTTCTTTAGCATATCAAGTGCAAGAATTTGTTCACCAGTGTATCTGTCAAGTGATGCAACATAGAAAATAACATACTCTGAAATGTTTATTGCTTGTAACAGTGGCTGGATTTTTTCTGGGAATCCATTTGGAACAACCCATGTCCTAATAATATCTGATTCCTTCCTGTCGTAAACTGTAAGATCTGTTATTGTTCCTTTTTTACCAAAATCATTTGCAATTGTTTGTTCGCCAAGAACAACAAAGTTTACTGATCTCATGGAAAAGACCTAAGAACTGCCGCATAACTTGCAAATCTATGGTTTTTTGGTTTTACCATGGTTTGAGAATATTTTGATATTGTTTTTCCCTGTGCACCTCTGTAGCCAATTGGTGTATTTACCCAATTCCAATTATCTGCAAGACGAAGGACTTCATCATCTGGACTGTAGTAGTTTTTTATTTTTGTTGCAACAATTCTTTGCGCATGAGAACCATTTTTTGAATTTAGCGCATCACTAGGAATAGAACCACCAAAAAAATAAACTGCCTCAACAATTCCCTTATTTTTAGTATTTCTAGCAAGATTATTTATCATACTCAAAATTACATGTGTCCCAAGTGAATGCCCCATAAGTCTGATTTTTGTTTCTGGACTTTTTTGTTTAAAATCGGTAACAAACTTTGCCAAGTTTCTTCCATTCTTTCTTGCTATGATCAAACCTGTATGTAAAGCATGAAGTGCATACGAGATATATTGTGCACCGGTAGTATTCGAATCATAACTATATCCCACGACTGGATTTTTGTAACCAAGAGATACTAATCTCTTTTTTGCAATAACAAATTTTGTGAGTGCGCCCGGGGCATTGTTTCTCAAACCATGAATCATTATGGTAATCTCTTTTGCCCCAATTAATGCGTCAAAGCTTCGTTTCGGATACAGATGATATGGTTTATTTTTTATTGTTATGCCAGAATCCAAGTTGTAAAATCCTCTAGTGGATATACGTGGAAATATCTTTTTCAATTTAGATATTAGCACCGAGTTTTTTCTTTTGTTCTTCTATAACAGATTCTTCCACTTTTTCAAAGAGTGGAGATATCTCCCCAAGCTTATGACCTTGTTTTATTGTAATATTTGATATTTCATCAAAAGGTTGTACTGATACATCATCATCCATTCCTAGTTGTGCCCAGATTTTTTGTGATGATTTTGGTAAAAATGGATAGATAGCTATTGCCAAGCTTCTAACCGCGTTTACGGATAGATACACGCATGATCCTGTACCATGATCTTTCTTCCATGGTTCTTTATGCTGAAAGTACTGATTAAAATGAGCTGAAAATTGTAGTATTTTTTTGAGTGCTCTGTCAAGATGGTTTTGCTCCATCAATACACCAATCTCTGAACCAAGATCCTTGATTGCTTTCTCTGATTCTTTGTCCATGTCATCAAATTCCTCCGGATCAGGAACAATACCATCAAATGCCTTGACGGTAAATCCAAGTGCACGATTAACCAAATTGCCCAAATTTCCTATCAACTCAGAATTTATCTTAGTAGCAAACTCATCCCAATCAAAATTAAGATCATCCTGTGAATACGGATTTATTGATATAAGATAAAACCTGAGATAATCAGCTGGAAGTATCTGCAGAAAATCTTTCAGGCCGATATACCAGTTCCTACTCTTTGAGATTTTTTTTGCCTGCAGTGTAAGATGGCCTCTGGTAGGAATATAATCAGGAAGCTTATACTCCTCTCCGATTCCAAGACGCATTGCGGGCAAAAATAGATAGTGATGGTATACTATGTCCTTACCAATAAAGTGATAAATATCAGATTCATTCCAAAATTTTTTCCCGTCTTTTCCATTATCGTTTAGAAATTTTATAGCTGAAGATATGTATGCAAGGTGATTATCAAACCAACCGTAAAATACTTTATCGCTTACTCCATCAACAGGAACAGGGACACCCCAAGAAATGTCACGTGTGATATCCCAGTCTGCAAGCCCCTCCTTGATCCAGTTTTGTACATATTTTTTTACATCCTTTTGTAGATTTTGATTGCCATTAAGATACTCTGATAGTTTATCTGAAAAGTTTTTCAGTTTGAAAAAGTAATGCATTGTTTTTTCTTTAACAGGTATTTCCCCACAAATTGAACAGTGGGGGTTTTCAATTTCTTCAGGAACACGACCACATTTCTCACATAGATCAGAATATTGCTCTATAGCCTTACAGTATGGACACGTACCAATTACATATCTATCAGGCAAAAATTTCTTGTCCTTATTACAGTAAAACTGTATTATCTCATTTTCATAAATATGATTAGCATATTCAAGTTTCTTGAAAATATACTGAACAAACTCCCTGTTTTCTAGAGAGCTTGTTTTGTAAAAGAAATCAAATTCAATGTCAAATGCAGCAAAGTCTTCAGCATCGCGCTTGTTCCAATATTCAACGTATTCCTCAGGAGTTTTTCCTTCTTTCTCAGATTGTATTAAAATAGGCGTTCCAAAATCATCAGATGCGCATATGTAATATGCCTCAACTCCTTTTTGTTTTAGAAATCTTGTCGTAACATCAGCTGGAAGATAAGTAGATGCTACATGACCAAGATGTATTTCACCATTTGCGTATGGTAAGTATTGTCAATTTAGTTTATGGTAGAGAATATTTTGACTAAAAAACCCTTTTTCGAACCTAGCTAAAAAATTAAGGCATAAACAGAACTAATAGAATAAACCCAACTCCAAACACATTCGCTAACACTAAAAACTTTTTGAGATCCATGATCTATTATCTAAACGGGTTTAACCGGCTTTCAAGTTTACCAGCTGCCCATGTATTCAATCTGTTCCTTTGTTAGCTTGTCAATCTTGACATTCATAGCTTTCAGGGCATCACTTGCTACCTGTCTATCTATCTCCTTTGGAACAGAAACAACTTTTTTTGGCATTTTTTTATGGTTTTTTAGAATATATAGAATTGAAAGCAGTTGGTTTGAGAATGATTGTGCCATAACTTCTGGTGGGTGCCCTTCTGCAGCTGTCAAATTAGCTATTCTACCCTCACCGATAAGATAGACCTTTTTGCCGTTTTTTAGTACACACTCATCAAGATATGGACGAACCTGTCTAACAGATTTTGATTGTTTCAGAAGAAACTTTGAGTCAACTTCAACATCAAAATGACCGACGTTTCCAAGTACCGCTCCATCCTTCATTGTCAAAATATGCTCTTTTCTTATGATACTGGTCATTCCAGTTGTTGTGATAAAGATCTCACCAATTTTTGCAGCTTGTGCCATTGGCATTACATCAAAGCCATCCATATGAGCCTCTAGCGCACGTACAGGATCCACCTCTGTCACGATAACTTTAGCGTTCATTCCTCGACAATTTGCGGCAACGCCTTTCCCAACCCAACCATAACCAGCCACTACAATTCGTTTAGATGCAAGTAACAAATTCATAGCTCGTAGATATCCATCTATTGTACTCTGACCAGTACCATATCTGTTATCAAACATATGTTTTGTATATGCATCATTAACAGAAATAACAGGATAACGAAGCTTACCTTGTTTCTCAACAGCTCTGATTCGATTTACACCTGCAGTTGTTTCTTCTGTGGCGCCAAAAATTTTTAATGAATGATATTTTTTATCAAAATGTGCTTTTACGTTCATGTCAGAACCATCATCAGTTAAAATCTGTGGTTTATGGTTTAGAACTTGTTGTATACACCAATCATATTCCTTAGGATTTTGTCCAGCCCAACAGTATGTATGAATTCCCCTGGAAGCAAGAAATGCTGCTATATCATCTTGTGTGGTAAGCGGATTGCCACCACAGCATGCTACATTAGCACCCAACTCTTTAGCACCCACAAGTAAAACCGATGTCTCCTTTGTTATGTGCAAACAAAATCCTAACATTATTCCTTTCAGCGGTTTTGATTTTTTTAGACGATTTATAGTATTGTCTAGAATCTGCATATGTGATCTTGCCCATTCATAAGAAATCTTACCCTGTTTTGCTAACTTTGGATTTTTTACTTTACTCAACGTAAAGTTGGGTTTTAAGCGAATATAAAATCCTATCATGAACTGTAAGACTTTTTACCTAAACAAGATTAGCGATAATAAATAATGGCTTGGAAAAAAATAACGGAAAAAAATGCAATAGCGCCTGGTAAGGGTGAAGAATTTGATATGGATGGTAAAAAAATTGCAGTTTTTAATCAAAATGGTTATCATGCATTAGATGCAATATGTGTTCATCAAGATAGCTCTATTGCACCGGGTAAACTTGATGGTGATATTGTAGAGTGCCCTTCACATTTTTGGCACTATAATATCAAAACTGGTGAACTTCAAGACTATCTAAAAGACATCAAGCTTCAAACGTATTCAGTTGAAGAAAGAAGTGATGGAATATACATTGATATGTGATTATCTATTAAAAAAATCACTTAGTAACAGCTTTAGGCTGATAAATTTTTCATAAACTACTTCAAACGTCTCATTGATTTCATCAGATGGAATGGGAACATCTTTCAAATTTTCAATATCACTAGATGCTGCATTAGCATATGATCCAATATATTCATCAAAACTATCCGAAAATAAGAAAAAAGCCCCACTGCCAAGTATCATAACCGTTAAAATTATCTTACCTTTCATTGTTCATTATTTTTTAAAATCAATAAAAAATCAGGAATGTAATATTGTTGATTAAATCAAAAAATAAGTTGTCACAAGCATCAAATAACAATTTTTATGCCTAGAGTCCAAAGATGGTACATGGAAGAATACGGTAAAATTAAAGCAACATTTAACCCTCCACCTGATTGCGGTACCATTCAGCAAAACATCGAGGGATTTCTAAAAAATATGGTTTCACAGAAAAAAGCTGATGGTGTTGTTTTTGGCCTTAGTGGTGGGATAGATTCAGTAACGGTTGCATATTTAGCTGCAAAAGTATTTGGCAAAAAAGCACTAGCCCTAGTGATGCCTGATTCTACAGTATCACCATCAAGTGAAACCGGTGATGCGTTAAAAGTTATTGGTGATCTTGGGCTTGATTACAAACTTATCGATATTGATGTTATTCATAAAATATATTCAAACTATTTAGAACCAGATGAACTTGCATTAGGAAATCTAAGAGCCAGGATAAGGGCAAATATCATCTACTATTATGCTAATCTTAAAAATTACTTAGTTTTAGGTACAAGCGATAAAAGTGAATATCTTATTGGATACTTCACCAAATTTGGTGATGGAAGTGCAGACGTACTGCCAATTGTTGAACTTTACAAGACACAATTAAGGGAGTTTGCAAAATTCATCGGAGTACCGAATAACATAATCACTAAAAGAAGCAGCCCCAACCTCTGGAAAGGGCATTATGCAGAAGAAGAAATTGGTATTTCATATGAAAAGATTGACACTATATTGTATTGTATTGAGGATTGGGATAACTTCACGGTAGAACAATTTTTGGATAAGGTAACTGGTATTTCAAAAAAAGATGTGGAAAAGATTTACCAGATGTACCAAAATACACGACACAAAAGAATTTTGCCTGAGAGAGTTGGTTCAAAATATGGAAATTTTTGATACGCTCAGAAATACAAAAACGGAGTTAGAATTCTCTAACAAGATTAGGATCTACTTATGTGGTGTAACAGTTTACGATGATGCTCACATAGGACATGCAAGAACAATTATAATTTTTGACGTACTCCGTAGGTTCCTAGAATCACAAAAAATTCCTGTAGAACTTATTCAAAACTTTACTGATGTTGATGATAAAATAATAGATCGGGCATATCAAGAAAAAATATCACCTCTGGAACTTGCTGCTAAATACACTAAAAATTATTTTGATGATTTTGATGGATTAAATGTTAAAAGGGCTACCAGTTATCCAAAGGCAACTGACCATATTCAAGACATACAAAATTTAATTTCTAACCTTATTGACAAAAAATACGCATATACGACAAAAAATGGAGTTTATTTTTCTGTTTTAAAATTTGATGAGTATGGAAAACTATCAAAGAAACATACTGATGATTTAGTTTCTGGCGCTAGGGTGGAAGTCGACGAGGAAAAAAACAATCCGATAGACTTTGCGCTATGGAAATTTTCAGATGCTGATCCGTCATGGGATAGTCCATGGGGTAAAGGAAGACCAGGATGGCATATTGAATGCTCTGCAATGAGTTTGAAGTATCTGGGCGAGAATTTTGAGATTCACGGTGGAGGTAGAGATCTTATTTTCCCACACCATGAAAATGAGATTGCACAATCAGAATCATCAACACAAAAACAATTTGCAAAGATCTGGATGCATGCTGGCATGGTAACAATAAATGGAGAAAAAATGTCAAAGTCACTTGGAAACGTCAAAACTGTAAATCGTGTTTTAGAAAACTGGGGTCCAAATATTATTAGATTATTCTGCCTTTCAGGCCACTACTCAAAGCCAATTGATTATTCAGAAAAGCTTCTCAAAGAAAATATAATAAAATTAAGGCAGATAGAATCTTGTTATTATGAATTAAGATTTGCTGAAGGAACAGTAGCTGAAAAAGACATAAAAAAATTTGTAATTAAATGTAAGAATGATTTTGATTCTGCGTTAAATGATGATTTTAACACACCGCTAGCCCTAGCTATATTTTACAAATTAATTAAAGAAGTAAATTCTCTCGCAGCCGATGAAAAAATTACTGAAGCAATATCAAAATTGATTTTACCAGAATTTGAAAGAATGATGGGTGTATTAGGTATACAAATCATTAAAGTTTCAGATGATGAGGAAAATGAAATTAAACAAATGATAATGAAAAGAGATGAATATAGAGAGCAAAAAAACTTTGAAGAGGCAGATAGTATTAGAATACAAATAGCAAAGAAGGATATCGTTTTTGTTGATCATAAAAATAGAACAATATGGATAAAACAAGAAAGGATAAAAGCAGAATAATTATTTTTTTGATGCGCTTATAAGACAAATAACATCTCTGTCGCGAAGTTGATAACTAGTTGGTACTCTCAAATTATATCTTAGATCTTTTGCATATAGGAGACCCTTTGTTAAATCTGAATGAATCTCTTTTGCCAAATCAGTTACAGTAGCACCATCTTTTAGCAGTACAAGATCCGGAAGTATCCGTCCCTTTTTATCTGAAAGTTTTTCAGGAGATGCTACTGGATAAATCGAGTTCATTTTTAACAATTTGAAAACTGTTACATTGATTGCAAATTGAACACCAGTACGCATGTATTCACCCATAATGTCACTTTGGATAAAATCAAGTGCGTCTTTTTGTTTTTGATTTAACTCATTGGTTTGTAATATATCAAATTTTTCCGAGCCAGGTGAGTATTTGATTAGTTCTTTTTGCTCCGCCCGTCTCAGCGTAAGCTCACTATCAGCACTTGCAGGAATAACAATTATGTCATTATATCTTTCACGAAGTCGCTCAAAATTTTTATCTGCCCCATTAACATCAATTTTATTTGCAACTATCAAAGTTGGTTTTGAAATTTTTCTGAGATAACCTGCAAATTTTTTACTATCTTGCATATCATAGTTTTCTATGTCTTTTTCCTCAAGATCGCTGGTCTTTAATGCCTCCTTGACATGATTCTGTTTTACTCCGACACCTTGATACAATTCTGTTAAAGCATCTATGTTATCATCACCAGCTTTGATTGTTTTTTGTAATCTGTCACGATTACCCTCAAGAATTTTTTGATACCACATATTCAATTCTTCTTCTATGTCAGCAAAGTCAGAAACAGGATCACCAGAGCCTGTCTCAGTAATTTTCCCTGTAGAATCTATACTACCAGATGCATCCACTACATGCAATAATGCATCTGATTGAGATGCGATTGAAAGAAATTGATTGCCCAAACCCTTTCCTTTCCATGCGTCTTTAATCAATCCAGGTAAATCAATTAGTTCAACAGGAATGTATCGCCATCCATCTTCACATTTAGAATTGTTTGGATTATCAATCACATTAAATTCGGAATGAACACAAGGTGTATTAGCATATCCTGTAGAGGTCGACGATTTTTTAGTAGTAAAAGGATAAGTTGAAATTTCATCAGATGATAAAGTAGACGAATTAAAGAAAGTAGTTTTTCCGGTATTTGTCTTACCTATAAGACCGATTTTTATTGGCATAATTAAAAAATTGTCTTCAATATATTTATCTCTGCTGTAATATTCTACTTTTCATCTTTTAATTTATTCAATGAATTCTGTAATTCAGAAATCATCCATTGGATCTCAGATACATCTTCAGTAGAAATTTCATCATCCCATCTTTCTAGAACTATTTTTGAAATCTCTACACAGCTGTAAAGTAACTTCCAGTAGGGATGATGTTCAGCTGTTGTATATGATAATTCAGCCATTTTATCAACAAGATCTGTTACTTCCTTTACAAGTTGTGTGGAATTTGAATCTGACATATCACATTAAACGTTGATGCTCTGCTAGCATGCATCTATTAAAAACAATATCAATTCCGTGTTCCCTAGCAAGATTTTCAGCTTCTTCATTATGGATGCCTTCCTGTAGCCAAATCACTTTAGGCTTCTTTTTAATTGCATTTTGAACTACTAGTAATACTTGTTCTGATGGTCGAAAAATATCTACTATATCAATGGGATCTTGTACTGAAGATATGTCAGGATAGCATTTTTTCCCTAATATTTCATTAGTTGTAGGGTTAACTGGCGTAATATCGAATCCCTGTTCAGATAAATATTTTGGGACAAAATGAGCTGCTTTGACAGGGTGTCTTGACATTCCAACAACTGCAATTTTTTTTAGGGCAAAAATATCTTTAATTTCTTCATCTGTGTGAGAATCTATTATCATACAATTCATTAAAGAAATTAGTTTTTATAATTTTTAATGTAAATTACATATGATGTATACATCATTTGATAATACAGGAATACTGAAAGTTCTTTCTTACCTAAAGTCACACAATTCTGAATTTCTTTCTGGGCAAGATTTGAGCGACGTTCTAAAAATTAGTCGTGTTGCTGTCTGGAAACATGTAAAAAAAATACGTTCACTAGGTTACAAAGTAGAATCTAAACACCATTTGGGATACAAGCTTACTGATTCAACAGATCTGCTTTTGCCGTGGGAAATAACTCAAAATTTGGATACTAAATTATTGGGAAAAAGGGCATTTTATTTTGATACAATAGATTCAACACAAAATTTTGCTGCCAAGATAGCCTCCAATCATAATGAAAATGGTACTATTATTATATCAAAACATCAGACTGATGGAAAAGGAAGATTGGAAAGAAAATGGGAATCCCCAACTGGTGGAATTTGGATGTCCATAATAACCAAGCCTGAATTTAATATTTCTTATATTACACTTGTACCTATTGCTGCATCACTTGCACTATGTATAGCAATAGAGAAAACACTAAAAATTAAACCGAAATTAAAATGGCCTAATGATATATTATTAAAAGAAAAAAAGGTTGCTGGTATTTTACTTGACACATCAGTTCAATCAAATAAAATTGAAAATTTAGTTTTAGGAATTGGTATTAATTTTAAAATTAACCCACACAAATTAGAAAGCAGTATAAAAAAAACTCCAAATTTTTATGGTGTAGACACGCTTGTCAAAAAAAATGAAAAGCCAGTAACATTGGTTAAACAGTTTTTACATGAGTTAGAAAACATTTTTCAGTTGATTGATTCTGGATATACTAAAAAAATAATAATGGAATGGACGATTAGATCGTCTACTATTGGTAAGAACATTTCAATTATCACTAATGAAGGTAAAATAATTGGGAAAGCAATGAAATTAGATAGTGACGGTGCACTAATAATCTCTAAAGGACAAAAAAATAAAAGATTGCTTATAGGAGACGTAATACACAAAAATTAGTAGGTATGTTTTAATTAGAATTTCTTAAAGTAAAAATCTTGGTTGATATGTATAATTATATTATTAAAAATTTTATGAAATCACTTACTATTTTTTCATTCATAATAATTTTTCTTGCAAGTCCAGCTTTTTCAGAAGAAGATAACGGTATAACTGAATTAATTGATAAAGCAGAACAATATTTGATGAAAGGTGAGTATCAAAAATCTATAACGGTGTATGATCAAATACTTGAAATTCTACCTATGGATTCAAAAACCCATGAAATGAAAGGTGTTGCACTAAGTAATATTAGACTACAATCAACATTAGGGTCACAGCAAATAGCTAATCCATCAACTAACTATGATATTTTAGACACAAACAAATTATCAATGGTTGAATTTTACAAGGCATTACAGATTAATCCAAACAGTGTAATATCGTTAAATGGTTTAGGCGTGGGCTTTGGAAATTTTGGAGAGTATGATGAGGCAAAAAAGTATTTTACACGTGCAATAGAAATTGAGCCTGACAATTTTGTATCTAAAAATTATCTTGATTATATTGAAAAGATTAGAAAAAAATTCCCCACCAACTCTACGGAAAAACCTGCATTTTTATTAAAACTAGAAAAAAACGAAATACCACACTGGATCAAAACGAATGCCAGCTGGTGGGCATCAGACAAAATAAGTGATAATGATTTTATTGCAGGTATTCAGTATCTAGTGAAAAATAAAATTATTAGGTTAGATTCAGAATCTGTGAAAAAAGACTCTTCAAATATTATTCCCTCTTGGATAAAAAATAATGCAAAATGGTGGTCCGCTGGAAAAATATCTGATGAAGAATTTCTAATAGGAATAAAATACCTCGTTACAAACGGTATGATAAATCTAAGTACTCAAAAAAATTCTGAAATGATAAAAAAAGAGTTAGAAAGAACTGCATGGAATTTTGAACAATATCTAGAAAAAATTAAAAGGGATATAAAAAATGAAAATAGATACATCGAGTATCCGAATCCAAGTGATGGTGTTATAACAAAATACTGGAAAGAACCACATAGATGGAATCTTGGTCAATATCTTGACAGGCCAAGAGATTATTTTGAGCCTGCGAAGGTTTACACTGATGGTGATACATACATTATGCACTACAAAATTTTTGTTAATGAACAGCCGCCTCATTTGCCTCTTAATCACACATCTACATTAGTAAACTCGTTCAAATTTTGGGAAGAATATGAATTGACGAATAGAGGAGATGGTAAAAAGGTAATTATAAAATTCGAACAAACAAAGTTAAGATCTGATGCAAGCGCTTGGGTAACATGGGTTGTAAGAAATCTAGGCGAGGGAGTACTTGGTCATGCCAATATAGGACGTGGTGTAGTAGAGGTTGCACTTGGTGCTTATGGATGTGATGGTAGTTTTCAGTTACTTACTGTTGACACAGTTGAAACAATCATGACACATGAATTGGGTCACTCAATTGGACTAAGACATTCAAATGATCCAGACAACATAATGTATCCAACACTCAAAGAAGTAAACTACAGTTATTGTCTCTTAAGCTAATAAAATAATAGTTATTTTTAATTGGAAATTCACCATTCCATAATCTTAGAATGAAGTTAGCTTAACCTACACACAAATTAACACGAAACAGTAGATAAATGATTATAAGGTAATTTTGCTATATTATAATATGAACAACACCCCGGTGAATAAACAACGTTGTCCTTCATGTACCAAAACAAAAATGATATTGGATGAAAATACTGGAGAACTGTTTTGTAGTTTTTGTGGATTTGTAGTAACAGAAAAGGTTACGGAAGGCGGTCCTGAATGGCGTTCATTTGCTAACGAAGGAACTGATAGAAGCAGAGTTGGTTCTGCTACATCAATTACAATGCACGATATGGGGCTTTCAACAATGATTGGTGCTACAAATAAAGATGCTACTGGGAAACCTCTTGAATCATCTATGAAAAAATCTATTGACAGACTTAGAACGTGGGATAATCGTTCACAAGCACATACTTCTGCTGAAAGAAATCTTCGTCAAGCATTAAGTGAAATGGATAAACTAAAAGCAAAACTTTCGTTAAATGATACAGTAATAGAAAAGGCAGCCTATATTTACAGAAAATCAATTGAAAAAAGCCTTGTCAAGGGCAGATCAATTCATGGACTAGTTGCTGCATGTATTTATGCTGCTTGTAGAAATACGGAAACCCCAAGAACATTAGAGGACATTGCATCTGGAATCAATATTAGACGAAAAGATGTTGCCAGATGTTATAGGTTAATTTTTAGAGAACTTGATCTCAAAATACCAGTTGCTGATCCAGTGGTGGTAATAAAACACAAAAAGAAATTTCTATCGCATCAGGTGTAACTGAGGTTACTATTAGAAACAGATGTGCCGGACTAAAAAAACTCTTGTGACCATCATACTTTTTCATTTTATGAAAATACAATCTATGTTATTTTAGATCTGAAAATACATCATATTCTTTACGGCGAGTTACAAGAAATAGCCCAAGTGTGATTCCAAATTGGTAAAATGCGTAAACCATTATTTGGAATGTGTTAGGCACAAAGTCAGTAAATTTACCAAGTAATGCTACAAGTAAAACTATGCAACTTATAACAAAAATGAAATATCTAATAATTTGATGGATGTTTGCTAATTTCAAAAACAATGCCAACGTGATAGTAACGAATATTGCAATAACTGCTCCTAATCCTGCATTAATGCCTAACAAATTAAGAATTAGTGAAAATACCTCATCAACTGTTGTAGGGATAGTTAATTCAGCTGCAGAAACTTTCACTGGTTCTGCAAATTTTAGAACACTAGCGATTGCATTAATAGAGAAAAGAGATAATAAAATAATTGACGCAGCACGTGCATGTTTTTTAAAACTTGGAAAACGTGATCTGATTCCTCTACCAATTATTGCGCCTTGTAATAACCCAATTCCTATCACCACAGTAAAAGTAACTAGATAATATTCTTCAGCAATTTCTAGTATATTCATAGCATCATAAAATGGTAGAAAATTAAAATGTATTAGTTTTAGGTTTTCAGTATTAACTAAACCATTTAAACATGAATATTAAACCAAGAATCCCTAACAAAATTATAGCGTAAAACCATGGTAATCTTTTGGGTTTTCCAGTAGAAAAAAATGAGTCCTTTGCATTATCAGGCTTCATAGTCAGTAATGGAAAACTTGACCGCCTATTTGCTTTTTCCAGTCAGCACGTACACCTGGCTTGCCTTTTAGTTTTTCAATATAATTAAATGCAGAAAGTCCAGCATTAGAACCATCTCCACATGCAACAATAATTTGCTTGTACATCCAATATTTTTTCAGCCCCAGATGAATCAACTATTGTAATTTGCTGTAAAACAGAATTTCCAGAAACCGCCTTGACTGATGATTGTGTGACAATCTCAATGTTTTTGTTATTTTCTAACGTTGCAACAAGATCCTTGTCACCTGCAAGTTTTGAGCCCTTTAAAATTAGATACATCTTCGAAGCCATACGTGATAATAACAAACCAGATTCTAAAAGATAAGAACCAACACCAATAGAAGCCGTAGTCCTACCTTGGTAAAATGGCGCATCACATTTTGTACAGTAATGAATTCCTTTGTTAAAATATTGTGACTCATTTTCAAGGCCTAGCATATTTGGTACTTTACCAGGTGCCAACACAATTGCTTTTGCCTTATATTCAGAACGAGTTGTTTTTATTTTGAAACCACCCTCTGATTCATCAATTTTTTCAACAGTATCATAAACAATTTCCCCCTTAAACGACAAGTATTGGGTTTCAAGTGTTTTAGCTAATATTTGTCCACTTGACATTATAGCTCCAGGATAATTTTCCAATCTTGGAATCAGATTCATTTGTCCTCCCAAATCTTTTGAGATTACTAAACATGATACATTTTGTCTTGCAACATATATTCCAGCTGAAAGACCCGCTGGTCCTGCTCCTACTATTATTATTTCAATAGCGCCCATATCATCAGATTCTAAGATTATCATTAAATCATAAATGCCATACATAGTCTTGACATTTTGTACGGTTGATAATGATTCAGCCTTATTGATAATGTTTTTTTGATGTTTGTAATCCACATTTAATAAAACGTAAGCCTGATTCCTAGATAATTTTTCATCAGCCATAAAAGATGATAATACAGTCTTGATAAAAGAGTTTTTGAAATTTTTAGTTATAAAACTGTGAGGACAGAATGACATTTGCCGTTGGGATTGGAGTTAAATTCCCTGGACTTTAAGCAAGATGCCCCTCACAGTCAACCAACGGAGATTATTACCACATATATTCTAAAATGCCTCTATATGGTAAATTTGTGTAGTGTCAATTCCATTTAGCTGAAAATAAACAGAATTTTTAACGAATATCAGCTCATTCGTGCTAATTCAATCATTAAATCTTCATAAGAAATTTTGTTAGCATTTATCCATTTTTCTAGATTAGACTTAAGAAGCCTAAATGCACTTTCGTGTTTTTTATCATTTCTTTTAGTTGCATATACAAAATGATATGCGTAATGATGAAATGAGCAATAGCAGATAAAATTATTTCCTTTTCTACCATGATAATCGCCATCTATGTATTTTGGATATTTGTGCTTAGGTAAGATATGATGAACTTCAGGCAATTTTTTTTGTTCATTCAGAGATTTACAAATTCCATTAGACCATTCACATTCTTTGTGCTTTCTGCGATATTTTGTCATTTCTATAGTATTTGCTGAAGGGTTTCTTTTAGACCATCTTCTATGCATTTCTCTAACTTTCTCAGGATTATTTTTTGCATATTTTTTCGTTGATTCTCTTGTTTTCTCAGGATTCTCTCTTGCGTATTTTTTCTTTGCTTCTCTAACTTTCTCAGGATTTTCTTCTGCCCACTTTCTATTTTTTTCTAGAACTTTCTCACGATTCTTCTCGTAATACTTTTTCTTTCCTTCTCTAACTTTCTCAGGATTTTCTTTTCTGTATATTCTTCCACTTTCTCTAATTTTCTCACGATTCTCTCTTGCGTATTTTTTCTTTGCTTCTCTAACTTTCTCAGGATTTTCTTC
>LUMW01000034.1_pt1 | contig 48062 bp, 47 predicted proteins | sample 729761 | NCBI WGS metagenome assembly LUMW01 (sample SAMN03860302, study PRJNA289734) | marine metagenome | biome: seawater column; feature: ocean; material: water; isolation source: Red Sea water column Station 192 - depth 500m | place: Saudi Arabia: Red Sea | collected 2011-10-15 | depth 500 m
CACCATGATGATTCAGTCGCAAAACCGGTTCTTCAATCACTTGTCCGACTGTAACAGCAGGCACATCCCACTTTTTGCAGATAGAAAAAATCTCTTCCTCTCTTCCAGGATTTGCCACAAACAGCATCCTTTCCTGAGATTCAGAAAGCATTATTTCATAAGCAGACATATTTTCGGCACGCTGCGGAACCAAATCCAAATTCAGTTCCATCCCCATGCCTCCTTTATATGACATTTCGGTGCTGGAACAAGTAAGCCCTGCCGCACCCATATCCTGAACACTGTATAAGGCTCCGCTTTGATAAACTTCAAGGCAGGCTTCAATCAGTAATTTGCCCATGAACGGATCACCTACCTGCACCGCGGGACGTTTTTCGTCTGAGTCCTCATTAAGTTCTTCCGAGGCAAAGGTCGCTCCATGGATTCCGTCTCTACCGGTGGATGCGCCCACATAAATCACAGATTTTCCGGCCCCTTCCGCCCTTCCATGCTGAAGCTGATCATGCCGCAAAACCCCCACACCCATGGCGTTGACCAAGGGATTGCCGGTGTAACATTGATCAAAACACACTTCACCTCCCACGGTAGGAACTCCGATACAGTTTCCGTATCCCGCGATTCCAGCTACAACATGGCCGAATAGGTAGCGTGTCCTCTTTGCGGCAGCATTTCCGGAAAGCGGTCCGAAGCGTAAAGAATTGAGCACAGCAATCGGTCGTGCGCCCATGGAAAATATGTCCCTTAAAATCCCTCCTACCCCTGTTGCAGCGCCTTGATACGGTTCAATAGCGGACGGATGATTGTGGCTTTCAACTTTGAAGACAACAGCATATCCGTCGCCAATATCGACCACACCTGCTCCTTCTCCCGGTCCCTGCAAAACATCCGGGCCATCCACAGGAAAAAGGGAAAGCAGAGGTTTTGAGTTTTTATAGGAACAATGCTCTGACCACATTACCCCGAAAATGCCGGTTTCGGTGAGATTTGGTTTTCTTCCCAGCAATTCCACCACACTTGAGTATTCCTCATCATTGAGACCCATTTGACGGTATATTTTTTCACTTTGAATTTGGTCATTGGTGGGCTCTGTGGTGTGCATTGAGGAATTCTTTAATCAGTATTGTTCGCTATGGTATGACAATTTTTTACGTTCTCATCATTAATGATTCAAAGAGAATTCGTCCGTCGGAGCTTCCCATCCATTCTGCCATGGCACGTTCCGGATGCGGCATCATCCCCAGTACATTTCCTTTGCTGTTGGAAATCCCCGCAATTCCGGCAAGAGAGCCGTTAGGATTGTTTCCGGAATAGCGAAAAACAATTTGTGCGTTATCTTCCAGTTTCCGGAGTGTATCAGTATCACAGGTGTAATTGCCTTCGCCATGCGCGATCGGCAGTCGGATCTGCTTTGCTCCACGGCTGTATCCGGAAGTGAAACAGATATCAGTGTTGACAACTTCAAGGTTGACCGTGTCACATATGAAACGCAGTCCGGAGTTGCGGTGCAATGCTCCGGGGAGAAGACCGCATTCAGTCAGTATTTGGAAACCGTTGCAAATTCCGAGAATGTAAACTCCGGAATCTGCTGCACGACGCAGGGCTTTCAGTACAGGCGCTTGCGAAGCCAAAGCTCCCGCACGCAATGCGTCTCCGTAAGAAAATCCTCCCGGCAGCAAAACCGAGTCATATCCCTCCAATGACTCACTGGTGTACCAAAGATATTCTGCTTCCATTCCTTCCACGGAGTTTGCCGCCTTGTAAAGATCAGAATCGCAGTTTGATCCGGGAAAAACAATCACCGCGCAGCGCATCATTCCTCTACAATTTCAAAGCTGTAATCTTCAATTACTGAATTGACAAGCAGTGACTCACACATTTCGCCCAGACGGGATTCTGCTTTGTTTGAATCGTTCTCTTCCAGCCAGACTTCAATTGATTTTCCAATTCGCACATTCTTTGCTTCATTGAAACCAAGGCTCTGCAATGAGTGCAGTACAGCCTGACCCTGAGGGTCAAGCACATCCTGTTTGAGGGAAACTGTTACAATTCCTTTGAGCATGAAAAAGTTTAAAATATTTTTTTTAAATTGAGTTCAGTCGCCGCAAAACTTCAGCATAGGCGTCAGTTACACCACCCAGATCACGACGAAAACGGTCCTTGTCCAACTTTTCCTGTGTTTCCGCGTCCCAGAATCTGCAGGTATCCGGAGAAATTTCATCTGCCAGCAATAACTGGCCGGAAGCATCACGTCCAAATTCCAGCTTGAAATCAACCAATAATAATCCACGCGGCTCCAGCAAATTCAGTAAATGGTTGTTGACCTCCAATGCTTTTTTCCGGAGTATTTCAAGATCAGACTCTGTTGCTAAACCAAGTGTTTGAATGTGAACATCAGCCAGCATTGGATCACCCAGATCATCGTTTTTAAAATAAAACTCCACAATAGGTTCCGGCATTTTTCGTCCTTCTTCCCAGCCAATACGTTTGCTTAATGAACCTGCAGCAATGTTTCTGGTTACAACTTCCAACGGAACAATATCCACACGCCTTACCAACTGTTCTGTGTTTGAAATTTTTTTAACAAAGTGACTTTCTATTCCCTGTTCTTTGAGATAACTGAAAAAGTATGAAGAAATTTCATTATTTAACTGACCTTTTCCTTCCAGTTTCTCAAATTTTTCACCATTGAACGCAGTAGTATCGTTTTTGTAGGCAACCCGAATTATTTCCGGATTTTCTGTGGTATAAATTATTTTTGCCTTACCTTCGTAAAGTATGTTTTCCATCATTGCAGTTTTAGTTCGTGGTTGCTTTTTCTAAGACATTAAATGTGACGGAAACAACAAAAGCATCCCTCACAGGAAATAGTACTTTTGATACGTTTTCAAGATTAGTGTCTGTGAATAATCAAAGCATCCGGGTTAGCAGTGACTCTTCCCAAATACCCAGCTTGATCAGAGATTTCAGCAAGGTGTCCGGAGACTCTGAAACAAAATTGAGGTGTCCCATTTTACGTCCAGTACGGGTTTCCTGCTTTCCGTATAGATGCAGTTTTGCTTCCGGAGGCAAGTGTTTCAGTTTTTTCAACAGCAAAGGTAAATGCTGACCCAAAATGTTGAGCATAACAGCAGATTGACATGTATCTGTTAATCCAAGCGGTAAATTTGTTATAGCCCTTATGTGCTGTTCAAACTGAGATGTGGCACAGGCGTTTTGTGTAAAGTGTCCTGAATTATGTGGACGCGGAGCCAGTTCGTTTACAACTAATTCCCCATCTGCCAGAACAAACATTTCTATGCAAAGCACCCCTTTGAGATCCAGTCCCTCCGCAACTTGCTTAGCTATAATTTGTGCCTGTTCCGCAACAGCTGGAATTAACCTAGCAGGAATGCGGCTGATGATCAGTATATTTTTTTGATGCAAATTTTCAGCGACAGGAAAACAACGAACCTCGCCAAGACGATTACGTGCAACTATCACAGAAACTTCCTTTTCAAACGGAACATATTGTTCTGCAACAATCTCTGTGTCCGCATCATGCAGCTCGTTAAATGCATGAGGTATTTGCTCACTGCCTGAAACCAGAACCTGCCCCTTGCCGTCGTACCCGCCTGTGGCTGTTTTGAGAATCAACTTGTCAAACTGCTCGAAAGCCTGGGACAGATGATTTACAGTACTGATTTTTTTATAGGGAGCAATGGGGATTTTAAGGCGCTCAAGGAATGCTTTTTCTTTAAGGCGATTTTGTGAAATCCGCAGAATTTGGCTGCCCTGGGGAAGATCGACTCTTTCCTCAAGCCAGGCAACTGCGTGCGCATCCACATTTTCGAATTCGAATGTTACAACTTTGCAAGAATCAGCAAGCACCGTAAGCGCATGGCGGTCATCATAGTTTGCTGTAATTTGTTCCGCGCCGGCAAGAGCCGCGGGGCAGTTTGGATTTGGATCAAGCACCATGAAACGAAAGCTCATCGCATGACCGGCAAGCACCAGCATTTGTGCCAACTGGCCTCCACCAAGGATTCCAATTAAGGCTCCCGGCTGCAAAGGCTCCGGAACAGAATTCATGGCAATTCTGCTTCCAGTACCGTCTTCCGGATTCGTTCACGCCTTCTTTTCAAGCGTTTACGCAGTTCGGGATCATGATTGGCAAGAATTTGTGCGGCAAGCAATCCCGCATTATGCGCCCCCGCGCCTCCTATGGCCAGTGTCCCTACCGGAACACCACGCGGCATTTGCACAATTGATAACAGGGAATCCTGACCGCTGAGAGCAAAGGTTTTTATTGGAACTCCAATTACAGGAAGCAGTGTTTGAGCAGCAACCATTCCCGGAAGATGAGCCGCACCTCCGGCACCGGCAATTATGATGTTTAAACCACGATCTTCAGCCTGTGACGAGTAAGCTGCCATCCATTCAGGGGTTCTGTGGGCAGAAACAACTCGTTTTTCGTAACTGATGTTTAATTCATCCAGCACATCACATGCTTCCTTCATCGTTTCCCAATCAGAAGTACTGCCCATTATAACGCCTACCAATGGGGAGTCATTTTTTTTCTGAACCATTATTTTTCTGTTTTAAAAAATTTCAAAATTCTAAAAACTAATTCACTCATGTGAAACTTCTTCGTGATTATTTTTTTAGGATAAGCAGCTTTCAACTAATTGAAGATTGTGTAAATGAATTGGGAAATTCTGTCACAACTAACTGTAACAATATAATAAATTACAGTTCTTTATGTGTTCATTTTAATCCATAGAATTCTGCTAAGCGTTCAAATCCCGGACGGGAATTATCGATGGTAGCAGTTTCACAGCAAAGCGAAATACGAAAATGTCCAGAACCGCCAAAACCTGCGCCTGGAACAAGTAAAATATTTTCCTGTTGTGCCCTTTTCACAAACGCAACGTCATCCGGCTCTGGAGATTTGGGGAAAATATAAAAAGCGCCTTGAGGTTTTACTGCTTCAAATCCCAACTCTGTAAGCATTGACAAAAGCCTGTCACGTAATTGTTGATAAATAGAAATATCAACACGTGCTTTACCCAGCATAGGCAGAATTTTTTGCATCATTGCAGGAGCATTGACGAAACCCAAAATTCGGTTGCACAGCACCAATGCTTCTCGCAGTTCCTGCTTTTCTATCACTTCAGGATGAACTGCGATGTAGCCTATGCGTTCTCCGGGAAGCCCTAAATCTTTGGAGTGTGAATTAACTAAAATCGTATTTGCATAGCTCAGGAACGCATTGCTGTTTTTCAATCCGTCATAGACCAGATAGCGATAAATATCATCGGAGACCAAATAAATCGGATGACCGAACTCTCTCTCTTTGCGTAGCAGTAACTGCCCTAATTCATCCAATGTTTGCTGTGAATAAACCGCGCCTGTAGGATTATTAGGACTATTGATTAAAACTATCTTTGTCTTCTTTGTCAGGTTTTCTTCAATTAAATCAAGGTCTGGTTGAAACTCAGAAGTTGTTTTAGCTATGGTCAGCAAACCTCCATTATTTCGAACGTATGTGCCATACTCCACAAAATATGGAGCAAATGTCAGCACCTCATCTCCCGGATCTAGCAATGCCTTGAACACAACATTCAAGCCGCCTCCTGCACCGGCACACATTACCACATCCTCCATTTCAAAAGGATAACCGGTTTCTTCACGCATTATTCCGGCAACAAATTCACGTGTTTCCGGGAATCCGGCGTTCGGCATATAGCGGTGCATCCCTTTTGTTGGATTATTCAGTAAGTTGAGCAGTGCCGCATGAACTTGTTCCGGAGGTTCAAGGATGGGATTGCCAAGAGAAAAATCAAATACATTATCTGCCCCATACTCAGCCTTGAGACGTGCTCCTTCCTCAAACATTTGTCTGATCCAGGAACCTTTCTTCATTATTTCACTTATGGAATACGAAATGGCCATTGGACTACTTTAAATATGGCAGGAAAATCTCCTGAAAACCGGAGATTAGATTACTTGAATTTTTGATGAAGATTTCAGACAGATTATGCAGGATTCTGTCATGAAGGAATTTGTCAGGAAAAAAGATTTTTTATTGATTCGACAAAGTTTTCCCGTATCGGATTGCTTTCTTCATCACAGCAATCATCAAATTCTTTCAGCAAATCATTTTGCCGCGCAGATAATTTTGTCGGAGTTTCCACTACAACTCTCACGTGCAAATCTCCTCTTTGGCTGCTTCTCAACTGCGCGATGCCCTGGTTTTTTAATCTGAAGATTTTGTGAGTTTGTGTACCTGCAGGAATTTTCAGCCGGGCTTTACCTTCCAAAGTTGGAACCTCAAGATCACTCCCAAGTGTTGCTTGAGCAAAACTGATCGGTACTTCGCAATAGATGTCTGCACCGTCTCTTTCAAAAAGTGAATGTTCTTTGACACGTAAAACTATGTAAAGATCACCACTTGATCCTCCATTTGCTCCGTGCTCTCCTTCTCCGGTTAGTTTGATCCTTGATCCGGAATCAACTCCGGCAGGGATATTAACTCTGATACGTTTTGTTTTGGAAACGCGTGTTCTTCCATGGCAAGTCTTGCATGGTCTGGCAATTGTTTTACCACGCCCGCCGCAGCTGCTGCATGTAGTAGCAACACTGAAAAATCCCTGCTGAACCCGTTGCTGTCCTGTACCTCCGCAAGAACCGCAAATCCTTATATCTTTTTCAGATTCTGCTCCAAGACCACTGCATGCGTCACACGTTTCCATTCGAGGAACATCAATTTCATTTGAAGTGCCAAAAGCAGCATCTTCAAAAGAAATTTCCATATTATACTGCAGATCTGATCCACGCTCACCTCTGCTGGACGCGCCCCCTCCTGTACCGCCGAAGAATTCACTGAAAATATCTCCGAAAACATCACCGAATCCTCCTGCGCCGGCGCCGCCAAATCCACCCATTCCGCTTCCCAAGCCTTCAGCGGCATGTCCGAACTGATCATAGCGCGCGCGTTTTTCTCTGTCTCCAAGCACCTCGAAAGCTTCTGAAGCTTCCTTAAAATTTTCTTCTGCTTTTTTATCTCCGGGATTGCGATCTGGATGATGTTTCATGGCGACCTTACGGTACGCTTTTTTGAGTTCATCTTCTGAAGCGTTACGGGACACACCCAGCACTTCATAATAATCGCGTTTTGCCATGAAAATTCGTTAAGGGCTTACAGGTTCATTGTGCAAGCTTCAGTTATATCGTGATTTCTTCCTTTCACTAAAATCTGCTTACTTTTTTACTTCTTCAAAATCCGCGTCAACGATATCATCTTCTTCTTTTGCGGATTTTTCTTCACCGGCTGAAGTTTCTTCACCTCCCTCTGATGAATCATCACCTTCGGGTTTTGCCTGTTGCTGACTGTATAACATTTCTGCCATTTTGTGCGAGGCCTGACTTAAGGCTTCAATATCACTTTTAATGGCATCAACATCATCTGTTTCAATGCTCTTCTTCAATTGTTCAGTACAAGCTTCAATTTTCGATTTATCTTCTTCCGACAGCTTATCACCAAGTTCACTTACGGATTTTTCGGTACTGTAAATCAAGGTTTCAGCCTGGTTTTTCACATCAACACTTTCCCGCTTGGCCTTATCCTCATCCGCAAACTGTTCTGCTTCATTGATCATTTTCTCTACATCTTCTTCAGAAAGTCCACCTGAAGATTCAATTTTTATCGCCTGTTCTTTCCCGGTTCCCATGTCTTTGGCGCTGACGTGAACAATTCCGTTTGCGTCTATATCAAAAGTTACCTCAATTTGGGGTACACCACGTGGTGCTGGCGGGATGCCTACCAATTCAAAACGCCCGAGCGTCTTGTTGTCGGGTGACATTTCCCTTTCACCCTGCAAAACATGAATGCTGACAGCAGGCTGGTTGTCTGCTGCGGTTGAGAAAGTCTGACTTTTTCGTGTGGGAATGGTAGTGTTGCGCTCGATCAACCTGGTCATCACATTTCCAAGGGTTTCAATACCAAGCGAAAGTGGTGTTACATCCAGCAGTAAAACATCCTTCACATCACCTTTAAGTACTCCGCCCTGAATTGCAGCTCCAATTGCCACAACTTCATCAGGATTCACACCTTTGTGCGGCTCTTTACCAAAGAAGTCCTTGACTGTCTCCTGGACCTTAGGCATTCGCGTCATTCCTCCAACCAGTATCACTTCATTGATATCCTTGGATGTGCATCCCGCGTCTTTTAAGGCTTTGTGGCAGGGATCAATTAAGCGCTTTACAAGATCGTCCACCAGTGATTCAAACTTGGCACGTGTAATTTTAATGTTAAGGTGTTTTGGTCCGGACGCATCGGCGGTAATAAAGGGTAAATTTACATCTGTTTCTGAACTGGATGACAATTCATGCTTGGCTTTTTCAGCAGCCTCCTTAAGACGTTGAAGCGCCATTTTGTCTTCACGCAAATCGATCCCGCTGTCTTTTTTGAACTCTTCCGCAAAAAAACCTATAAGCCGATTATCAAAGTCATCACCGCCAAGAAATGTGTCGCCATTGGTGGCTTTCACATCAAAAACACCCTCGCCTATTTCCAAAATAGAAATATCAAAAGTACCGCCACCCAGATCAAAAACTGCAATTTTCTCATCATGCTTTTTATCCAGACCATAAGCCATTGCCGCGGCAGTTGGTTCGTTTATGATGCGGAGTACTTCAAGTCCGGCAATTTTCCCCGCATCCTTGGTAGCCTGACGTTGAGCGTCACTGAAATAAGCAGGTACGGTAATCACAGCTTCATCAACTGATTCCCCCAGATATTCCTCAACTGTCTGTTTCATTTTCTGCAAAACGGAAGCAGATATTTCCTGAGGCGTATAGTTTTTACCATCCACTTTCACACAAGCCAGATTTTGATTTCCTTTTACAATTTCGTAAGAAACCATCTCTTGCGTGTGTTTAACTTCAGCAGATTTCAGTTCCTGCCCCATTAAGCGCTTAATTGAATAAATTGTACGCTGAGGGTTTGTAACAGCCTGGCGTTTAGCAACCTGTCCTATCAAGCGTTCACCTTCATCATTAAATGCGACCATAGATGGTGTTGTGCGTGTTCCTTCCGCATTTTGTATGACTTTAGGGTCACCGCCCTCCATGATACTTACACATGAATTTGTGGTTCCTAAATCTATGCCTATGACTTTTCCCATAATTGTTCTCCTTGTTCTTTTTTGAATTCGTCTTTGAGATAAATTTCTGATCTACCTCAAAATGTTATAAATAAAAAATTGTAAATGTTTATTCTGCTGAAAAACTCAGCTTTTTCCGGACACACGGACCATTGCCGGACGAATGATACGGTCGTGCAGGAGATATCCTCCAAGACATTCCTCCACAACATGATTTTCAGGGACAGACTCTGACTGCACTAAACCAACAGCCTGGTGGATGTTGGGATCAAATATTTCTCCCACAGTGTTTACTCTGGATACTCCGAACTTTTCAAAAACTTCATGTGTCATTTTGCTGACCATCTCCAGACCCTCTATCATGCTGTCAAAATCCTTATTTTCACTCTTTGCGTGCGAGATTGCTCGTTCAAGGTTGTCCAGAGAAGGAAGCAGTTCTTTGATCAGGTCCATATTAAAATATTTGAACCGATCAGTATTTTCTCGAATCATTCGCTTTTTATAATTTTCAAATTCCGCATTTACTCTTAGGTAACGTTCCTCCATATTCTGAGCACGGGAGCGTTCCTTTTCCAGAACATCTTCCTCCACAGTTTCAGATTCTGTCTGATCTTCTTTAGCTGCGGAAATTTCCTCAGCAGATTCTTCTTCTGGAGTCTCTACTTTGTTCTCTTCTTTGGGTTTTATATCTTTCTGCTTTTTAACAGCAGGTTCTTTCTTTTTTCTGGTACTCATTTTGTCTTTTATTCAGTCAGTCGTAAGACTGCTCGCTGATAGTTTTGGACAGCAATTTTGCTGTATAATCAACTGTTGATATTATGTGTTTATAATTCATACTGGTTGGACCCACAACTCCTATGGAACCTAAAACATTTTTCTTGTTCCGATAACTGGCTGTGATAAGTGAGCATCTTTGCAATTGCTTATAGTCATTTTCAATGCCGATAAATATATGCACACCTTTATGCTTCATTGATTCATCAAGTATTTTAAGCAATGCGGTTTTCTGATCAAATGCGTCAATCAAGGAGCGAACTGAAGACTGTTCATGAAAATGTGAATCCAAAAGCAGGTTCATCTGCCCTTCAATGAACATTTCTCCAGGTTGATTCAAATCAAAGGCTTTTTTCCCCAACCTGACCGCGTGAGCCAAAAGATCGTGGTAACGGTGACGGTCACTCACAATGCTTTGGTGAATGCCATCCCGTATTTCCTGCATGGAATGATTTTTAAACTCTTCGTTCAGGAAAGCGGTTACTGAGTTGAGAAATTCCTGTGAATGGCTCTCCTTGACAAAAATGATCTTATCACGCACCACGCCGGCTTTTGTAACAAGAATTACTAAGATCCTGTCTTCACTTATTTTTATTAATTCAATGCGCTGAAGACGACTGACTTCCGCCTTGGGAGTACTGACCACACAGGCAAATTTTGTAAGATCTGCCAGTAAGTGTACAGTCTCTGCCAAAATATGCTCTACCTGAGAACCACGGCCATTTGAAACCGGAGAAAATTTCTGTTTAATCTGGTCTGGAACTGTGGTTGGCTCGGATAAGGAATTTACGTAAAATCTGTAAGCCTTGTCGGTGGGTACGCGTCCTGCTGAGGTGTGAGTCTGAATCAGAAAACCGGATTCAGCAAGGTCAGACATTATGTTCCGGATGGTTGCCGGGGAGAGCTTAAATTCTATTGATTTTGAAAGTGTTCGTGATCCTACTGGTTCTGAAAATTCTATATAATTTTCTATTATGCTTTGGAGTACTATACGTGCACGCTCGTTTAACGCCTGGTTTTCGTGTACTCCTTTATTCCCGGTGCCTGTCACCCTAATTCTCAAAAGATAACCTCCATGTAAATATATAAATTATTAGCACTCGTTAATGAATAGTGCTAATAATTTACAATATATGTGGAATAAGTCAAGCCTAAGAAAAGCATAAGATTAATATTTATCGCAAAATATGCCTGGCTGGATAAACGAAAATATAAATCATTGCCTTTACAATTTTGATAATCAAATATAAAGCATTTATGTATCGGTCAGAAAATTTTTCCTGAATCGCGGGATTTTATGAACAGTTCAATCAGGCTTCGATATTTTTTTTCAAGCTCTTCCTGTTCTTTAAATGATTGAATTTTTATAAGTTTTAGTTTTTCATCCTGCAACTGAAATGTGGAAATATGACTTAGAATCCAGCCGTCTTTTGTTAATTCAACAAAAAACATTTTTTCAGATTCACCTTCAGTTTGCGCCTCATGGCTGAAACGAACTACTATTTTTCCTCGCTGCTCACCTGTCCAATAATGAACAAAGCCGAGTTCCGGATGTTCAAAATCACCTTCTACCACACTGGGCCAGTTCTCTTTGATCTTCTCTTCTGAAATCTTATTCATCAAATACTGAAAAATTCTTAGCCATAAAGTAATTTCCGGGCACTTAAACGTGTTTCAAAATCAGAAAATCTATAAACTGCCCTGTCCATTAAATAATGTAAAAATCCTGTTGCTATTCCAATTCCCACTAATAATATGAACCAGTTAGAGTTTTCCAGCAATTCCATTAGGGAAGGGAAAAAAATCTCACTGTATCGTGTGCCGGCAGATGCTGCTTCAATTTCAAAAAACGGAGTAAGAATGACGGAGAGGGTGCAGAGTAAAAGCAGCACAATCCAGGGGTTTCGAAATTTCACAGATGAAGTTATTTTCAGCAGACTTTTTTCTGCAGTCGTGTACTGGCTAATATCATTCCCTCCCATGTGGGTGGCCAAACCCAGAGCGGCCATCCAATGCTGAAGTGTCCAGAGCATTAAAAACTGAAACGGCTCAAACTGGAAAGCGCCTGTTACCATGATCCCCACACCCAGAATATATAATATCCGGGGAAGTCCTGACTTGTTTAGCCATGCGTTTCTAATCATGATCATGGTAATCGCGAGAACCAGCAAAGTTCCCAAACGCAGAATCAAGGGAATAACTTCATTTCCCCAATCCATCGACAGCAAAGGTAAAATCTGCTTTTCCTGCAAAAACGACGTCCCATGCAGAAGTTCCGCAATCAAAACCAATAAGAAGCCTGCTCCCCAGCAAAAGAAGCGGTCCTGCCGATTAGATGATGTGGCGGTTTCAGGATTCGATCTGTGATGAAAAAGCCTGAGCATTCCATAGTGTTGTGCCGCAAAATGATGCATTCCCCAGATGAAATCCAGCAGCAGCAGACCGAGAATACGTAATGGGACTGAAACCGGTAAAACCGTCTCAGGCATGAGCAGCACAACAATGACACTGATACCAAGGATTAGGGGAAAAAACACAAAACGCCAAGGCTGATTTGCACATACATTACGGTAAGCCCGAGTACCCCATGCCAGATAGAATGAGCTGAAACGATGTGCAATCCAGAAAAGAAACACTCCTGCAATGTAAAACATTTCAAGTGCAGGCTGGTGACTGAATGTAAAAAACAGCAACCCCAGCCACACTCCGGAGTGCAGCCAGAATAAATCCCATGCAGGTGATCTTACCCAGCAGTCTGTGTTGAGCTTAATTGTTTTAAATGGAGGATAAGGGAGAATTTGTCGGAAAGGAGTGAATATCATTAACTGATGAAAAGATTGGTGGTACTGTTTTACAGATTATTTTAGCGGCTTAATTTTCACATAATTTTCTGAAAGGCTCAAGCAAGGCGAAAATGTTTTCGTAAGGACAGCTTTTAACATTTTCATCAAAAATAACTTGCAGATGAGAGAAATATTCAACATGCTGTCACTCAGTTTTTTTCATAGGAAAGAAAAATGCCAAATTATTTTGCTTACGGATCAAATATGAGCGCCCAGCGTATGAGGGTAAGACTTGGGTGGTCTCCATTTCGCTATGGAGTAATCCTGAAGGATTACGTGATGATCTTTAACAAACAATCCAATGATGGAGGGAAAGCGAACATTCAGTATTCTCCCGGACACAAAGTGGAAGGCATAATTTATCATGTTTATGAGGATGATCTGTTGAAACTAGACCATTTCGAAGGTGTAGCAGACAGTCATTACAAACGTCAGCAAATAAAAGTACATAATGGTAATGCAAGTGCCATTTCCGCAATAACCTACATAGCGCTTAAAACAGGAGCTGTTTCTGCTCCTACAGAGGAATACTTGAATCACATTCTTGAAGGTAAGGAATTCCTCAGTCCTGCATATTTTGCAAATTTGGCAGCAACAGAAACAATATAACTGCATTCCTGAAAATAAATGCCCATCACAGTTCCTGAAGATATTTCTTTTGATCAGGACGGAAAATACATCTCCTGCCTGAAAATACCGCACTCCACCAACACTTCCGGTTGGGGTTCGTTATTGATGCCTTTAGTTGTCATCCGTAATGGTAAGGGTAAGACAGTTCTCTTTATCGGAGGTAATCATGGCGACGAATACGAAGGACCGATTGCCTTGCGGAAACTGGCAAATGAACTCAATCCGCAGGATATACAGGGACAGGTAATCATTGTGCCTTATCTGAATTTTCCGGCGGTTCTGGAGGGCAAAAGATTATCTCCGGTGGATGATCTGAATATGAACAGATCATTCCCGGGAGATGCAAACGGCTCAATGACTTTGAAGATTGCTGACTTTGTTTATCAGGAACTGGTGATGAGAAGTGACGTGGTAGTGGATTTACATTCCGGAGGAAGTTCCATGATTTTTGAGCCTTGCGCGGTGATACATCACCTGGATGATTTGCAGCAGATGAAGGAAACAGTTTCCGCCGCACGCAGTTTTGGCGCACCGGTCAGTCTTGTGCTTCGAGAGCTTGACAGTCAAGGCATGCTGGATACTGTTGTGGAGGAGTCCGGAAAAATATTCGTTTCCACGGAACTCGGCGGCGGCGGATTTGTATCACCGCGAACGCTCTGCATTGCTGAAAATGGAATCAGGAACATTCTCAGCCATTTTGAAATCCTGCCCATGAATGATGAAACAGCTCCGGGAACTCGTTTTATGGAAACACCTGATTCAGGAGGCTACCTGATGGCGCCCTGCGAAGGACTGTATGAACCGTTGATTGAACTGGGAGAGAATGTCAAAAAAGGTCAGCTGATCGGCCGTATACACAGTTTGACTGAAATTGACTCCCCAACAGTTGAAATTCATTCTCAAATCGAAGGTATGCTTGTCACTCGTGCTGGACGCGCCCCTGTCAGACACTGGGACACTATTGCAGTAATTGCCACTGATTTTGATGTTTCAGTATATGAGTAAAGGACTGTTGATGCTTATCTACTGAAAGCGGTCAGGATGATAAGACTGCTCCCATTCACAGCGTTTATCCCAGTCATTGCGTGAAGCGCATGGAATGGGAAGAGGACGGTAATTACAGTAATAGTTCTCTCCTTCGGGAAGTCCTGAAGCAAGCGGTACTTTGTAAGTACGACCGTCCGCAAAAGTTGCCCAGAATCCCCATGATGTTGTCCTCAATCTGTTAAGCTTAACTTTTCGTGACGGTGAAATGTGCTGATAATATGGTTCGGTAAAAACCAGTGCACATAGTTCCATTACTCGCTGCTGACTACCTGTGGGATAACTATAATTGGTGTCCGTACTGCTGCAACCGATGCTGAAAAGCATTAACAAAACGCTTCCCAATAAATTATTTTTTATTGCCGTCATTATCTGAAAGTTAAAATAATTAATAATCTATTTATTCTCATTAATATCAATGTTTTATATGCATTAATGACAAATCAATATGCTTACAATCACTTTGGAGTCATACAAAATGCATACAAATTAATCTTCTTTGTTTTTTGCTGAGAGTAGTCCGGTTACAGCAACCGGGGCAAGCACGTTGAACTGTATAATATTTTTCAGTTCAGGGTGAGTATTGACATATTTGCGGATGCGTTTTGCAACCTTTGGCGCGACGGTTTTGAGGTAGTTTGGGTCAACCATGTAGGCTCGGATTGCCTCAGCAAAAAGTTCTCTAGGGGCTTTCTTTTTTGGATAACCCCCCATCAACTCGTGTTCCGGAGGCAAAATGTCTTTTGGCCGAACCTTACCTTGACCAAACAGGGGATTATTAAAATCATTATAGATTTTTAGCAGGTCTTTTTTATCCCCTTTGTAGATATTTGCCCCGCCACTTCATCTATAATGTGTGCTGCTTCATGGGCTAAAACAGTAGGGACATCATCTAGGGGGACATCATCAGCAATTCTTATTCTCCAACCAAGATTTTCTGCACCATGAGCGAGTGCTTGACGTTCCCTTTCAGCAGGGTCTTTTATTTTCTCAATTCTGGCTTTGGTCTTAATGTCGGGATATTTCCAAAGCTGGTCTACCTTGCCTGAACTTCCGCCTAATAAGGATCGTGGTACGCGATCAATTCTTCCGGCCAAGGAAGAGGCGGCTGATTTGATATCCACTTTAGAAAGTCCTTTGCCCACTCCGCCCTGGCTTTTGCGTCGTCGTCCTGCCAGGGATCTTGGCATGATTGGGTCTCCTTCAATGGTTTCGAGGAGTCTTCCTTCTGAGTCGGTTTTTGGGCTTTTGGGGTAGTCTTCATGGAATGCTCTCTGGGGATAAAGGTTGGGGTCAGGATTTGCTGGAATTCCTTTAGAATTATACTCTGAATGGGGTAACAGATGGACAAATAATTTGCGTTTAATTACACCTGACCCTTATTGTCCGTTGATAATAATGAGGTATGTTTGGTGCGAGAAGGGGGACTCGAACCCCCACACCTTGCGGCACAAGATCCTAAATCTTGCGTGTCTACCAGTTCCACCACTCTCGCAGTCATTACATGATAACACTTTGTCATGAAAAAGTCGATTTATTCCCTGCTTTCAATCATTATTGGTAGAACGATTCTGGATGCTGAACTGGTATTGCATTTTCACTTTTTCTTTTCCGGAATTGCCCCACATCAAACAGTAATAAGCCCTCTTTTCCGGTTTAAAAGTATGCTCAAGTTCAGCGACTGAATCTTCCTTCAGCGCGAATAATTTATCACCCTGATCATGATAGTGGAGGTTAAATGAAACCAGATCCTCTGAACTGAAACTGTATTTGAGCTGCTGAGTTCCTTTGATATCAAGACACTTTTCAAAATATCGTTTCGGTGGAAGAGTAATCGCAACTTTTTCCTCGGTTTTATCAGACAAATTGTGCGGCATCATCCCGTCATTCTTTTTCTCTACCCAGATAGTGAAAAAATAGAGAATTAAACCGGCAATTGAAAACGAGATTGCATAGCGTTTGAAAACATCCATTAAGGGTCATTATTAGAGAGAAGAGGAGAAAATTCCGGAGCAGTGTTTAACAGGCCGCTGAGGATCCAGTAAAATTATAGCGGATTTTTGCTTAAAAAGTCATCGATAAACATATCAAGACGAGTCTCAACCTTGTTTTCAACAACTATATCTGAATACTGTTTTGTGGGCTTAATATATTCAAAAAATACCGGGCGAACAAACCTGAGAAATTGATTCAGACTGTATTCTGCGGTTACATCGTAGTCGTTGATGTCTCTAATGCACCTGCGGCAGACTGCAACATCCAGAGGTGACTCCATGTAAAAAGAAAATGAAAGCAATTCTCTGATTGTTGGATAAAGCAAAACATGCAGTCCTTCTATTATCAAATTTTCCTGAGGAGCAATATCTGTAAAACAAGATTCTCGCTTTCCGGTTTCATAGCCAAAATGAGGCATTTGCACTGACTCACCTGAGTGCAGCAATCCTAATTGCTGATGGAAAAGATCAAAATCGAATGCCTGGGGGGAGTCAAAATCATATTGGTCATTTGGAATATGATCCGGTCGATCCTTGTAGTAACAGTCCAGGGGGAGCACCGCGGTTTTATCAGGCAAGCGCTCCACAAGTAATTTGGTAAAAAGTGTCTTTCCGCATCCGGAGCCGCCGGTAACGGCAATTATTTTCACTTTTCTTCCGCCCCCACAAATATGCTTTTATCTTTTAAAGCATCTAACTTACGGGTTTCACCGCTTTCCAATTCATCGGCAATATCCATCACAGTTAAATATCGTTCTAGAGGGATAAATTTCTTTTTGGCAAGCGCTTCTTTTTTCTGACGCAGCTTTTCCTGTTCCAGAAAGTCCCAGACATGGATAAGCTTCCCTTCGCGTGTTACGCTGATTTCCCGTATTTCCTTTTCTGAAAATCCTGATTTCATTGCCGCGTCAAGCAGAGCCTGCATTTCATTCACAAATTTCTGTCTTTCTCTTTCGGCCTTAACTGCTTTTTCATCCTGCTCAGCATAACTTTGAGCAAAAATTTGTTGATTGGTCATAACCGGAAGATTCCAGACGAAGAATCCTCCAAGCAAAAAAAGCAGAAACAGAATTCGATGCATCAGCATTTTGTTGAGTATGAATTATGCATTATCGTAAAAAGTTGTCTTTCCCGCGAAAGCCGGGAGCCAGAAACTTGTAAGTGTCTGAAATAATGGATTCCCGCTTTCGCGGGAATGACAAACGAGATTGTAATTTTGAGATTTTAGGTATGCATTCTGTCTTTTAGCCTCTCTACAAAGTATGGTAAGCCAACATATGAAAGTAATTATGCAAGCCTTGAGCAAAATCTATCCTGTGTTTACGGTCACAATTGAAAATTACAGTTAGTCTTTCACTTGATCAGATTTTAATGCCTGTAACCATTTTATAATATTTTTCAGTGATTCCAAAATCAGCAATCGTTCAATTCAGTATATTCCTGCTGCTCCTGCTGCCAATTATGATCGGAGCATGTACAAATGATGTACAAATCCGCAAATCAGCATTGCGTTACTTTAATGACGGCAACTCTGCATTGAAACATCGGGATTATCAGGCCGCAATCTGGAACTATCAGAAGGCAATCAGTTTAGACAGTGAATCTCCGAATTTTCATTACAACCTGGGTTTAACCTACTACGAAATAGGCAACTACCAGGAATCAATTGATTCCTTCAAACGTGTTGAAATGCTTGTCCCAAACCAATCAGACACATATTACAACCTGGCGCTTGCCTACAATAAAGTTTCTGACAGCCGCATGGCAGATATTTATTACAATCGCTACCAGGATATGCTGAGCTTGAGAAAGGCTCAGCAAAGGCTGGAGGAAGTCAGGAAGGAGCAGGAAAGAGAAGCAAAAATTTCTGCGTCTGAATCCAAAAAGAATGTGCTGAAAAGAAGCACACCGGTTTCCTCAAAAAAATCCCGCCCTGATAAAAAGTCAAAAAAAGGAAAATCCGAAATCCCCAAATGGGAATAAATATTAAAATCAGGTACACTCCTGCATTTCTTTAACACATTCTGCTGAAAGTCACTGCAGAAATTTCTACTGCTGAACCATATTTCATTATTGCCCCCTGCACGCACCACAGAATCCTTGAGTCTTTGAGAATGAAAAGCTACCATTGAAACGGCTTCATTCATGTCCTTCCATAACTTAATAAAGTAAGCATTAAATGAGTTTGACGCAGCAAAAGTATCTACATCAATTTGACCTGAAATATGGCTGTAATCCTCATCAAAAACCTGCGGCGATACACTCACTTGCTGATCACGGATTGCCTTTCAAAGTGCTGAATGGTCAACCCGGTTACATCAATTTAATGGATGCTCTCAACGCCTGGCTGCTGGTGCATGAGCTTGACCAGGTTCTGGAGCTTCCTTCAGCAGCATCATTCAAGCATGTAAGTCCGGCAGGAGCAGCAGTCAGTGTGCCGCTGGATGATACTTTGGCTGATGTTTACGGCTGTAAAAACCAGGACCTTTCACCACTTGCCACAGCATACATCAGAGCGCGTGGGGCAGATCCTTTATCGTCTTTTGGTGATTTTATCGCACTCAGCAGAAAAGTTGATGTTTACACTGCCGATGTTATCCGGAAAACGGTGTCTGACGGAATTATTGCACCCGGATATGAAGATGACGCTTTCAAATTGATCAAGGAAAAGAAGGCGGGTAAATATGTTATTTTACAGGCTGATCCAGAATATGAGGCTCACGAACTTGAATACAGGGAGATTGGCGGAGTAGTCTTTTCTCAATTGAGGAACACTATTCAAATTAATCAGAAATCGCTGTTATCGAAAATCGTAACCAAAACAAAAGAGATTCCTGCAGAGGCAGTACGCGATTTGATCCTGGCTTCAATTACACTTAAATATACTCAGTCTAATTCAGTAGGCTATGCCCTGGATGGACAGATGATAGGCATTGGCGCGGGACAGCAAAGCCGTGTTGACTGCACAAAACTGGCTGGACGAAAAGCTGAAACATGGTTTTTTAGGCAGCATCCTCAAGTTATGCAGCTTCCATTTCAGGAAAATATCAGCAACGTTGAACGAACGAATGCCCGCATTATGTATATAGAAGGCGGAATGACAGCACCGGAACTGAGGGCCTGGCAAAAACTGTTTTCTTCTCAGGTAGAATTACTTTCAACAGAAGAAAAAGGGCAATGGCTTTCCGAACTCAATGGAGTCAGTTTGTCTTCAGACGCTTTTTTCCCGTTTCGTGACAACATTGACCAGGCATCTAAACGAGGAGTAAGTTTTATTGCTCAGCCTGGAGGAAGCAGCCGAGACGAAGAGGTAATTGCCGCGGCAGATGAATACGGAATGGTGATGTCTTTCTCCGGAATACGTCTCTTTCATCATTGAACTTTTTTCGGGATTTCAGTTTCTTGACTAATACTGGAATCTTAATTTCATTCAGCATGAACAACATATATTTGCTTAAAATTGATGACGATATGATAAGTCAATATATCTACCTTGTATGTCATTCCCGCTTTCGTGTTAATGACATGTTTTATTATATTTCATCAATCTTGATAAATATTTTTCAATAATGAGCAAAAGTAAGTCATCCCCTTCACCCGCGACAGATTTTATCCGCAATATCATCCGTGAAGATTTAGCTTCAGGAAAACATCAGCGCCTTGTGACTCGTTTTCCTCCGGAACCAAATGGACACCTGCACATTGGCCACGCAAAATCAATTCAACTGAATTTTGGCACCGCGGAGGAATTTAACGGAATCTGCTTCATGCGTTTTGATGACACAAACCCGCTGCAAGAGGAAGAAGAGTATGTAGATGGTATTTTACGAGATGTGCGCTGGATGGGTTACGACTGGGACGAAAGGCTTACACATGCCTCAGATTATTTTGAACAGCTTTACGAGTTTGCTGAGGAGTTGATAAAAATAAGCAAAGCTTATGTTGAAAGTCAGAACGCTGAACAAATCAGGGAAACACGCGGAACCCTGACTGAGCCAGGAAAGAACAGCCCATTCCGAGAGAGAAGCGTTGATGAAAATCTAAAACTTTTCAGGAAAATGCGTGCAGGTGAGTTTGAAGACGGCGCCCATGTTTTGCGTGCAAAAATTGACATGGCTTCACCGAATATAAATATGCGTGATCCGGTGCTTTACCGTATCCGTAAAGTCTCTCATCAGCGTACGGCTGACAATTGGTGCATTTATCCCCTTTATGATTTCACTCACGGTTTGTCTGACGCACTGGAGGGTGTAACCCATTCTCTCTGTACACTTGAATTTGAAGACCATCGTCCATTATATGACTGGATTCTGGCTGAGGTCAGTGCACCATGTATTCCCCGTCAAATAGAATTCTCGCGGCTTAATCTTGGCTACACTGTACTCAGCAAACGAAAACTGATACAGCTTGTTGAAGAAGGCCATGTGGAAGGTTGGGATGATCCGCGCATGCTGACTCTGTCCGGTTTGAGGCGACGAGGCTTTCCTGCTTCGGCTTTGCGTTTGTTTTGCGAGCGAATCGGCATTTCTAAAAGTGAAAACAATATCGAGATGAGCGTGCTGGAAGATTGTGCGCGTGAAGTACTTGACAAATCAGCCCCTCGTGCGATGGGGGTTTTGAGGCCGTTGAAAGTTATTATTACAAATTATCCGGAAGATCAGACAGAAGAATTTGAACCGGCAAGGCATCCAAAAAATCCTGAAATGGGAACACGTATAGTTCCTTTTTCAAGAGAAATTTTCATTGACCATGACGATTTTCGTGAAGATCCTCCTCCCAAATTTTTCAGACTGAGTCCCGGAAAAGAAGTCCGACTGCGATACGCCTACGTAATCCGCTGCGCTGAGGTGATTTATGACAAATCAGGCAAGGTGATTGAACTGCGCTGCACATACGATCCTGCCACACGCTCCGGTGCAAAAGCGGAAGGACGAAAAGTAAAGGGCATTATTCACTGGGTTTCAGCGAGACATTCAGTTCCGGTGGAAGTTCGTTTATACGACCGCCTGTTCTCGAAACCGATTCCCGGAAAAGATGATCCGGAAGGAAATTTCCTCAATGACATCAATCCGGATTCAATTGAAATTATTTCTGACTGCCAGGTTGAGCCTGGATTAACAGCAGCAAACACACAGGAAGTTTATCAGTTCGAAAGAGTGGGCTATTTTTGTCCTGATTCAAAAGATTCACGCCCGGATGCATTGGTATTTAACCGTACAGTAACCCTGAGAGATACCTGGGCCAGGCTGGAGCAGGATCAAACCTGACAAAATCGTGAGACACGAAGCAGATGTTTTTTTCCAGATCACATCGACTTTTGATTTTTGTGCTTTCCGTACCTGCATTTTTCTTTTTTGTTTCCTCAACAGGATCATCGGTTGTCTGGGCTTATGATGACGCGCCGGAAATCTATCATTCCTATCTCAATCAGGAAAATTTTCTTGATATTAAATCCTACCAGTTCCATAAATTAAAAGAAGAAGAATGGTATGAAAGTCAGGGAGGATGGCGTCTGTCCGGTGGAAGCATGGGGCTGGACCTCCTTTATACAGATCTGGAAGTACGACTGCCTTATCAGCTTGGAGAGGAAGCTACTGTTTATTTTAAAGCATGGCAGGAAGAATTTTATGAAATTAAACCCTTCCGGTATCTGGTGGAAGTTGAATGGCGTGCAGTCAAGCAGGTCGGGTTATCTTTTCTCGGAATGCCGGAATATGACAAGCGCAAAGCCGATCAGGGCGGAAGCATTACGTGGGGGAAAAGACCATGGAATTACCTTAGATTCCAGCAGTTATTCCAGGATCTTTATTATAACGAAAAGAATTTTTACGATACTTCATATTATTCACCGCATCCTGTCGAAAATCATCTTGAAGGCGCGTTCAGCTGGAATAACTGGCGAGGCCGCTTCAGTTATGTGCTGGACAAACCATTCAAACAGGTATTTCCAAAACAGGAGCTGACATTTACATATAAAAGCAAAGACAGCAGGGCAACACTGGATTACCACTATGGAGAACAACGGCTGGCCGGTCTGAGCTGTCGCAGCTTCGATATTCAAAAACGCCGGGAAATAAAAAATCCTTCCGAATCTTCTTCTCCCGATAACCGGCAACAGCAGCTGCTTTACACATCAACAGATTTGTATTGGCTTCATCCTCTGAGCGCGGAAATGCATGGAACAATTGGATTGCGTGAAGACCGTTTTCGCAATTTGTTCAGGCAGCTGGATTTGGCTTATGATAATTACGATTTTCATTTGTGGACATTGCAGCTTTACGGAATTCTCCGTCACAAAACTGCTGCGGACAGATACCGTGAATATGCCCTGTATGCCGCAGACACTGACAAAGTAACCGATTATCACAGTGCTGAAAGGGAAGATAAAGCACGGAGAAAACCTGAAGTCAAATTTCGCGTGAGCTGGGATTTACAGAATTCAGCCAATCAGTCCGCCCTGATGTTCACAACCAGCTGGAATCTGGATGATTTTTTCAACGACTTCTGGGATGGCGGAAACATTTCTTACCAGAAAACTTTTTAGCTGATAACATTCCTTTTATGCACTATCATTTCTTGCTTTAGGAAAAACTGTTTCCACCTTCAGGAACAGCTAAACCCAACCTTAAACTCTGATATGCCTAGACACCCAGCAACCACTGGAACAAATTAATCTTTTGAGTAAAACCATGAGCATTGAAAATTTTGACCAAATACAGAACTTCGATAACGAAAACTTCGTGCATCCCTGGGAGAGCATGAAAGATTTCGGCTGCAACACCCGCACGTTTGCTGAAAGCGCAGAGGGGATCTACCTCTACGACGAAAAAGGCCAGAAGCTGATTGACGGGCCCGGCGGCATGTGGTGCGTGCAGATTGGCTACGGACGCAAGGAGATGGCCGAGGCGATTGCCGAACAAGTCCTCAAGATGCCGTACTACTCGCCGTGGAACATGAGTGCGTCGCCGAGCGCGGTGCTGGCCAACAAGCTGGCCGAGTTGGCTCCGGGAGACCTGAACCACGTCTTCTTCACGACCTGTGGCTCCACCGCCGTGGACACCGCCATCCGCTTCGTGCAGTTTTACAACAACGTGCGGGGGTTCCCCCGGAAGAAGCGGATCATCTCGCGGGAAAAAGCCTACCACGGCAGCACCTACCTGAGTGCTTCACTCTGCGGCAAGGCCCGTGACAAGGACTGGCTGGACACCGCGCACGAGCTGGTGCATTTTCTCCCGGATGTCAACCCCAGCCGCCGCCCGGAAGGGATGAGCACGGAGGCATTTTTGGAGGAAAAGGTCGCCGACCTCGAAACGGCGATCCAGACGCTCGGCACAGAGAACGTCGGAGCCTTCATCGCCGAGCCGGTGCTGGCCTCCGGAGGAGTGATCGTCCCGCCCGCAGGCTACCACCAACGCTGCCTGGAGATCTGCCGTAAGCACGACGTGCTGTACATCTCCGATGAGGTCGTGACGGGGTTTGGCCGTTTGGGGCACTGGTTTGCGTCCAAGGAGGTTTTCGGCATCGAGCCGGATTTGATCACCTGCGCCAAGGGGTTGACTTCCGGCTATGTGCCGATGGGCGCTTGTCTTATCTCCGATCGCATTTTCAGGGAAATCTCCGGAGAACGCTCGCAGGGCGCGTCCTTCAGCAACGGCTACACCTACTCCGGACATCCAGTGGCCGCTGCCGCTGGGCTCAAGAACTTGGAGATCATCGAAAACGAGGGACTGCTGGAGCATGTCCGCGAAATCTCGCCGTACTTTCAACAGCGGCTCCGGGAACTGCGGAAACTGCCGCTGGTGGGCAACACCCGTGGCGTCGGGCTGGTTGGCTGCATTGAAGGCCGCATCGTGGACCCGGACAATCCGGACGCACTGGCAATGGACGTTGCGATGGGTTCCCGCATTGACAAGCACTGTCAGGCGTTGGGGCTGATAGTACGTCCGCTCCTGAACATGTGCGTGTTCTCGCCCCCGCTGATCATAACTGTAGAACAAATTGATGAGATGTTCAACATACTTGAGCAGGGAATCCTCCGGGCCACGGAGGACTTGCGCCAGGAAGGTTTGTGGAAAGGATAATCCAGGATGACACAACGCGATCCCCGTTACGACATTCTCTTTGAGCAGGTGCCAATTGGTCCGGTGACGGCCCGCAACCGCTTTTACCAGGTTCCGCACTGTAACGGTATGGGCCATGTACGCCCAAACACGCTTGCTGCCATGCGTGGGATCAAGGCCGAGGGCGGCTGGGCGGTGGTCTGTACTGAGGAGGTGGAAATTCATGCCAATTCCGACAACGGCCTAGCAGCGGAAGGACGGCTCTGGGACGATGGCGACATTCCAGCACTGGCGAAAATGGCGGCAGCAGTGCATGAGCATGGAGCGCTCGCCGGAATTGAACTCGTTCACGGTGGCTATTCCAGCGCCAATCACTATAGCCGCATCCCGCCGATTGCCCCCAGCGTGGCCTCCGTCAATTCCTACGATCCGGTGCAGGCACGGGCGATGACCAAGGCCGACATCCGTGATTTTCGCAAATGGCACCGTCAGGCGGCGTTGCGGGGCAAGCAGGCGGGCTTCGATCTCGTTTATGTCTATGCCGGGCACAACCTGACGCTGCTGATGCACTTCCTCTCCCGCCGCTTCAACCAGCGCACGGACGAATACGGCGGCTCGCTGGAAAACCGCGTGCGCCTCTTCCGGGAAGTGCTGGAGGAGACCAAGGAGGCCGTGGGCGACCGCTGTGCCGTCGCGGTGCGTTTTGCTGTGGATGAATTGCTTGGTCCCAAGGGCATCACCGCTGAGAACGAAGGCCGGGAAGTCATCGAGATGCTGGCGGAACTGCCGGACCTCTGGGACGTGAACATCAGCGAATGGGAGAACGACTCAGCGACCTCGCGCTTTGAGAAAGAAGGCTATCAGGAGCCATACATCGGCTTCGTCAAATCGCTCACCTCCAAGCCCGTGGTGGGCGTGGGACGCTACACCTCCCCGGACACGATGGTTTCGCTGATCCAGCGCGGAGTGATGGACCTGATCGGTGCGGCGCGGCCCTCGATTGCCGACCCGTTCCTGCCCAAGAAAATCGAGGAGGGGCGGCTTGATGAAATCCGGGAGTGCATCGGCTGCAACATCTGTGTGGCGGGAGACTGGCTGGCGGTGCCGATGCGCTGCACGCAGAACCCCACGATGGGCGAGGAGTGGCGGCGCGGCTGGCACCCGGAACACATCGAGCCGAGTAGAAGCGACGAAGGCGTGCTGGTCGTGGGCGGCGGGCCTGCCGGGCTGGAATGCGCCCTCGCGCTCGGCCAGCGCGGCTACCGTGTGATGCTGGCGGAAGCGTCCGAGGAACTCGGCGGACGGGTCAGCCGGGAAAGCCGACTGCCCGGACTCGCCGAGTGGGGGCGTGTGCGAGACTATCGGGCGACACTGCTGGAGAAGCAGGAAAACGTCACGCTGTATCGCGGCAGCAAGCTGAGCGCAGAGGACATTCTGGAGTTCAGCGCGAAAGACCAATTCGGATTCTCCCATGTGTTGCTCGCGACCGGAGCAACGTGGCGGCGGGATGGCATTGCCCGCGAACACCGCGAGCCGATTCTCGGATTGGATCACATGACGGTGCTGACCCCGGACGATCTGATGGACGGAGTTTCCGCAAGCGGGAACGTCGTGATTTTTGACGACGAGCATTACTACATGGGCGGGGTGTTGGCCGAAAAACTGCGGCTCGACGTCCATGAGGTTCGGCTGGTCACTCCGGCTCCGGACATTTCCAACTGGACGCACCACACGATGGAGCAAGGGCGCATCCAAACGCGGCTGCTGGAACTCGGCGTGGAGCTTGCGCCGCAGCACAACCTTGTCTCCGTGCATTCCGGAGAGGTTGAGTTGGCCTGTGTCTTCACGGATCGGCGCACGCGCCACGTCTGCGACACCTTGGTGCTGGTCACGGAACGTCTGCCCAACAACACCCTCTACCACCAATTGCAGTCCAATCCGGAAGGACTCGCTCAAGCTGGGATCAAGACGCTACGGTGCATTGGCGATTGCTTTGCGCCCGGAATCATTGCCGCCGCCGTGCATTCCGGGCACCTCGCCGCCCGCGAGCTTGAAGCAGAGGCTCCCGGCGAAGTGCCGTTCCTGCGCGAGCGCGTGGTTGTTTTAAATGAAATCTGACATTTTCAAAGAAACTGAATTCATCAGAAAAAATATTGGTGTCGATAGTTAATCTGAATTACTATGTATTAATTTGCCAAAAGGAGATTTATGAAAACAGTGGGTGACGGTGCTTTCCGCAGGGAAGATTTACATAGCCGCTCAAATGACATGACCTTTTCAGGTGCGCTCAGTTTTCTGCGACGCAAGTATTCCCGTGACTTAACAGGGGTGGATGTTGCAGTGACAGGTATTCCTTATGATTGTGCCACCAGTAATCGCCCAGGAGCCCGCTTCGGACCTCGTGGAATTAGAGCAGCCTCTACAGAGATTGCCTCACTGGATGCTTTCCCCTTTAATTTCGACCCCTTCGAACATCTGGCCGTAGTTGATTATGGAGATGTGTGGCTGGATTACGGATACCCGCAGCATGTTGTGGAGAAGGTGGAAAAACATGCCGACACAATCCTGAAGCAGGGCACCTCGATGCTGAGCTTCGGGGGAGATCACTTCATCACCTATCCTTTGCTGCGTGCACATCACAAGGTACATGGACCTCTCTCACTGATACACTTTGACGCGCATTCAGACACGTGGGATGACGACGGCAACAGGCTGGATCATGGCTCCATGTTCCTGAGGGCGGCACGGGAGGGGATTGTGGTTCCGGAGAAATCTGTGCAAATCGGAATCAGAACACAAAATTATTGCACACAGGGCTTCAACATTCTGTATGCCCCATGGGTACATACTAACGGAGTGCAGGCTGTGATTGACAGTATTCACAAATTCGTTTCACCGGATGATCCTGTTTATATTACTTTTGATATTGACTGCCTCGACCCTGCTTTTGCCCCAGGAACCGGGACTCCTGTTGTAGGAGGTTTGAGCACCACACAGGTTTTGCCGATACTGCAATCCCTTGGTGACCTCAATTTGATTGGAATGGATATTGTTGAGGTGGCACCGGCTTACGACCATGCGGAAATCACTGCTTTGGCGGCTTCTGCCATTGGCTACAACTACCTGTGCCTGCTGGCGCAAAAGAAGGGGGCGCAGGCAAAGTACATTGGAACCCGGCTTGATGAAACCCCTAGCGGCTTTGCCTCAGGCTGATCAGAAGTCGGCCTTGACCACTTATAACAATTCCAAGTTGAGGCAGGTCCACGCTGGTATTCGTTCAGGGCAGGGGCAGCTTGGCCATTCGTCCACCGTCCACCGTGTAAACCTGTCCGGTCACAAAGGACGCCGCATCTGATGCCAGCCAGGCAACAAGTTCGGCGACCTCTTCCGGACTTCCCGTGCGCCCAACAGGGTGGATATGACCGGTGTCTTTACGGAACTGTTCCGGATTTGGCATGGAGTTGATGAAATCGATGTTGAGATCAGTATCAATCCAGCCCGGAGCCACCGCATTGCAACGAATGCCTTCCGGGCCGTGATCCACCGCAACAGCACGTGTGAGCCCGTGTAATCCTGCCTTGGACGCACAGTATGCGGGATGCCGGGGATTCGATCCCAGCCCCTCAATGGAACCGATGTTGACAATCGCCCCGTGTCCACGCAACAGCGGAAGGGAGTGTTTGATCAAGAGAAACGGTGCACGCAGATTTACCGACAATGTGCGTTCCCAGTCCTCCAGAGGCATTTCCTCCACAGTACCCTCCAGCATCATGCCCGCGTTGTTTACCAGAATGTCGAGTCGTCCAGCCTTTTCCTTCAGTTGCGTTATAACTGCTTCGGGCGCCTCTGGATCAGCAAGGTCAACCAAAATGGTCTCAAAATCGTTAGCACGTTGCCTTTGCGCGGTAAACACGCGAATGTCATCCTCCGCAAACCGTTGGGCACATGCGAGACCAATACCACTGCGCCCGCCCGTCACCAGTGCCACCTTTTGCAGCGTTTTGCTCATGCGACAGCCTTCCCGCCGTTTACCTCTACCAACGCGCCACACATGTAGCGTGACTTTTCGGAGGCCAGAAACAGCACCACATCGGCTATGTCCTCCGGTTCTGCAATACGACCGAGCGGCACGGACTGATTCAACTCCAAAATCGCACGATCCGGGTCAAGCCCACGAATCTCAAATCCCGACCTGATCATTGGAGTGTTGACTTCATTGGGACATACGGCATTGACACGGATTCCTTGATGAGCATGATCCTTACCCAGACACTGAGTCAGCGAGGCAAGCGCAGCCTTAGTCATGCAGTAAAGCGGATGGTTCTGCCCAGGATACACCCCCCAACACGAAGCGACGTTGACAATTGCTCCTCCGCCGTTTTCCTCCAGCAAAGGTATCGCGGTACGGCAGATACGGAACGGTGCTTCGATATTGACCGACACAGAGAGCCGGAAATCCTCATCGCTGGCTTCCGTCACAGGACCACGTCGTATGATTCCGGCGTTGTTGATGACTATGTCCAGTCCACCCAGCACCTCAGCCGCCTGCTGGGGCAAGGTATCACAATAATCCGGATCGGTTAAATCCCCAGGAAGCATATCGTCGCTGACAACTCCATCAGCGTGTTGATCGACTCCCACAACGAATGCTCCAGACGCGGTCAGTGCCTTTACGATGGCCTGCCCTATTCCACCGGCAGCTCCGGTAACCAAGGCCTTTTTCCCGGAAAGATCAGCAAAGTCCGTCTCTGTTTTCATAAAGCTACTGTCAGCAAATTAAATTATTGAAATTCAAAATAACTTTTGGACAATTCTCAATACTGACCCAAACTCACCATATATGGTCCTGCATTACCCACCGTTAGAGGGCTGTGGTGAGTAGAAAGTGTTCGATTCATCAAGAATCATCCAGAGATTTTCTGCCGGCCAATGCCTCAAAAGTGTCAATAAGCAGGCGTCCCTGCTGAATTTCATGAACACGCAGAACAGACACACCCTGCCAGAGAGCAATGCCGGAAACTAAAGCACAGGGAATATCCCTTTCGGTAAAACTTAATCTGCGTCCGTTTGAAACTTCAGCCAGGAATGACTTTCTTGAAGGCCCAAGCAACAATGGTAAATCAAATTCATGCAATTCCGAAATTCTGCGTATGACCTCAAAACTGTATTTTGCATGACCGCTGATAAAAAAACCCATTCCCGGATCAATCACAATCTGACTTCTGTCAATCCCCAAGGACTCAGCATATTTGATACGTTCACTGAAAAAGTTCCGGAGCGTGTCCAGCACATCCCGGTATTCAGTTTGATCACGTGTTGTTCGTGGAGAAGCATCCTTAGAGTACATCATAACCACAGGCGCCTGATATTGCGCGATCACTCCCGCCATTTCCTTGTCGGCACGCAGAGCGCTTACATCATTTACAGCATCTGCCCCTGCTGCCAGTGACTTTCGAGCAACCTCTGCCTTCCATGTGTCCACGGAAATCCAGATATCACTTTCCTTGCGTATTGCCTGAATCAGTGGGATAACCCTTCGCAGTTCTTCCTCCAGTGGTACTTCCATACTGTCTGGTCCGGAAGACTCGCCGCCTATGTCCAGCCAGTCAGCGCCGTCCTCTATAATTTTCCTGGCCTGGGACATTCCGTCTTCGAATTGGAAAAAGTTGGATCCGTCAGAAAATGAATCCGGAGTGGGATTCAGTATGCCCATCAGGCGAGGTCGGTCCAGGTTCAAAGTTTTTGCTCCGGAAACAAGTGTACGCGGGGGCAGTTCAAAAGGTGCGTAATCCATCATTATGTATTGGGTTTATTTGCCAAATTGTAGAAAAAATGGTACTCCATTACTGTGACATTTTCCAAAAAAACTTAAATCCAAACCTGAACATTCAAAGATGCTGACTTCCGGACCCGGAAAATTTCTTGCTCCAACATCACTTGGGGCAGGATATGCTATTGCCAAAATGCTTTCACTGAGAGCGCTTGACGCAGAGCTGGCAATCGCCCAGGATTTTTTTTACCAGTTCCTGGCGGGAGTTCTGCTGGGTTTCGCGCTGCGTCCTGTGGCAAGTATGATATACTGGAAACGTTTAAGTTCGATCATTGTATTCTCATTGTTTTTAATTACACTTGGTCCGCTTGGGCAAACTTTCAGGCATCTGCTCTGGGGAACTCCTTTAAATGATGCTTTCTGGTCATTAATTATTCCGGAAGCAACTACCGCAATTTTCGTGGGAATACTCGTGACATTTCTGCTTCCCAGCAGTCATCAGGTGATAAGTCCGGGGTTTCTCTGGCGAAGACTGAAACAGGAGATCAACATCTCCGGAACAATCAAGGTGCTGGGTTGCGGTTTAATTTACATGCTTTTATTTATAATTCTGCAAATCACATTTGATGAAAGTTTTGCCGCGCCATTCTGGACGGAGCGTTTGACGGAGATATTGCACCAGCCTCCGTTATTACCGCAGTTAAAAGTCCTGCTTTTGTGGACTCAAGGCATTCTCAACACTTTGATACTGTTGCCTTTTTTCCTGGTTTTTTTTCGAGAGAAAGTTGAGCTGATTGTTGTTTTGGGTTCCCTGACATTTGTGGTGGCGGATTTTGCTCCGGCTTTTGCGAATTTTCAGCGAATTGAACCGCTGCTTCTGCTGGACCAGGTATTCGTGGGATTCTGCCTGCAGTTTCTGTTTGTAACCGCAGCAGTTTTTTGTTTTGGACGTAATCAGCAAAAACAGCAGCGTAATACTTTTTCTGAGAAACCCCTATCAAATAAATATAAAAACGAATAACAAATGAGTTTATTTGCAGAACGAAATTACCGGATTGACACGGAGAACGCCTTCAAAGTAGGTCCGCATATTGTGCGTGTGGAACAGCAGAAAGGCGAGGTTATCAAGTTGAATCTGGGTGAGCCTGATTTTGCTGTTCCAAAGCATATAAAGGATGAAATCAAACGCCAGTTGGACTTGGATAATACTAACTACTGTGATCCCAAAGGACTGTTTTCTTTGCGTGAGGCTATCAGCAGCCAGATCAATCAGACAAGAGGACTGAAAACAAATCCGGAACAGGTGGTGGTGTTCCCCGGAGGCAAGCCCTCGATTGGACTGGCACAACAGGTTTACTGTGAGTCGGGTGATGAAGTTATCTATCCAAGTCCGGGATTCCCGATTTATGAATCGTTCATCCGCTATGTCGGTGCTGTTCCTGTTCCCCTGCATCTGGAAGAGGCAGCCAACTTCACCTTTTCTCCGGATCAACTCGCAGACAAGATCACTCACAAAACAAAGCTGATTTACCTCAATTTCCCCTCCAACCCAACCGGAGGAGTTGCCACGCGAAAACAGATAGAGGAATTTGCCAATGTCATTCTTGAACACTGTCGGCCTGATATGCGTGTTTATTCAGATGAAATATATGAAAACATCATTTTTGACGGACAGCAGCACTACTCAATTTCTTCAGTTCCCAGCATGTCGGAACGTACGATCATCGCCAGCGGATTCTCAAAAAGCTATGCATGGACAGGCGGAAGAATCGGCTATGCTGTTTTCCCCACAATTGAAGAAGCAGATGTTTTAAAAAAACTAAACATCAATTATTTCTCCTGTGTCCCTCCTTACAATCAGGAAGCAGCACGGGAAGCGCTTGAAAATCCATTGTCGAAGCAGGCAGTGAAAAAGATGGTGGACACTTTTGAAACACGGCGAAATCTGATCTGGAAGCAAATCAACCAAATCCCGGGAATCTGCTGCCAGAAGCCCGGAGGAGCATTTTACTTGTTTCCAAATATTTCTGGTATCTGCGAATATTTAGATTTGATTGAAAAGCATCAGCACCTTCCCATAGAAGAACAGAGTTCTCCGGCTAACCTGTTTCAGATGTTTGCCTTGTACGGGCATCAGGTTGCAGTACTGGACCGTAAATCATTTGGACAAATAGGTGCTGAAGGAAAACACTTTCTGCGTCTTTCAATAGCCTCAGAGCAGTCTCTGCTTGAAGAAGGTGTGCTCCGCATAAAAAATGCCGCGGAAGACATTTCCGGACTGGACAAATTTCTGAGGCAGCGTCCGGACCTTAAATCAACTTGATCTTAAAGCTAAATTTATCAGTGATTTATGGATGAGTATTGTTTGTCCGTAAAAATGTAGAAAATAAGGACAATTTCAATCTGAGGTTTCTGAACTCTTTTTTGTTTGCACTCAGGAAGGAACTTTTTAAAAACAAATATTAAAAAAAATTGTGCAGGAAACACATCATTATGACATCGTTGTAATTGGCTCCGGACCAGCAGGAGAGAAAGCGGCGATGCAGGCCAGCAAACTCAAAAAACAGGTCGCCTTGATCGAGAAACAGCCGCGCCTTGGCGGAGCCTCACTCCATACCGGCACAGTGCCCTCAAAATCTTTGCGTGAAACTGTGATACACCTTGCACTTTTGCGTCAGCAGACTCATGGAATTGACATTAAATTTAAAGAGAATCTGACCACGCAGGAATTGATGTATCGCAAGGAAATGGTGATCCAGGACCAGGAAAGCTCGCTGCGACGTAACTTTGAAAAAAACCATATCATCGTAATCGAGGGGACACCACATTTTCTGACACCCTCCAGTCTGGAAATTCATCCGGCGGATGCAAGTGAAAAATATGAAATCACAACAGATTACACAATCATCGCCACAGGATCATCCCCCCGCCGACCAAAATGGGCGCCTTTTGATAATGAATGCGTCTTTGATTCCGACACTATCCTTGAAATAAAGCATCTGCCCAAAAAAGTGACCATAATTGGCGCAGGTGTGATCGGCTGTGAATATGCCTCAATCTTTTCAAAAATGGGTATCCGTGTGAACCTGATTGCGCGAAACCGCAACATTCTCCCCTTCGTGGACTGTCAGATTGTGGAAAATTTGATGTACCAGATGCGCAATCAACGCGTCACACTGCGTCTGGGAGAAAATGTAGAAGACATTGAAAAAATAAATTCTGACGAAGTGCATGTAAAACTGGAAAGCAACAAAATCCTGCCATGCTCAACCGTGATGGTCGCCGCAGGTAGATTTGCCAATTCCGGAGGAATGAACCTGGATAAGGTGGGAATTCAATTGGGTAATAACGGACTAATCAAAACTAACGCAAATTTCCAGACAGCACAGCCAAACATCTACGCGGTAGGCGATGTGATCGGTTTTCCCGGTTTGGCGTCCACTTCCATTACACAAGCACGGATTGCCGTTCTACATGCTTTTGGTCAGCTTGAATCAGAGAAAATGCCAAGGGAACTTCCGCTTGGAATCTGGACCATCCCTGCTGTTTCGATGGTTGGAAAGACAGAGGAGGAATTAACTGATGCCTGCATTCCCTATGAAATCGGCATTGCCCATTTCAAGGAACTTTCCCGTGCGCACATCATGGCTGAAGAGGAAGGAATCCTGAAATTGCTTTTTGATCCGGAAACACTCAAAATCCTGGGTATCCACATCATCGGACCTCATGCCACCGAACTGATTCATCTGGGTCATTCCGTGATGCACTTCGAGGGGACCATCAATTACTTTATGAACACTGTCTTCAACTCACCCACGCTTGATGAAGCCTACCGCGTTGCCGCCTTCAACGGAATGAACCGTCTCGATCACGAATCGCTCTGACTCCTGCGTCTTTAAAAAATTCCTGATTCGATTTTGTAGAAATAAGACTTGTGTCCAATCACTTAACCACAAATTAACCATAAATAGTGAATCCTGAAAAAAAAGTGTCATTCCGGGCGAAGCAAAGCGAAGTCCCAGAATGACACGAAGGTGGAATTTATGAAGTGAATGTTTTTCGGTAGGCAAATAAAGCTGCGGAGCCGCCGGTGTGCAGGAAGACCACATTTTCATCTTTGCGGAAATGCCCCTTGCGGATAAGGTCAATCAGTCCGGCCATTGCTTTTCCGGAATAGACAGGATCCAACAGAATACCTTCTTCACGTGCCAGTAATCCAACTGCTTCAAGCATGCCTTCAGTAGGCAGACCATATCCGGGCCCAACATAGTCTCCATAGGCAACAACTGCTTCACTACTAACACTTCCAGGAATTCCCAGGAATTCCGCTGTTTCCTTTGCAAGATTAAACACCTTTTCCTCCTGAGTTTCTTTATCAGCATTAACACAAATTCCCATCACCGGGATGCCGCTTCGTGTTCCTTCCATGCCTGTTACCAGTCCGGACTGTGTTCCAGCGCTTCCGGTGGCAGTAATCAGATGATCAACATTCAGTCCACAATCGTTGAGCTGTCCCACAAGTTCCATCGCACAATTTACATATCCGAGGGCGCCTGTGGGATTTGAGCCTCCGCCAGGAATAATGTAAGGGTTCCCTCCTTTTTTTCTAACTTCCTGTGCTTTTTCTTCCATAACGGCATCCATGTCTGTTCCTGCCGGAACTACCTGAATCGATGACCCAAAAATTCGATCAAGCAGGACATTGCCATTTTCCAGATAGTCCGGATCATCGCTGCCTGTACGGTGTTCCAGCAAAATTTCGCAACGCAGCCCCAATTTTGCTGAAATGGCCGCAGTTTGGCGTACGTGGTTTGATTGTGTAGCGCCCTGTGTGATGATCGTGTCTGCCTTTTTATGCAACGCGTCACCAATCAGAAACTCAAGTTTGCGTGTTTTGTTTCCACCGGTAGCAAGTCCGGTGCAATCGTCTCTTTTTATAAAAATCTGTGGTCCACCCAGCAGTTTGCTCAACTTTTCCAGGGGTTCAAGAGGAGTCGGCAGATGAGCAAAATGAATACGTGGGAATCGTGAAATGTGCATATTGTTTTCAAGGTTGTGATTTTCCTGAAATTGGAATCAAGTTAAACTAAAATAATGTTATTCTACTTTAAGCAGTCCCAGCACCTGTTCATGTAATTCCTTTGATGCCGCAGCAACAACACAACCATCCCAGGTATCACCAAAAGTACTGCTGCCCTGCCAGTCAGTGATCACGCCTCCTGCTGACTGGATCACCGGCACAAGCGCCATCACATCATATATTTTCAGGTCAGCCTCTACCACCAAATCTATATATCCGGAGGCAAGCAGTCCATAGCTGTAACAATCTCCACCGAATCTGGAAAGTTTTACACGTGTGGCAAGCCTGTCATACAGAGGTTTTTGTTTACTGCTGAACATACCCGGGTCTGCGCTGTAGAGAATTGCTTTTTCAATATTTTGCTTTTCAGAAGCCTTGCAGACAACTTTTATTTCACCAGATTGTTCTGAAAAATAAAAACATTCTTTTCCGCTTAAAGAAAACCAGCGCTCCCTCAAAATCGGCATATCGATAATTCCGAGATATGGAACATTGTGTTCAAGCAGGGAAATAAGTGTACCAAAAATCGGCATTCCGGCCACGAAACTTCGGGTTCCGTCAATTGGATCAATCACCCATTTCCATCTGCTCCCAGTATTTTGATAGCCGTGCTCTTCTCCCAGAATATCATGTTCAGGATACTTTTCTGTGATCATCTCACGCAATACTGTTTCCGCAAGACGATCCGCAACTGTAACCGGGCTGCTGTCAGGTTTATCCTCAACAGTAAAATCTGCGCGAAAATATTTTCGAATCACATTTCCGGACGCGTCCGCCAGTTCATGTGCAAATTGCACGAAATCAGACATCAGGTTTGATGAGTCGAACTAATTTCTAGAGAGGACTATCATGAAGATTTTGCGGTGACAGTTGGGTCCTTTTCCAGCTCCTCAACCATTGCCTTAAGGAAGAAGAAAAAAGTCTGCAGAATGGAATACACCGGCACAGCCAGCAGCGCGCCTGCTATTCCGGCCACGTGTTCCCCTGTGACAAGCGCAAACACAATCAGCGCCGGATGTATATGCGCGGCCGTACCCATGATTTTAGGATTGAGGAAATTACCTTCAATAAAGTGAATCAGCAAAATCCAGAGTAGCGCCATAAAGCCTGTACCAAATGAAATCGTCAGCCCCATGATCACGATCGGGATACTGGACAGTATTGTACCAAAAATTGGAATCAATGAAAAAACCATTGCCACTAAACCGAGTGTGAACGCGAAGGGAACACCGATTATCACCAATCCAATAAAGGTCAGGACACCGTTGACTAAACAAATCAACAATTGTCCACGAACCACCCCATTCAATCCTTTATCCAGACTTTTGAGCAGATTGCTGTATCTTTCATGATACTGCTGAGGTACAAGTGAGCGCCAGAATGATAAAATACGATCTGTGTCAACAAGTATAAATGCTGCCACCATAAAAGTTAAAAACAGGGTGAACACGGATCCAACCACATTTGAAATCAGCTGACGTCCAAAGCCAAGAAAACGAACCATATCAGCTTTAACGCGGTTAACTCCTTCCTCTGCCAGCATAGACATTCTGGTTTTCATGTCCAGAGGTTCTTTTGGATTTTCTTCAAATCCGCTTTCACCACCGTTTTTCCTGTGAGGAACAACTTCAATTCTGTCAGAATCAAGCCCACGTATTTCGTATGTATAGTTGTTCAGAATTTTCATCAATTCGCCGTTTTCAATCTGGACATGCTCAACTTTCTTGTCTGGTTCCTGTGTTTCAACAGTTGGTAGAGGTTCCTCCACGGCTGGTTCTGGCAAGAGTGAAGTGAAGTAATTAATTTTTTCATCTAAAACAGGCCCCCACTCTTCGGACAATTTGGTTACCGCTTTGGGGAATTCCTGAATCATACGCCCCATTTCAGCAGAGACATTTGGCACAACATAACTTCCTCCTCCGATCAATACGAGCAATATCACCAGATACACAAGCAGTACCGCCACACCGCGCGAAATACTGTAGGAACGGAATTTTCTATGGTGAAGTTTGTCTATCACCGGCGCAAGCACATAAGCCAGGAATCCTGCCAGCAAAAATGGAAAGAGGATTTTGTTTAAAAACAAAATGATTCCAAACAGCGTCCCGAGCAAAATCAGGATAACCAGAGTTCGTCCTCGATGTCCGAGAAATTTTAGCATTATTAAAATTGTAAGAGATTTTTTAGCAGATAAAGATAGATTCCAGACAACCCACGATAGTCATTTCAGCGGATTTTTCAAGCTATTTCAGCTATTCCCTTTGTGTTCCAAGCATGGGGCTGGGTTGATAATGACGCAGCAGATACAGGAGAGTGTTGCCCAGAACCTTCCGGCTGTATCCTGGCATTACTATACTGGAAACTGAACCGAGCCTTAAGGCTTCTTCAGGATTCAGCAGTTCCTGTTCATATCTCTCGGTCAGTTTTGCCATTGCTTTATCCCGGACAATCGCAGCTTCATGTTCATCCATTCCGGAATCAAGACTTTGCTGAAAGTTCGATAGAATTTCACGATATTCATCTTTATAAACAAACTGTCGTCCAGCCGGACCCATCACCGCGATTCTGGCGCTTGGCAGGGCAAACACAAAATCCGCGCCGACATGATAGCTGTTCCAGGCGCAATATGCTCCGCCGAAAGCATTCCTCACAATCAAGGTCAACCGAGGCACACGCAGGTCCACAATTGAATCCAGCAGTTCACGGCCTGCCTGAACAACTCCGGCACGTTCCTGCTCAGAGCCCGGAGCATAGCCGCTAACATCTTCAAGAAATATAACTGGAATATTATAGAGGTTGCAGAAACGGATGAACTTTGCTCCCTTCCTGGATGATTCAGTATCTATATTTCCCGAAGCAAAAGCACTGTTATTGGCAATGAAGCCCACCACATGTCCACCCATCCTGCCAAAAGCAGTGATCAGTTGTTTTGCCCGAACTTCCTGAATTTGAAAATAATCACCATAATCCACAAGCTGCTGCAGGAACAGCCGCATATCAAAAGGGGTGTTGAATCCTGAAACCGGATTAGTAAATGTTTTGTGCAGCAAAACTGCCTCTTCCTCAACATACTCATCCAATGATAGTGAGGTTGAACGAAACGGAGCTGCAGAGTGGTTATTATCCGGAAGATAGCTCAACAGCCGCAGCGCTGTCCTCAGCGCCCCCAACTCATCAGGAGCAGTCAGATCAACCACCCCGCTTTTGCTGTGTACTTTTGGTCCCCCCAGTTCATCCGCGGTTATATCTTCACCAAGCGCCTCACGCACAACATTTGGACCGGTTAAGCCAAAAAAAGTATTTTCAGGCTGAATCAGGAAAGACCCCTGTCTTGGCAGGTACGCTCCTCCGCCGGCATTGTAACCGAACATCAGCAGAATTGACGGCACAACTCCGCTGATTTTCCTCATTGCCGCAAAAGCTTCAGAATATCCGTCCAGTCCTCCAACTCCCGCGGGAACAAAGGCGCCGGCGGAATCGTTCATTCCTATCAATGGAATTCCATGCTCACCGGCCATTAAAATCTGGCGGGCCAGTTTTGCTCCGTTTGTAGCATCAATCGAGCCCGCACGAACAGTGAAATCATGTCCGTAAATCGCCACGTCGCGTCCGTCTATGTCCAGAATTCCTGTAACAATTCCTGCACCGTCCAGTTCTGAGCCCCAGTTCTGGAAAGTTATGTGCGGTTCTGCTGAAGTTAAAACCTTGATGCGCTCCCAAACAGTCATGCGGCCCTTGTTGTGCTGAACACGCACCCGTGATTCACCACCGCCCTTCAACGGTTTTTCCAGCAGTTCTTCACCCCGCTGGAGCATCCTGTCATATAGCGTCTCAGGGGTTTCTTCCGCAGATTGTTTTTCTGATGATTTTGGATCCAATGGATTGTCTAGGCTGAGTTTTACCACTTGTTTTGTATCACAACAGTTGACGCGGTTCTCTTAATCAGCAAGAAGAAGTATTCCACACAAAAACACTGCTGACTAAATCAGGCAATCAGAACTTTAATCCCAAATTACTCGCAAAGCAAGTTAAACTATAGCACTTAAGATTTTATTTAATTTACTGAATTGTATTGAAAACAAATGAGCATAGTATTTTTGGGAACCCCGGAATGGGCCATCCCTTCTCTCAAAGCAATCATTGAATCCGGAAATGAAGTAAGCGCAGTTATCACTCAACCGGACCGTCCGCTTGGACGAAAAAGACAGCTTACTCCGTCGCCTGTAAAACAATTCGCGCTGGAACATAATCTGACAGTATTTGCACCGGAAAAGGCAGGAAGTCCGGAAATGCTGGAACAGGTGCGCTCTTTGTCTCCGGAAATGATTATAGTCTGCGCGTACGGACAAATTCTATCTCAGCAGTTCCTGGATATTCCAAAGATCGGCTGCCTCAATCTCCATTTTTCCTTTTTGCCAAAGCTTCGCGGAGCATCTCCGGTGCAGTCAGCAATTGCTTCCGGATTTAAAGCAACCGGCGTGTCACTGCAAAAAATGGTATTGCGTCTTGATTCAGGACCTTTGGCTGCATCTTCCGAAGAGGTTGAAATTCTTCCGGATCACACAACCCCTCTGCTGGGAGCAATGCTGGCGGAAATCGGCGGTAAATTGATTGCTGATAATTTGACAAACTTACTAAATGAGAAATTCACTATGAATGAGCAAAATGAGGCGGATGCGACTTACTGCGGAATAATTAAAAAGGAGGATGGACACGTAAACTGGAAAGCAGATACAGCTGTTGATATTGAAAGAAAGCTGCGTGCGTATACCCCATGGCCGGGAATATTCAGTTTTTGCCGAGAAAATGATAAAACCGAAAACAACAAGAGGCTTCAGTTTACAAAAGTCGAAGTTGTGCAAGGCAACTTTAAACCTGGGGAAATATATCCAGGAATGATTGTTGGAGCATACACAGACGGTTTAAAAATATTGACTATCAAGCCTGAAGGTAAAAATGAAATGGATGCAGATTCATTTTTACGCGGAAATTCTCAAATTTTGGGGTCCGTATTGAGGTAATCAAAAAAAACGGAGTTTCAAATAAGGCAGGATTTATTGGCTGAATTTCAGAAAATAACAGCCATTTTAATTTAAAACGCGCAGTGACTGAAATGGCAGATGCCGGTCCTAAAAACCGGCCCTGTCTATGCAAGTCATGCCTGCGCGTCATATAAGAATAAATGAAAGAATGTTGTGTGCAGGAAGAAACATTAATAAATGATTCTTCATAATATCCCATTTACTCTAATCACAACTTTTGTCAAGCCACTGCTTGTTTTCATTAATACAGTGCCATTGAGAAGTTGTTGTGAATATTAAACTATTCCCTTTTATAGATTTTTTATTTTCATAAAAACCTAATGCACCGGGACCTGAAGTTCCATCTGTCGTCCCACAACTAACAACCATCCATGTCGCCATCATTATTACTAATAATAATAGCTTATTCATCTATACTCCTTTTATTTATGTTAATAAAAACATTATCAATCACAGCTGTTCATTCTAAACATTCCGGATGATAATGCGGAAAAAGTTCTAAACGAACAAAATGGCTTCAATCAAGAGCCTAATTTCGGTAAACATTACCGTATTAAATAGACTGAAGCCAACCCTGTATCAGCATTATAAGGCAAATCCACGGCTTATTAATATCATCAGCAAAATATATACCACTTATTATATGTAGTTGATAATATGTATTATTATTAAATATTTATAAAGATTATTTACCAGTAAATAAATAAATACAATGGTGATTATTATACGATTTTGTTAATAATGAATTCTTTGTATTTCTATAAATAATGAAAGTTATCTACATATTCCTGGTGTTATTATTAACTATTCATTTGAAGCATTGAAGATCTGGATTATGATTATGATTTTATACGGCAAAAGTAAAAATTAATGGTTATATCTTTATGTTTATTCCAAATCATACACGGTTTATTTTTGCCATTTCAAATATATGATATTGGGAAAGATATAAGCATAACCATGCCTAATGATGTTGTGGCATAAATTTAAAAAAAATTGACTGTCTTAAACAATGATATAATATATATTAATTCAAATAGCTTAAAACTTTAACCCTGAAATAGTTTGCTTTAACCATTATATATATTTTATAAATATTCCAATCTCAATTCTCTAAATGTCATATTTCTTTTCATTTACTATACCTCAAAATACCTATTGACAATTATTTTGATACTATATATATTAATTCAAATAGCTGAATACCTTGTTTTTAATAAAACTGACTCTTTATGCTATTAAGTAAAATCTGTAATTTTCCTTTCGACTATTTTCAATATTACCTGTTTCTTTTAATATACTATCTTCAAATATAATACAATCTTTTTATGCACTTTCTGGAAGTTAGATTACTTATCAATATACAGCTGTTTTGTAAAAGAAAGGAGCATGCAAGACGGTTTTGTTTTTTTCAAAGTTTCAATCTGAAATCATTTAATAGAATCTCGATAATTCCTCTATGAAAATAATACAGATCACAGACACACATTTGATGTCGCGAGGGACTGAGCTGCACGGACTCAATCCCTGTATACGTCTAGAAGCGTGTGTTGCCAATATCAATGAGAATCACTCTGACGCGGAAATGTGTATCATCACTGGTGACCTGACTGAACGTGGTGATATTGGCGCATACCAAGATTTTTACGAGATTATAGGGCGTCTGTCTATACCTTGTCACCCTCTGATTGGGAATCATGATCATCGAGAAAAATTTTGTAAAATATTTCCTAATGTACCACGAGATGAGCATGGATTTGTTCAACAGAAGCTGCAAACTCCGGTTGGCCGTTTTCTGCTGCTTGATACAGTGGAAGATGGAGCAAACTGGGGTTCATTTTGTGAAAAGCGTGGTGATTGGCTCCGGAATGAATTGGATAAATCCGGGAATGAACCTGTTTACCTGTTCATGCACCATCCTCCTTTTGAGATCGGCATTCCTGTCCTGGATGACATTAACCTACGTGATGACTCACTGCGAATACACCAAATCCTGAGTAATTATACAAACATAAAGCACATCTTCTTTGGGCATGTCCATCGTCCTGTATGCGGAAGCTGGTATGGCATTCCTTTCAGCACAATGTACGGCACGAATCATCAGGTGCAGCTTGATTTAAATGCGAAAGACTATTTCCCTCACACTCATGAACCTCCGACGTATTGCGTGATTTTTATTGAATCTGAACAGACGACCGTTCATATTCATAACTATCTTGATGATTCGCTTTACAAGAGAATTTCATTCTGAAATGTCATTGCTGAGTCAAAGTAATATCTGACTGTTATAAAAATAAAAGATTCAGAGTTTCATAAGCTACTATGAAATTACAGAATTTCAAAAGGCACTTTGTATCAACTCCCCTTGGTAAAATTTTTTGCCGTTCACATGGCAGTGGTCCGGCGCTGCTTTTACTTCATGGATATCCCCAAACACATTTAATGTGGCATAAAACTGCCCCTTCTTTATCAGAACACTTTACCGTTATTTCAGCAGACCTGAGGGGTTATGGTGACAGCATGGCACCGGCAAGTGATGACAAGCACCAAACGTATTCCAAGCGTTCAATGGCAGAGGATATGATTCATGTAATGGATTATTTCAGCTTTGATGAGTTTTTTGTAGCCGGACACGATCGAGGCGGACGAGTCGCTCACAGAATGGCAAAAGATTACCGGGACAGGGTAAAGGCCATCAGTGTTCTTGATATATGTCCCACGCTTGATATGTACGAAGCAACCGATATGAAATTCGCTCAAAGTTATTTTCACTGGTTTTTCCTTATTCAACCAAAAGGTTTGCCGGAGCAAATGATTGAAAATGACCCCAAAAAATGGATGGATTACTGTTTGAATAAGTGGTCAGGCGGCCACCAGTTTGGTGAGATCGAAAAGGCATACTTGACTGCTTTTCAAAATCCTCAACGCATCCACGCAAGCTGTGAGGATTACAGAGCTGCTGCATCAATTGATCTGGAACATGACCGTTCAGACAGGAATGAGATGCTGGATATCCCAATCCAGGTGTTGTGGGGATCAAAAGGTGTAGTCGGCAGACAATTTAAGCCCTTGGAAATATGGCAAAAATACACTACATGTAAAGTTGAAGGACTGGCACTTGAATCAGGACATTTCATTCCTGAAGAAATACCGCTGGAAACAATAAAAGAATTAACTGATTTCTTTTCATCAATTTAATATTACTGTAAGTTTTCATATGAGTTTTCACTGACCTGCACCGAAAATTACAAAATAAATTTATCCTTGCATTATCATAGAGTTATCAGCTGAAGTAGCTTGTTCAGTTTAATTTGTAGAACCTGCACAAAAACAAAAATTTAATATTTTATGCATTAAAATTTTATCTATATCCAGCTACAATGTGACTTCCACTCTAACTGCATTATTCGGCAAATTTAATGAAATAAGTTCAGATTTATGAAAGAAAAAATATTCGCTTCACTAATAATAAGCCTCTCAGCAATCCTGTTATTTAAATCCACAGAAGCACACCAGCCGGTTTTGAACTCCGAAAAATTTAATTCTGTTGAAGAACCATATATTATCGAGGAACCTGAGGTCTCCAAAGCAATTTTTGCCGAACTGAAAGGAGAGCCACATTACTACAGAATAGAAAGCAATACTAAATTTAAGTTTTATGCGGGTATAACGACCCCGAAAATAGATAATTGTCCCCTAACAAAAAAGTTTTCATTCGATGTCCTTGATTCGGACTTCGAACTTATCAAAAAAAAAGATGGGGAAAACTTTAACTGGTGGCCATGGTATGAAAAACATGGAGAAAAGTGGTACTGGATCGGACCGGAGATTGGGAAGAAGTTTAAATCAAACAGGGTTTTTAATAAAGGCACCTATTACATTCGGGTTTATAATCAAACTAACACTGGTCAATACGTTTTGGCTGTAGGGGATATTGAAAGCTTTCCCATTTCCGTAATTGTTAAAATACTGTTTACCCTTCCCTCAATCAATTCTGCTTTTTGGGACGAAATTACCTGTCCTGAGGCAAAAATTCAGGGCTGACAGGTTTAAAAGCATCCTGTAGTTTCCTGCAGTTCTATAATCAATCAGTAATTAATATTATCCTTCCAAATTCAGGATAGAGACCGGAATTGTTAAGCTTTTAAACAGTTTTTAAAATCAGGATATAATTATTCAGCTTGGTCAGCTTTTTCGTCAGTTGGAAAAAATTATAACTAAAAGCCATAACCAATGAAGACTGTGGTTTCCTGCCCCTCTTTTCCTGTGGCATAATCTGCACGTATAACTACTGATGAAAATACAAGACGAAGTCCTATACCAGTTGAATACTTGAAATTGCTGTATAATGCAGAATTATTAGTCGGAGAGACTTGGCCAATTTCATAAAAAACAGCTGATTGAACTGCTTCAAACACACCTTTTTCAAAAAAATAATCAAAAGGAGTTGAGCTCTCTAAATAGTATGTTCGATATTCAAGTCCGGCAAAAATTGAGTATTTGTCATAAAATCTGGATATTGGATAGCTTCTTAATCGATTTGGACCCCCAAGGGATGTTGCGTTTGAGTTATTCCCTTCCGAATTAAAGTCCTGTACTCCTCTGACAAATCCTCTGCAAGATGTTTCTATTGGAACTGAAGAATCCCTTTCCTCTTTTTTTGATTCCTCAATACATTCTGCAACTGCCTTTTCAGTATCTTCTACATCGGCATCTCCAAAAATACTTAAACGTTTTTTTACATTTGATTTGGAAAAAAATACATTGGCGACTAATACTGAGCTTAGATCCTCATTTGGATAATAGGCAGTCAATGAGTGATCTTCAACATCGAAATTTTTGAGTCCCTCCCCTTCGAATCCATATTTTTCATATTGAAATCGATATCCGTCCCTGGGGTCTATTCGGTCATCTGTCAAATCAATCTTGAGCCCTTGCCTGGTGACAAAGATATTTACCAGATCAATGTATAGCAAAAAATTTTTAATGAAATCTGCAATACTATCCTCCTGTTCGGCCGGCGACATGTATTCCCAGTCGTCGAAGTCTGCAAGGTCGCTTCTTTCCAGGTCAATTTCTGGAAAAGCAAAGGCGCCTCCATAATAGAATTCCAGCTGTCTGTCAAAAAAATTCAGTCCAAGATCAGCAGCACGTGCCCAGCTGTGTTTAAATTTCAAAGTGAATTCCGGTTCTTCCGGAGATTCGGGGCCTCTGTCATAAAAAGCAAATCCTCCCTTTTTACCATCTGCATAGGCAGCAGAAAGAGTAAGATGCTGAGTGAATAAAGGAATGTCAGAAGCTACGATGCTATCAACCTCGATTCCCCCTTTAATTCTTAACAAGCTCAAAGTTGACCCGTCTCCGATAAGATTAACTACTGTAGCACCTGCCCCATTTCCTGCCCCTAATCCTGGGACCTGATAAATTAAAGGGTAAATGAAATAGGAAATCTCATCACTAACCTGCTTTTTCCTGCGTTCAATGCCCAAAGCCCCGTCAGCAATAAACAAACTTTGGATTAATAGCAAAATTACTGTAATTGCTTTAGAATTGCTCACAGGTTTTTCAATGAAATGTTGTCTGAGGCTAATATCGGAGGGTACAGGATTGGGAAATTAAGATGCAGGAGTTAAAGTCAGCAGGTTCATTATTAAAAGGAATATCTAAGTTGATCAGATGCAGAACTTACAACCAGCCAGGTGGATTATAATTCATTTTAAAACCATTTTTTAGATTAATTTTTGGTAAATCCCCTTAAAGTGATTCAGCAGAAATTTAGAAAGTCCTCTATCCAGAGATAAGGAACCGTTATTCACCAGTCTATATCAACGAGTCTTATTATCATATTTTGTCAATTGGGAACCTGATCATTAGAAAACAAAACTCTTTGGGAGAAATTTTTATTTCCCAAAAATCGCCGAATCTGTCTGCATCTTCATTACAGAGCAGGATGTTTTAAAAGCACATCTAATAAACGGCCCTGATCATCCGGGGTTTATATTCCAGTTTTTACAGTATACTATTCAATCTTTCTAATCATTTTACTATGTCTAGGATTTTTCATTTAATTCAGCATGCGATTTGACGCGCTTTCCTCTGCGCCTTACCGCCGTTTCTGGCTTGGTTCCATTGCTTCAGTAGGCAGCACACAGCTGTATTTTATCAGCAAGGCCTGGCTTGTTTTTGAGCTAAGCGGGTCAGCACTCGACCTGGGATTTCTCGGTGCGGCAACTGCTGTGCCTACCATTTTTGCGACGCTGATTGGTGGTCTTGTCGCAGATCGTATCAACCGTCGCTCTGTTCTGATTTTAACATCTGGGATTTCAGCGGTGCTGCTTCTGGTACTTGGAGTTCTTGATGCTTCTGAACTGGTCAGGGTCTGGCACGTGCTGCTGATCTCAGGTCTGCTTGGATTTGTGCAGGGTTTTGATTTTCCTGCACGCTCGTCTATTTTTCCCGCGTTGATCCAACAAAAACAGATGATGAGTGCAGTCGCCTTGAATTCAATTCTTTGGCAGGGCTCACGAATGATTCTTCCGGCTATCGGCGGATTACTAATTTCTTTGACCGACACCTCATTGATATTTTTCCTCTGTGGACTTGGATTCATTTGCATGATGATCGTGCTCTATTCACTTGAAGTGGCGCAGACTGTTCAGGCTAAAGATGCGCCGTGGCACGAATTTAACGAAGGAATAAAATTTGTCATTCACCATCGATTGTTCCTGACCCTGATTCTGCTCTCCTGGATTTCCATGTTTTTTGGAACGTCTTATGTCCAGATCATGCCTTTATTCGCAGACCTGCTTCAAAGCGGAGAGCGCGGTTACGGGTTATTGATTTCTGCCACCGGTGTCGGGTCGGTAATGGGGAATTTATTCATTTCGCGCTTTCAGCAATCCCGAAGCCTGGGTGTAATGATGCTTTCCTGCGCGGTTTTGGCACCATGTGCCCTGATAGGTTTCAGCATGGTTACCGGAATGTTAGCAAGTTCAGCAGGAGTATTCTGGTTTACCTGCTTCTTCGCGATTCTTGCGGCAGCTTTCAGTTCTGTTTTTCTGGTCAGCTCAATGACAGTTTTGCAGCTCAAAGTCCCGGATACATTCCGTGGCCGAGTGATGGGAATCCACAGTATAGCTTTCAGCATGATTTCACTGGGTGGGCTTTCTGCCGGAGCCCTGGCAGCTCAATTCTCCGCTCCAGCCGCAGTGATTATCGGAGCATTAGTTGTACTGTCCTCAGTTATCTGGGTAGCATTTCGAGTAAGAGAGATTCTTAAACTCGATTTGAGTCAGCAATGAACTGATAATAAATCCGGTAAAGAACTTCAGCGTTGTGAAAAATGTTGCAGGTTAGTTAAATTTAAAGCAAGTTATCGCTTAAACAGTAGAATCCATAACAAATCTTTCCAAATGCAAGAACCTTTGAATATCAGCAGCCGAATCACTCTCCAGGACGGCAACAGCATGCCTTTGCTTGGGCTTGGTGTATGGGATGCTAAATCAGGAAAAGAAACTTATGATGCAGTGATTCATGCACTGGAAACAGGATACAGGCATATCGACACTGCAGAAATGTATGGAAACGAAAAAGATGTCGGCAGTGCAGTTATTGACTCTGGATTAGCGAGGGAAGAGATCTTTATAACAACCAAGCTGTGGGACAGTGGCATGGGTTATGAT